>Ga0187866_1001654_pt1 | contig 20109 bp, 21 predicted proteins | sample June2016WEW_11_1_3_FD_133013 | JGI IMG/M metagenome (GOLD analysis project Ga0187866, IMG submission 133013) | Peatland microbial communities from SPRUCE experiment site at the Marcell Experimental Forest, Minnesota, USA - June2016WEW_11_150 | ecosystem: Environmental > Terrestrial > Soil >...
AGCGTTGAAATGAGCAATGCCGCCACGCAAGGGATAGGCGGTTCCAACGATGACGATATTCACGGTGTACCTCCCAACTCGACCTTGTACAGAACAGCCGGTGGATTGGTGGTGTAGGTGAGGGGGCGCAGTTCTTTCGGCGCGTTCCGTGGATCGAGAAGTTTTTGGAACTGCGGGCGCATGCCAGCTTCCATAAGGCTGAAATACAGATACGAAGCTTTTACTCTCCTCAGTTCGGCCAGGAGCTGATCGTAGCTCTCCACGTACGGGAACATCTCCAGCTTCATGTCAAGGTAGTATGCGATGTGCGGCTTACGTGCAATCACGACTTTGCCGCGCTCCGAATCACCATAGTTCTGATGGAGCCAGCTGCCGAAGCTCAGAACTTCCTTTGGCCCGGAATCGATATTCGTCCGATTGAACTCCATCGAGTTGTAACCCGTCCAGATCACGAGGACGATTGCTATCACGCCGCCGACCTGAATGGTCTTCCAGAAACGGTATTGCGCAAGCGATGGAACGCTCAATGCCTTCAACGCAAGTACGCCGTAAACAGGGAGAAGGACCATGGAGAAGCGCTCGCCATAGAAGACAAGAAGCAGGACGCCGAAAAACGCCACACTGATCAGGAAGTAGCTCAGAACCCTCGCACTCGGGCGATACTTGATGAATGCAGCGATGCCCAGCACCGAGAAAATGCCGACCTGCCATCCAAGAAGAAGTTCGAAATCACTTGCGGCATGATCGATCAGATTCTTGATCAGCGATGATACAAAGAGTCCGGGGTCTGCAAAGATCACCTGCGAGAGCGAGGTAAACTTCTGCGCCTCACCATACCAATATTGGTCCCAACCGATCTTTCCCTTTGCAAACATCTCATACGCGATATTCAGGTAGTTCCTGTTGTAAAAGAAACTTCCTTTCTGAATCTGACAGTAGATTCCCCAGGGGGCGATCACCGCGAGGAAGACTCCGACGAAAATTGACGAGGCCTTGATCCTTTCCTTCATGCTCTGCTGGAAGGGATTTGCAAGTATGAGGGCGAGCGGAACTCCTACGGCAGCAGAAAGGCCGTTGTACCGTGTGAGGTATCCGAGCGCAGCGAGTGCCGCCGAGAGGGCAAGATCGATCCATCGAAGCTGCTCATTGCGGAGCAGGAAAAACGTCGAAGCCGTGATGAAGGCAACGAACAGCATGTCTGTCCCGGCTGTGTAAGAATACCGGATGAACGTTGTGTTCACGGCGACCAGAAGCGTTGCCAGGAGAGCAACGTCCGATCGGAACAGTTTCTTCAGCAACTCGAAGATGAGAAACAACGAGACAGCCGCGGCCAGAGTCGAAAGAACCACGCCGGCGTGGAAAAGGTCCCGCGTGAATAATGAAATGAAAGCAAGCACCATCGGGTACGCCGGTCCGTGGAAGTCCTCGATCGGAACAATACCCTCGAGGATGTGCCTTGCTTGCGGGACGTAGCTCCAGTAGAAATCGGTTTCAACATTGTAGTCACCGACGACATGGTATTTCAGGCTCACAATCAGCATGAAAATGAAGTACAGTCCTGCAAGGCCGAGTCCAGCATAACGGCTGTTCAGATAGTCCGGGAAAAACGGAAACAGGGATGTTTGAGGTATCGCCGGTTGTTTGGGTTGTTTTGCCATAGCGTTTACTTGATCCCGATACCGAGAAGACGGTCGCCGAAAACTCCGAGTGACTTCGTCAGTCCGTAGTTTGGATAATGCAGAAGCTTCTTCACGGCCTTCTCAAATCCGCTTCCCCGAAGCGTGATCGCCGAAGGTGGCTTGATGCGTTGGACGACGATCGCCTCTCTGAAGCCGGCGCGCTGGATGATCGCACGCAGTGTCTTCGGTGTAAACTCATTGACATGGTACGGGGGAAGCATCATTTTCTTCTTCGTCCTGAGCATCCGCAAGCCGAAAGCCGCAAAACGTCCAGTCAGGCTGTTGAACATCGATGGCACTTCAAGCGCGACAACTCCCGTTGTTTTTAACATCAAGTGCGCTTTTGTCAGCATTTCCAGCGGTTGGATGAGATGCTCCAACACGTCTCCCATAAAGATGACGTCGTACTTTCCCGGTTCCGGTGCGAGTTCTTCTACGGAGCCGCGTCGGACGTCCAATCCAAATTTCTCCCGGCAGGTTCGAACGCCGAGTTCCGCATACTCGATTCCGCTGACGGAGTATCCTTGTTTCCGGGCGTAGTCCATGAAGTATCCCATCCCGCAACCGATCTCGAAAAACTCGCCCGACGGCTTGAATCGGCGGATCCATCCAAGGATCTCAGGAAACTTGACAGATCCCTTGATCGCTGCTGTTTCGTAGTCTGACGCTGAGTGAGCGCCAAAGTCGGCACCGTCGTGCAGAAAATACTCATCACTATAGAGAAGCCGGAGTTCATCGGCAGTCAGCCTCGGGTCCAGAAAGACGAATGAGCATGCCGAGCACTCTTTGGCCTGATACCTCTTGGCGTTGAACTCGTAGGTCATCGGGAAATCACGAGAGACAGGCTGATGGCACAGAGGGCAGGTCGTCACAGGTCCGCTCCAGTCGGCAACACGTTTGGTTTACGATCGGAGAAGGCGCTCACATGCATCAACGACGCGGGTGACAGAGAGATGCTCCATGCAGCGATACTTGGCGTTCGTGCACGTCGGCTGGTAAAAGCAACGGCACGGTTTGTCGGGCTCAATGATGGTTCCGAGGCCGTACACCTCAAACTCATGCTTGTTGAAAATGTTGTTGAACAGCACGATCTTCTTTCCCAAACCGATGGTGATGTGCATAGCCATCGTCACGCCGGTGACGACAAGGTCGCACTGATCGACGAGCTCGATGAACTGCTGGAGGGGATAATGTCCGAAGTATTTCGTCTTCGACGCGCGGGCCAGCTTCTGGTTCTTCAAGTGCTCCTGCTCGCCGCCGAGAAGGATGACTTCGTATCCTTTCTTCTTGAGTGTGCGAGCGAGAGCGACCCAGTTCCTGTCATCCCAGAGACGCGAAGTCCAGCGTCCGCCGCACCCCGTGTTCAATCCTACGACCTTCTTCCGTTTGTTGATCTTCCACTTCGTCGATGGTATAGCGGGCCGATCGAGGATGTATCGCTCACCGTTGAAGGAAAATCCGCAAATCTCAAAAATCTCTTCGGGATAACTCTTTGTGTTTGCCTGGCTCAAATCGTCAAAAACGCCTGTGAGGTACTTGCTTTCTGCCGCTGCATCGACGGGTGAAACGATACCATCCTTGAGGCGGAAACCCTTCTTGGTCGTCGCGGAAATCTGTTCACTCAGCGCGCACGCTTCCCGGTCTTTGTCCAGATTCAAGACCAGGTCGAAGTGGAGTGAGCGAAGAGAGACGATGTTCTCCAGGGAAAAGCTCAGGGCCTCATCGACAAGGGACGGAAGTATCTCGGGAGTCAGCGTGAGCCACCAGATCTTTGCCGAGGGATACTCGGCTTTCAGCTTGTGCAGGAGCGGTGTCGTACGAATGACGTCGCCGATCGCCCCGAGCTTGATGATAAGGATGTGTTTGTTGACGGGATCGTAGTGCGGACAGGTTGTGCCGGCTTCATCAACGCAATGCACGCCGAAGCGCTTGTGCGGTTTGCAGGGGACATCACCCCGAAAGAACCGGCAGTCAGTTTTCAGTGGAATCATGTCGGTTCTCTGGCCTCTTACCTGAGAATTTCCCGTATGGAGTATGTCGTCTCATCCTGCTGTTGGCGGTTGATCATTTCTCCGAGCAGCCCGAAGGAGACAAACTGGACACCGATAATGATGAAGAGAAAGCCGAGCATGAAGAGGGGGCGGTTGCTGAGAGAGGTCCGCCCGAGAAACCACTCGATGGAGAGGTAGCCATCGATGGCGACGCCGATGATTGCGGAGATGATTCCCCATACGCCGAAGAGGTGCAGCGGCCGCCGGATATACCTTGTTGTAAAGAGAACAGTCAACAGGTCGAGAAATCCACGGGCAAACCGGCCGATCCCGAATTTGGTGTGACCATACTTGCGCGGATGGTGGTTGACCACCTTTTCGCCGACCCGGAACCCTGCCCAGTGTGCAAGCGCCGGTATGTACCGATGCAGCTCCCCGTAGACAATGATCCCCTTTACCACTTCTTTCCGGTAGGCCTTCAATCCACAATTCATGTCGTGAATCGGGATTCCCGTCATCATCGCGGTGACTGAGTTCGCTAGACGGGAGGGGATGGTTTTCGACAATGGGTCGTGACGTTTCTGCTTCCAACCGGAAACCAGGTCATATCCCTGCGCAAGCATGCCAAGAAGGGAGGGAATTTCTGCCGGGTCGTCCTGCAGATCGGCATCCATCGTAATGATGAAATCTCCCTTCGCCTCATGGAATCCTACTGACAGCGCCGCTGATTTTCCAAAATTCCGCCGGAAACGGATGACTTTGACACGCGGATCCTTTTTATGAAGTTCCTGCAGGACGGAGAACGATCCGTCAGTGCTCCCATCATCCACAAAGATCATCTCGATTGGCTTCTTCAGTGGGTCTGTCGCTGCGAGAATCTGAGCGTACAATTCGCCGATAGATTCTTCTTCGTCGAGAAGAGGAATAACAATCGAGAGATGAGGAGCCTTGACAGCGGCTTTGGAAAGGACCTTTGATGGAGCTTTTGGGGTTTTGGCCATGAGAGAGTGTCAATAAACGTGTGTGAAAGTAACGGAATTTAGTCCGAAATGCAATGGCGTGACGCATTCATTGAAAATAGCCCCCACGTTCTGTATATTGACCCGGTCTTTGCGCATGCTGCCACCAAAAAAATCCCTCGGACAAAATTTCCTTCGCGACGAGAATGTTGCGCGCAACATTGTCGACAGCCTGCATTTGCGCGCCGACGATGTTGTCGTCGAAATAGGCCCGGGGCAGGGGGCGCTAACCAAGCACCTCCGCGATCGGTGCGCACGGCTCATCGCCATCGAGATCGATGAGCGGGCGGTCGGCATTCTCAAAGAGTTGTTCGGCACATCGATCGATATCGTGCACGCAGATGTTCGCACGGTTTCTCTCGCCGAGTTCACCGGCCGAACCAAGCAGCGGCTTCGCGTCGTTGGAAATATCCCGTACAACATCACAAGCGAAATTCTGTTTTGGCTCTTTGACCAGCATGACGTTGTCGGTGACGCAACATTGATGGTGCAGCTCGAAGTTGCCCGGCGGTTTGTCGCGCCGATCGGGACCAAGGACTATGGCATCTTGGCGGTGTCGGTTCGGTACTACACCGAGCCCGAGCTTTTGTTCAAGGTTTCGCGGAACTCGTTCTACCCGCGGCCGGGAGTGGATTCGGCCATTGTGCGACTCGGGTTCCGCCAGCGGCTTGCTGAGTGTGATCGAGAGCTCTTGACTGCCATTGTCCGATCGACTTTTGGGAAACGACGGAAAACGCTTAGAAACGGGCTCCGGTATATGGGGTTCCCGGATTCTCAGCTTGACGCGATCTCCTTTGATCTTGCAAGAAGGCCGGAGCAACTCTCACTTGAGGAATTCCTGGAGCTTACACGCCTTCTCCATCCGTTCCGGGACCAGGTCGGCAAGGGAGCATTTGCTCTGCCAGGGGCGGGATCGAAACGAGCAGATTGAATGTCGACGGTGTGCTTCCTTTGTACCTCAATCGAATAATTCTGTGTGCTGAATGAATCCTCGCAAGCTCTTCTCTCTGCTTTCACCAGCCGATTTGGTATCAATCGTCTTTCTCCTCTTTCTGATCGCTCTGAACCTGATTTTCTTCGCGCGTGTTCCCCAGTGGCTTGAACTTACCGCAATTAATCTGGCGGTCATTGGAGTCGTGTTTTTCCTGGCCTGGGGGGCAGAAGAGAAAAAGACCCGACTGCTGAAGGGATTGCACAGATGGTACTGCTATCTCATCATCCTCTTCATTTTCAAAGAGCTGTACCTGATGGTGCATCCCATTCATCCGACTGACTACGACACTGTCCTTATTGCCATCGACCACTGGATCTTTGGCGTCAACCCGACTCAATGGGTCAGTCAATTTGCCCGTCCGGTGCTGACCGAGATTCTCCAGATTGCGTATTTTTCGTACTATATTCTTTTTATCATCCTTGGAGTCGAGCTGTATCGACGGTACGCCATCGAGGATTTTGACAAAGCGGCGTTCTTGATCGTCTACGGTTTCTATCTCTCCTATCTGGGGTACTTTTCCCTGCCGGGAGTTGGACCGCGCTTCACACTCCACGATTTCTCCATGTTGGAAACAGAACTTCCGGGAATCTTCCTGACGAATACGCTGCGCGCGATCATCAACGCGGGAGAATCAATCCCGCAGCTAAAGGATCATGCGATAGACGTCGTGCAACGCGACGTGTTCCCGAGCGGACACACACAACTGACGTTGATCGTGATGGGGCTTGGATTTCGCTATAAGCTGAAGTCGCGCTGGGTTCTGCTCACATTCGGGAGTCTGCTCATTCTTGCAACAGTCTATCTTCGCTATCACTATGTCGTCGATCTGGTTGCAGGGGCACTTCTTGCCTGGTTCACGTTCTGGACGGGGGACAGGCTGGAGGTGTGGTGGCGTGGGATGAGGCGGCGTCTCGGCGGAGAACAAAAGTTGACTTGATACTCAAGTCAAAATCTCCTATGTTTTTGAAGTGAGTTTCGGATCTTTGATGCAGAGGAGGTTGGTGAGTTGCTATGACACAGGAAATGATTTTGAAAGAGCTCGAGTCGCTTGCTTCCAGCAGCGGGATAGCGGTCCGCTACGAGAAGGGGGATTTTGAAGGAGGCTTCTGTGTGCTCAAGGCAGAGCGGCTCATCGTTGTGAACAAGAAACTGCCACCGTCCAAGAAGGCATCCGTCCTCGCGCAAGGGCTCGCGGAAATCGGCATCGAAGACCGGTATCTCAAACCCGCGATCCGGGAATTCATCGAAGAGGAGCTTGTGAAGCTCGTGCGCTCATAGCGTTGCTTCCGGCTCCGGTAGTTGCCTTCATAGTCTGTCCGTATCCGATCCCCATACGAAAGGCGAAAAAATTCTCCGACACTCTCCTACTTCAACTCCGATCTCTGCGTGGACCTGTCTTTCGTCATAACTGAGCACGAATAACGAGAGCCCCGTGGAATACACTCTCCTCCTCAAAGGGATCATCATCGGCTTCGCTCTGGCGTTGCCCATCGGCCCCATCGGTATCCTGTGCATTCGGAAAACAGCCACAGAAGGGCATCTTTCCGGCATGGTGATTGGGTTTGGGGCGGCCACGGCAGATGCCGTCTACGGGTTCATTGCAGCGTTCGGCTTGACAGTTATTTCGGATGCCCTTGTAACAAGGCAGGGGTGGCTCCGTCTTATAGGAGGAGCATTTCTCTGTTACCTCGGCATCAAGACGCTGATGGCGAAACCGGCGGAGAACTCGCAGGGATCGAACGGAAAAGGACGTCTGGCTTCCTATGTTTCCACATTTCTCCTGACGCTTACAAATCCGCTTTCGATTATTGCTTTCCTTGGCGTCTTCGCAGGATTCGGACTCCGAAACACTGATTTGAGTCTGGGCTCCGCAACGACGCTCATCGGGGGGGTTTTCCTCGGTTCCTCGCTCTGGTTTTTTCTCCTGAGCTATGGCATCACGCTTTTTCGTCAAAAGATTAACGCCACAGGACTGGGGTGGGTGAATCGGATCACGGGTATTCTGATCATCATATTTGGCGTCATTGCGATGGCCAGTTTTTTGACGTAGGCGGGTTTCCGGCTGCATGTCGTGAAGTCCCGCTCGCATCCTCTTCAATCAACGATCTCGGCAACGGTATCGTCCCTGGGAGTGGGTTGACATGGATAAACTCAAAAAGCTTCTTCCCTTCCTGCTTCTCCTCGTACTCTCCTCTTTTGTCATCGTCGAGTTTTTTCCCCGCGCGCACCCCTCTGGCGGTCTCCGCCTTCCGCTCGATGCACAGGCGATTGAGCTGCGTTCCCGTGAATTGATGGTCCGTTTGGGCATCAGCCCGGAGGGATTGACACCGCAGGCTCAGCTCAAGTATGATCAGGCGCTTTTCCGTCAAGTGGAGGAGCGGTACGGTGTTGAGAAGTCGAACGAAATAATACAAAGCAGAATCCCGGTGCATCACTGGGATGTGACGTGGAGAAAGGCCTCAGCGATTTCGATAGCAATGAATCAGGGTGAAGATCCATCCAAACAAGGGGAACGGGTAGCCGAGATCATTCGCGGAAATGTGTTCATGCAGCTCGGTACGGACGGACGGTTGCTGGAGTTCGAGCGGAAAGTTCCGGACAGCCTTTCACTTCCCAGCGTGACCCAGCCAGAGGCAAAGGCGCTTGCCGGTGCCTTCCTGCGCGAATATGGAGCTCCGGCTGTTGTGCTTTCCGACACTGCTCAACCTGTATCCGAGAAACGCATTGAACAGAAGAAGCGGAATGATTATGAATTTGTCTGGAGCAGCAGATCAACGGAGCTCGGCAACCCGATGAGTATCACGGTCATGGTCGCTGGCTCGAGCGTTGTCCACTTCCAAGTTCGGGAGGAAGTGCCGGAGCAATTCAGGAAATCCGATTTCGAAACCGCATCCCAGGTGATCATTTTGATCGTGTATTTCCTCGTTGTGATTCTCATGTTAATCGTGGCGTTCCGGCGGTTTCGTTCGTTCGAGATCGGCTTCCGCCTTGGGGCGATGATTGGTGTCGTTGGTGCACTGGTTCTGGGAATTGAGATTTATCTGACGATGCGTGGGGACAGGGGTTGGGCTATTCTCATCCCGCTCATCCTCGGTCCGCTGTTCTATGGCGGCGGATTGGTTGTGGTGTGGGCAGTCGGTGAATCTGTGGCGCGTGAATCGTGGAAGGAAAAACTTGTATCATTAGACCTTCTCTCCAAGGGTTATCTGGTTCATTCCAGGATCGGGGAAAACGTTGTTCGTGGAGTGACACTGGGGTTCGCGGGATTCGCGCTCTCCTTGATCCTGACATTCCTCGCGGGAAAGATGACGCACACGTGGATCAACGGTCTTGATGAGTCAGCGACAGAGAGTTTCGGCACATTCGCTTCATGGTTGTACGTGCTCGGCTTCGGTCTGAGCACAAATGCCTACAAGGTCGCCATTATTATCCTCTTCGCTGTTTCGTTTCTCCGCAGAAGGATCTCCTCAGCGTTCCCGCTCATTGCACTGGGTGCTGTCTTCATGGCCCTGACATCCCCCGGATATCTGTCCCCCTTTTGGATCGGCGTCCTGATACAGGTACTGGTGGGAGCCGTATCAGTCTGGGCCTTCTATCGCTATGACGCGCTTGCGGCATTTCTGTCGCTCTACACGATCTCGGTGTTGCAGGAAGCGGGAGGGCTGCTCGTTGCAGGGAATCCGACCTATGCACAATCAGGGTTCATCATCGTTGCAGGGTTGGGGCTTCTCGTTGTCGGTGGACTGGCGAGCCAGATGCGAAAACGGGAGGTCACCGATTTTGACGATATCGTGCCCGCGTTCGCGAAGCACATAACCGAGCGCCAACGATTGCAGCAGGAGCTGGAGATTGCCAGAAGTGTGCAGATGAGCTTCCTGCCGAAGACGAATCCGAGCATGGTCGAGCTTGACATTGCATCACGCTGCGCCCCCGCGCTCGAAGTGGGAGGCGATTACTACGACTTCATCGATCTTCCGGAGAAAAGGCTCGGTGTTGTTGTCGGAGACGTTTCGGGGAAGGGGACACAAGCGGCATTCTTCATGACGCTCACGAAAGGTTTCGTGCGTGCGCTCGCTGAGGTTTCGGGCTCACCATCTGCAGTGCTAACGCAGGTCAACAAGCTCTTCTACGAAAATGTGGACAGAGGGGTGTTTATCAGTATGGTGTATGGCATCTTCGACACTCAGCGCCACCTTCTGACGCTGGCCCGGGCCGGTCACAATCCCGTCATTATGCGCAAAACACAGGCAAACGAGGTGCAGGTTGTCAATCCGATGGGGTTGGCACTCGGTCTCGATCCCGGGGCGACCTTTGTGAAGTCTATTCAAGAAGTCTCCATCCCTTTCCAATCCGGTGACCTTTTTGTATTCTATACGGACGGCTTCCCTGAAGCGATGAATAAGACACTCGAAGAATTTGGGGAGGAGCGACTCTGCCGCACCGTTGAGAAGTACGCCGACGGCTCGGCAGCTGAGATTATGGACGGCGTGTTCGCTGATATGCGTCAGTTCGTTGGAAAAGCGAAACAACACGACGATATGACGATTGTCGTGGTCAAGGTCGTCTAGAGAATTTGGCGGCGTCCAAAAAATTCCACGCAAAGGCGCCAAGACGCAACGAAGATTTGTAAGCAGTTGCACTTTTTCTTTCAAAACTTTGCGTTCTTTGCGGCTTTGCGTGATATTCTCTTCAATGATGGGAGTGCATATGCGGATTCTGGTTGTAAGTGGACCAAACCTGAACCTTCTGGGAAAACGTGAGCCGTCAACGTACGGCACCACAACGCTGTGGGACATCGAAAACCGCCTGAAGGCAAAGTTTCCCTCGGTAAAGTTCGAGTTCTTCCAGTCGAATAGCGAAGGCGCGCTGATTGACCAACTCCAAAAGGCGATCGACGGCGCGTTCGACGGCGTGGTGATCAATCCGGGAGCGTACGGTCATTACTCTTATGCCATCCGCGATGCAGTTGCCGCGCTGAAGACGCCGGTGGTTGAAGTGCACGTCTCAAATATCTACGCCCGTGAAGAATTTCGAAAACATTCCGTCATCGCTCCCATCTGCAAGGGTGTGATCACCGGATTTGGCGGGATGAGCTATGAGCTCGCCGTCCATTTTCTCATCGATGCCAAGAGCTGAAAACATCTTAGCTGACCGCTGATCGCTGAACGCTGATCGCCAGTCGCTCACAGCTAACCGCCATCAGCTAACAGCCTGAAAATACATCACCACAATGATCAAAGCCGTCGTTTTCGATCTCGATAACACGCTTGTTGACTTCATGGCAATGAAGAACCAGGCGATCGATGCCGCCATTCATGCGATGCGCGATGCCGGCCTTCGCCTGTCAGCCGAAGAAATCCGAAAACGGATCGATGCCATTTATGCGGAGCGCGGGATCGAGTTTCAGAGCGTCTTCGATCAGTTGTTGTATGACGAATTCAGCAAGGTCGACTACAAGATCCTTGCATCAGGCATTATTGCTTACCGGCGCGCTCGTGAAGCGGCGCTCGTTCTCTATCCGCATGTGTATCTCACGCTCATCGAACTGATGAAGATGAATCTCAAGCTGGCGGTCGTGTCGGATGCTCCCAGCAGGGAAGCGTGGCTGCGGTTGTGTTATCTCAACCTGCACCATCTCTTTGATGCGGTCGTCACGTTCGACGACACGAAGATGCGAAAGCCGAACCCGGAGCCGTTTGTTGAAGTACTCAGGCGACTCGGCGTTCGTGCGGAAGAATCACTTATGATTGGTGATTGGGCTGAGCGGGATGTTGTTGGAGCCGCGCAGGTTGGCATGAAGACGATCTTCGCTCGGTACGGAGATACATTTGGCACGGTCATCTCTCACGCAGATTACGAAGTCGATGACATCACACAGGTCATCGACATAATCACGCAATTGAACTCGAGGTCGTAGCGTCATGGGAGCAATTCTGGGTGTCGGTGTCGATGTGGTTGATGTCAAGCGGATGAAGATCGTGCTTGATGCACGCGGGGCGTCCCTGATGAAGAAGCTGTTCACGGAATCGGAGATCGCATATTGCTCACCAAAGAAAAACCCGCACGAGCACTTCGCTGCGCGATTTGCCGCCAAGGAGGCGGTCAGCAAAGCAATGCAAACTGGCTGGAGTGGCAGATTCCGGTGGCGTGATGTGGAGGTTATTAACAATCCATCAGGAGCGCCGAAAGTGATTCTTCATGATTTCGTTGCGGACCAATTGGTAAACTGCAAGGTGCACCTCTCGCTCTCCCATACCGAGAACACCGTCGTCGCCTTTGCAATCATTGAAAAAAACGGCTGATGGATGTGATGAGGCGGCTCTCCTTTTACCACAGATTGCAACTCAGGCCAATATTCCATATTTTCGTTCAAGCGCTTTGATGACGACTCCTTACAGAATGGAGAACATCGTATGAAACATATTGGGATCAAGAAGCTGTATTATTCGATCAGTGAAGTCAGCACGATCACTGGCCTCGAACAATATGTCCTCCGCTACTGGGAGTCTGAATTCCCTCAGCTGAAACCCGCAAAGAATCGCGCCGGCAACAGGATCTATACAAACAAAGACATCAAGCTGATCCTGTACATCAAGAAGCTTCTTCGGGACGAGCGGTATACGATTGAAGGAGCGAAGAAAGTGCTGGAAGAATACGTGCCGGAGTCGGAATCGGTGGAACAGCTTGAGCTGCTCTCAGTTCCGCAGAAGAAAAAAATATCGGATGATGAAATCCGGGCTGATCTGGTCGAAGTGAAAGAATTTCTGGAAGATCTGGCCGTTCGGCTGAAGTAAGACTACTTCATCGTTTCATTTCTTGTCGAATTCCTGCAGGGACACCCCCCAAAGTCCCGTTTCACCTCACCTGGGAGTTACAACTTCGGATGTTCATGGAAGAACTGCCACATTTTTTCTGTGGCGTTGAGCGTTTTGACCGTCGGGCCGAAGAGCATGCTCGGATGGAATCTGTCCGTCGGCGAAGGATATGCGTGACCGTGTCCCTTGATAACGATGGAACGAACTTCCGTTCCGTCCTGTGAGGGTCCCCACAACAGAATTTTCAGCTTCTCATCATCCTGCAATACCTTCGGTTCGGGAGCGAGCCCGAGCATCGTAGCCCATGAACGGGGGCTTTGCAGCGCAGGCGGGACTGTAGCCGTGCGTCCCGCGATTGTAATGTCTCCACCTGCCATAGGTGTGAACGGATCTTTGTCGCCAACAATTTGAATGAGAGAAACAACATTGTGGAGCGGTTTCGGTTCGAGGAAGAAATGTCCCGCGACGACTCCGACTGCCGCGACCAAATCTGCCCGCTCGAAAGCGAAACGGTATGCCATGCCCGCCCCGTTTGAATGTCCGGCAACGTAAATTCTTTTTGGGTCGATGTTGATCTCGTGCTGCACCTTATCGATGAGTGCGCCGAGAAATCCTACGTCGTCGATGTTTTTCGCCGTCGCGGAAAAGTCTCCTGCCGCGAGGCTCTGCTTTCCTCCCGAATTCCACGTCTGTGGATTTCCGATGAAGCTTTCTGATCGCTTCTCGTTCCTGGGAGTGCTGTTTGGAACGATTGTAACGAACCCCTCTTTTTCTCCAAGCTCGGTCCACCCCGTGCTCTCAATGACGTTCTTCGCCGATCCGCCTGCGCCATGAAGCATCATGACCAACGGCCAACCCGTTGTGGGAACATGTTCGGTTTTCGGTACGAAGATCACTGCGGTTCGCAGTCGTCCTTCATGTTCGAACTCGACGTCATTTCTCCCTGGATGGAGCTGAAGACGTGCAGGCAGCATCCCGCCTGAGGTTGAAATGAGGGCGAAGAGATTGAGTGAAGCGAAGGTCAGCAAAGAGATGCTGAAGATCATATCGAAATCCATTTGTCTATAAGTGAGAACTGACAGCCCTGAAGGGGATTCGCTCCCTTAAGGTACTGAGACGGCTCCGGAGGAGCAAGGTTTAATGCAATCGTGCTATCGTTGCTGCGGGGTGAGTTCCAGGGTCTCTTTTGTATGCCCGGAGGTAGTCTCTCATACTTTCTACTTCTTATCCCGATACTCTATTACTTCCATCTTTCTCGAATTCTTTATACCTTTTCCGCCATCTGAAGCGTTGCGGCCTTCCTTTGACTCGCACCGTCGTTCCGTGCTTCGCTTCGAATCACCTATTACCCATTCCATATCGAGAGGAGCAGTATGGATTTCTCATCGGTCGGACGCGGGCTTCTGGGACTCATCATCGTCACTGGGATCGCCTTCCTTTTCTCTCCCAACAAACGGGCAATCAGCTGGCGCCTTGTCGGCGTTGGTCTTGGGATGCAATTCGTCTTCGCTCTCTTTGTGCTCAAAACGGACATCGGGAGGCAGATCTTTGACGCGATCAGCAAGGGCTTTGTCCGCCTCTTTGCGTTCGCCCTGAACGGAGCACAATTCGTCTTCGGCTCGCTGGCGACCGCTCCCGGAGAAAAGGGGAGTCTCGGGTTTTTCTTTGCCTTCCAGGTGCTTCCAACAATCATTTTCTTCGCTTCCTTCATGTCCATTATGTATCACCTCGGCATTATGCAACGTGTCGTGCAGGGGATGGCGTGGGTCATGGCGAAGTTCATGAAAGCGAGCGGCGCAGAATCACTGTGCGTTGCAGCGGCGACATTTATCGGTCAGACGGAAGCACCGCTGGTCATCCGGCCGTACATTGCTAAGATGACGCAGTCTGAGCTCTACACGATCATGACGAGCGGCATGGCGCACATCGCGGGGGGCGTGATGATCGCGTACTACACGCTCCTGGGCGTTGCCTACGCGAAATCATACGGCATGGGCCTCGATGCATCGCAGATTTACTTCGCCGGACATCTGCTTGCGGCCGTCATCATGGCTGCCCCTGCAACGATCGTTGTAGCGAAGATGCTCTTCCCGGAGACGGAGGAGCCCCTGACAATGGGAACGGTGAAGCTGAAGATCGAGAAGACTTATTCCAATGTCATCGAAGCAGCAGCATCAGGTGCATCCACCGGCGTGCAGCTTGCACTAAACGTTGGCGGCATGCTCATCGCTTTCATTGCATTTATCGCTCTGATGAATTTCCTGCTTGGATTGCTTGGTGATGCAACAGGGCTCAGCGCAACGTGCCAGGCGCAGTTTGGGAAACCGCTTTCACTGGAGCTTCTGTTTGGACTGATCTTTCAGTTCATTGCGTTCGCGATCGGTGTCCCGTGGGGAGATGCGCTCAATGTCGGAAGCCTGATGGGCTTGAAGCTTGTCCTAAATGAGTTTGTCGCCTACTCACAGATGGCGGATGTCGTCGCGGCGCATCAACTTTCCGAAAAAGCCATCGTCATTTCAACGTATGCACTCTGCGGGTTCGCGAATTTTTCGTCGATCGCGATCCAAATCGGCGGCATCAGCCCGCTCGCGGAGAACAGGCGAAGCGACATCGCTAAACTCGGTTTCCGCGCTCTTCTGGGAGGCACCATTGCAACATGGATGACGGCCTCGATTGCAGGCATGTTTGTGAGTTAGAGTCTTGGGGGAAACTTGGGGGTGAACAGTAAACAGTGAATAGTAAATAGTGGCGGCGAACCGGGTCCAATTGGTAACATTTCGTATTTCGAGTTTAGGGTTTCGGATTTCCTTGGTATTTCGATATTAGGATTTCGAATTTGAATTGGTCACGAAGAACAAACTGAGGACCTTGGTATGAATGCACCTTCGAAACGTTACCAGTGGTTTGCACTTGGGGACTTGAACGGGTTTTTCGGGCTGATGTTCGATAACCTGACCGTTCTCTCTTTCCTCGCGGGCATACTTGTTTTCGTATTTAAGTTTCCTGCTGACATTGTCTACACCAGAATGTTTCCCGGCACGGCGTTCGGTGTGCTCTTTGGTGACATCGTGTATACATGGATGGCCTTTCGGCTCTCAAAGAAGACGGGCAACACTACTGTCACCGCAATGCCTCTGGGCCTGGATACTCCATCCACCATTGGTATCGCCCTTGTTGTGCTCGGTCCGGCGTTTGTCGGCCTGAAGGCAGAAGGGTTATCTGAGCATGATGCAGCGATGATGACGTGGTATATCGGCATGGCGACGATGGTGATGATCGGCGTGCTGAAAGTCGTATTTTCTTTCATCGGTCAGTGGGTGCAGAGAGTGGTCCCGCAAGCAGGGCTCCTTGGTTCGCTGGCGGGGATTGGGCTCGCGCTGATCGGATTGACGCCGCTCGTCGATGTTTTCGGCATGCCCATCGTAGGGATGATTTCCCTCGGACTAATCCTCTATACGCTGGTCGCGCGGATCCGGCTTCCGAAGAATTTCCCGAGCGTGTTCGCTGCTGTGTTCGTCGGGACTGTCATCTACTATCTCTTCGGTCACACAGGGTGGATGGGGGGGACATATGCCGGAGCGCCGGCGATGGACCTTCATTTTGGATTACCCACCCCGACGCTTGGTTTCACTGAGGGTTTCACGCGCGCATTGAAGTACCTGCCGATCGCGATCCCGTTTGGCTTGTTGACAGTCGTCGGAGGTATCAACGTCACGGAGAGTGCCCGCGTGGCGGGAGATGATTATAACACCAGGAGCATCCTTCTCACCGAAGCGATTGCAACCCTCATAGCCGGGCTGTGTGGAGGGGTGGCACAATCGACGCCTTACATCGGTCAGCCCGCATACAAGCACATGGGGTCTCGTGCAGGTTACACGTTGCTGACCGGGCTCTTCATCGGACTCGGCGGGATCCTCGGATATGTCTCATTCTTTGTCGAACTTATTCCGCGCGCAGTGCTCGCACCTATCCTGATTTTTGTGGCCCTGGACATTGTCTGCCAATCATTTCTTGCATGTCCTGCCAGACACGCGCCGGCCGTGGCATTTGCCTTTTTCCCAACTGTTGCCCGGCTGCTCTCGATCAAGCTTGGGAATCCGGATTTCGTACCGGTTGAGAATTTTCAGAAACTGATGACTGCCCCCGGCAAGGCGCTTCCCGAACTCCTCGTGACATTTGCACTCGGAAACGGATTCATCGTCACTGCAATGTTGTGGGGTGGTTTCCTGGCAGAGCTCATCGATCGCCATCTCCGAAAAGCCTCGATCTATCTGCTCATACTTGCGGGACTCACATTTTTCGGTGTTATCCATTCAGCATCGGCGGACGGAGTTATGTATCTCCCCTGGGCATTGGAAAGTGTTTTGCAGAAAATCCCGTACCAGTTCGCGGCCGCATATCTTGCGTTTGCATTTATGCTCTTCTTGTTCTCGTTCACGAAGGAATCGCTTGAACCGATGCCTGAGCACGAGTAGCATGCTGCATGGAAGACCCGTCAGGTTTTCATGGGAATTTATTGGAAACCTGACAGCTCTACGCGAGTCTCGTTAAACCTCCCGACCTCCTGCGATGTCAAAGGCCTACGAGGAGGAGGAAAAACCATATGAAACCGAATAAACTGCTTACCATTCTTACCGTTCTCAGCGCTGCCATTGCACTTGCCCTGGCAGGTTGTTCCGACAAAGGCAATGTGAACGCACCCCAGCAGGTGAATTTCGATGGAGCGCAATTCGCCGTAGTGGACTATGGCGATGTTCAGAACGGCATCGAGGATGCGACCACAACGTCCGACATGACGTTCAACAGCACACTCTTGAACTACAATTTCGTCGACGGAGACCGATCGTTCGGCCCGGGCGATCCTTCCCTGAGGGGTATGCTTTGGTTCGATCGTTTCGACTTCAGGAAACACCTCGGCCTTTTCTTCAAGCAACTGAACCTGACCGACGACCAGAAGACTCAAATCCGCGCTTTGGCGAAAACGTTTCAGCAAGACATGAAGCCGCTGATTCAGCAATTCTATGACGCTAACAAGAGCATCATCCAGGACGCTAATGCGAAACGGCGTGCGATCATGGATGACGTGAAGGGCGGGAAGATCACGCGTGACTCAGCTGTCGCGCAAATCAGGGATCTCAACCAGGTGACGAGAGATCTGATCAAGAACAACCCCGCATCACAATCAATCAAGATGTTGATGTGTGCTGAGAGGGATAAGCTTTTTGCAGGTGTAGGGGCCGTTCTTCAGGGAGATCAGATTACGAAATGGAGCGACTGGATAGCGAAGATCCAAAATCCCTGCGCTTCGTAAGAAGCTGGCAGATTCGTGAAAAGCAAAAAGCCGGTCGATGTCGACCGGCTTTTTCGTTTCTTGTGGATAAGCGCATCAGGCGCCTGGGCCTTTTGCTTCAGGGATCCCGAGCTTTTTCATCGCATCGAGGTGAGCATTCAGAGCTTTGGTCGCGCCGTCAAAAATTGCCGTGGAGAGTGTCTTGACTGCTGCGATATCAGGTGTCGCCTTCTCCATTTCTGCCTTCAGGGTCGCAAGGGCAGTGACCGCTGTTGTCTGTCCCCTCAGAATGATCACGTGGTCGTCCGCGATCATCTTCGTGTCCGCTTCTGAATAGGTCTTGTGAACCATTGCGTGATAGACGCGGGCATGATCAAGGTCGCTGCTGATCTGTTCCAGGAAGTCCTTGGCGATATCCATGTTCAATTCGCCTTTTGATGCCTGAGCGAAAAGGGCTTTTGCATGATCTGCAGTGTGCTGATAGCAGAGGCTGAGGGCATAATGATACTCTTCAGCATTTCCTTTGACGGTTCCGGCATTGAGGCATGTTGTGGTTAGAAGAACAAGAATCGCGAGTGTCGCGAATATGAAAACCTTTTTCATGAACTTCATCCTTTCTATAATAAGTTGCTGATACCGGTTTTGCAGAAATGATACTGCGTTTGTGAGCACATTAATTAGACGGCGGGATGAGCGAAAGGTTGTGCACAATTATAATTTTCCATTTCCTTTGCCAACGTGAACGTGAAACAGGGTCGGAGAATATCAAAAGTGAAAATCCAATTTGCGAATTTTGAGAAGACGACTTCAGCTGCTCCCATATTCACACTTGAAATTCGGGAACCGTCTTGGAGAAGTAACAATTTCTCACTTTTTGAAACAATTCTGCCTGGGCGTCCTCACAATTGCGGATCGACTCAGAATCCGCTACCTTCACTTCAATACCCACTGCATCGTTTCTTTGGTTCCAGGACATCGAGAAGTCTCGAACCTCCGTCCAAAAAATGAGAGACCGACAATGAATTCACGCGAACGAGTCATCAGTGCCTACGAACGCCGCGGTTACGACCGCATCCCGATCAAACATGAAGCCACGCCAGAAATCAACCGTATGATTATGCAGCATTTCGGCCTTAGCAATATGGAGCAGGTGCTGCGGCTCGTCGGTGACGATTTTCGTTATGTCGAGCCTGTCTATGTCGGTCCGGAACTACGGACGTTTCCGGATGGGAGCATTGAGGGGTATTTTGGGGAACGGTACCGATATGCACAGTTTGAAGGGGGACGATATCTCGAAGCATGCTATTTGCCATATGCGGGCATTGAAACACTAGACAAACTCGACCGATCGCATTTTCCTAAGGCAAATTGGTTTGACTATTCGACGATTCGCTCGCAGTGCGAGGCTCTGAGAGATCGTTATGCAATTTGTTTTGGAACGGCCGGCGATATGGACTTCATCAACAGTATCGGCCGTGCGCGGGGAATGGAAGAGGTGCTGATGGATCTCCTCGAGGACAATGAGGTTTTTCTGGAGATCATGGAGGCGCGCTTCAACTTCTACTACGAACAGCACCGGCGGGTTCTTGAAGCTGCTGGAGGATTGATTGACTTCACTCACGTCGGGGATGATCTTGGCAATCAGCGTGGACAAATGATCAGTCACGATATCTTCGAACGACACTTCGCTCCGCGATACAAAAAGTATTTTGACATGGTACACGGCTACGGTGCACGTACGATGATGCACATGTGCGGTACCGTTGAGGCCTTCCTGCCTCGCCTTATTGGACTAGGGCTCGATGTTCAGGACGTTGTCCAGCCAACAACGCCGGAAATGGATATTGGTTACCTCAAGTCTCATTATGGCGATCGCCTGACGTTTTGTGGTTCAGTCTGTGTGCAGACCACAATGGCCTGGGGCACGGTGGATGACGTCGAGCGTGAAGTGCGACGGAGGCTTCAGCTGTTTCCGGAAGGGGGGCTTTTCCTCGGCCCGTCGCACGCGATTCAGGTCGGCTCGCCGCTGAAAAACATCATCGCACTCTACAAAACTGCCGGATCACTTGCCGAGAAGATTGATGCAACGATTCTCGGAGCAACAGATGGCAGCGATCCGGAAAAGGTCAACATGTCGAAACTTTTTTGATTTGCTCGAACATGAGAACTCCTTGAGAATTCCGAAATACCAAATACTGGACAAATCCGAAACGCTGAATTCAATGAGGAAGTGCAACGATCCGACGATAGCGTTCGCGAGGGGTGTCGTAATGTAGCACTTTCCTTGGACGATTGTTTAGCCAACGCTCAATGCGTTTGAG
>Ga0187866_1001660_pt1 | contig 20057 bp, 12 predicted proteins | sample June2016WEW_11_1_3_FD_133013 | JGI IMG/M metagenome (GOLD analysis project Ga0187866, IMG submission 133013) | Peatland microbial communities from SPRUCE experiment site at the Marcell Experimental Forest, Minnesota, USA - June2016WEW_11_150 | ecosystem: Environmental > Terrestrial > Soil >...
CGGCCGGCTGGCGCTCGTTTGATTATCAAGGCCGGACCGCGCCAGACATCCGCTCGACGACGGGTTTGATGGATTATTCCTTTGGCGTGCGCTACCAGATTTTCAACGAAGACACAGACACCAACTCGCCGTGGATTCCAACGCTGACGTTCCGTGCCGGTGCCGTGCTGCCGGGCAGCTACAGCCAGAATTTTCCGTTTGCGCCGGGCGTGCGTTCGGCGGCGATCGAACCGGAACTGCTGGCGAAGAAACATTTCGGCTGGCCGGGCTTCGGCGCGTATGCGGACGCGTTGTATCGCTGGAACCGGACGACGGCCAACGACCAGGTCATTGCCTCGGTCGGCTTCTCCCAGCAAATCAAGGGTTGGGAATTGGATGCGGGTTACCGTCATTTGCAGACGATTGGAGGCGTGGATTTGGTCTATGATCCAACCAGCGGCCAAATTTCAACCACCGGTTCTGATCCCAATGCTTTTGCCGAACTGCGCGAAATCAACGATTCTGTCGAGGCGGGTTTCAGCTACACCACCTCCAAGCGGCACATCAAGTATTCGTTCTACACGCGCACCGTTTTCAACGGCAACAACAGCGACCAGAAATTCTGGATTGGCGGGGGCGTCTCAATGCCGTTCCAGATCCTCAAGCGCGACTGACGGCAAATCCGCTTGTCTCCCGGCGGCTGATTTGGTCAATTGCCGCGCATGACGCCGCCTACCGTCGCGCCGACCGCGCCCTCCAGACTTTTCCAGCGGCATTGGTTGTGGTGGTTCATGGTGGCGACACTCGTCATCGTCGCCGCCGTCCGGCTCCGGCTTCTGAACCTTCCGCTGGAGCGCGACGAAGGCGAATACGCCTATGCCGGCCAGCTTATGCTTCAGGGCATCCCGCCCTACCAACTGGCCTACAACATGAAATTCCCCGGCACGTATGCCGCCTATGCGGTCATCATGGCGCTGTTCGGCCAGACGCCGGCGGGCATTCATTTCGGCTTGCTGTGCCTGACCACGCTGACAGCGCTGATGCTTTTCTGGCTCGGCAAAAAAATGCTGGATGAAACGGCAGGAGCCGTTGCTGCTAGCGCCTACGCCGTGCTGGCGGCCTGCCCTTCGATGCTCGGACTTGCCGGACACGCCACGCACTTTTGCGCGCTTTTTGCCACCGCCGGTCTGTGCGCGATGTGGCTGGCACGGCAGAATGGAAACCGGCTGATCGCCCTGGCTGCCGGACTCCTTTTCGGCACGGCGGTTTTGATGAAGCAACACGCGGCACTGGTCGCGCTGTGGGCGTTGCTGGCTTGGTTGGTCTGGTGCTTCCGCAAAACCGGAATCTCCGTCGGCAAACGACTGGTGGCCATTGCGATTTTTGGTGCGGGAATTGTTCTGCCTTTTGCCTTGTGTTGCCTGATTCTCTGGCAGGCGGACATTTTCGACAAATTCTGGTTCTGGACCGTAAAGTACGGGTGGCAATACGCATCGGTCGTGCCGCTGGATCAAGCACCCGGACTGTTCTGGGAAGGCGTTCGTCTGGTGACCGTGAGATGTTCCTTGATCTGGCTGATTGCCGGGGCGGGGCTGGTCTGGCTTTGGTTCGATGAACGGCTGAGACCGTCCCGCCGGTGGTTTCTGGGATTCTGCCTCGCTTCCGTGCTGGCCGTTTGCCCCGATTTTTATTTTCGAAAACACTATTTTTTAATCACGCTGCCCGCGGTGGCGTTGCTGGCCGGCTGCGCCGTCAGCACGGCGAGCCGCCGGTGGGCGCAAAAGAATTGGGCTTCCTGGTTGAGCGGCTGGCCGGTCTGGGTGTGGGTGGCGGCGATTGCGTTTACGATTGCGGCCAACCGCGATATCTGGTTCCGGATGACGCCGGCGCGGGCCACGCTTGTAATCTACGGCGACGACCCGTTTGGCCAGGCGGCAATCATGGCCAAATACATCCAGCTCAACTCACCGCCCGACGCGCGCGTGGCCGTGATGGGCTCCGAACCGGAGATTTATTTTCTGGCCCGTCGCCACTCGGCCACCGGCTACCTTTACACTTATCCGTTGATGGAACCGCAGCCGTTTGCGCGGAAAATGCAGGACGACATGATCAGCGAAATCGAAACCAACGCGCCGGAGTTTGTCATCTTTGCCGATAATCCGCTGTTCTCGTGGGCGCGCCAGCCCGACTCCAACCCGTGGATTTTCGAATGGTGGAATTCCTATCAGACCAATTACGTCCGTGTCGGGCTGGTTGACGTGGTGTCGCACTCGGCAACCGTGTTCCGGTTTGGCGCGGAAGACGCGGCGCGCTACGGAAAAATCCGCGGACTCGGTCTGGAAACCTTTCAACGCAAATAATCCCATGACTGTGCCACCCGAAAAGGACATTTTCCGCCAAACGGCATGGTGCGCGGCGATTTTGATGACCGCCGCCGCCGTCTGGCTGCATTTCTATTTTCTATTTCACGCCGGCGGCTTGTGGCGCGACGAAGTGCATGTTGTCAATCTCGCCGCCGGCCACTCCCTGAGCGACCTGACCAAGGATTCATTTCCCGCGCTGATGCCGCTGCTGCTCCGCGGCTGGTCCGCCCTCGGCCTCGGGCAAGGCGATTTGAGTTTGCGGCTCCTGGGAATGCTGGTAGGGATCGGAATCCTGGCGGCACTCTGGGCCACGGCGTGGACGGCGCGACGGCCACCGCTCCTCAGCCTGGCGCTGGTGGGTCTGAACAGTCTGGTGATTTTTTACGGCGACTCGTTGCGCGGTTACGGCCTGGGCAGCCTGTTCATCCTGCTGACGATGGGGGCCGCGTGGGCATTTCTGAAGAAACCGACCTGGGCGCGCGCCGGGATTCTGGCGGCAACGGCCATCTTGAGCGTGCAGGCGCTTTACCAAAACGCCGTGCTGCTGGCCGCCGTCTGCTTCGGCGCGTGGGTGATTTGCTGGCGGCAGGGAAATTTTCGCGCCGCCATGAAAATCTTACTGGCGGGGCTGGCCGCCGCCGCGTCGTTGTTACCCTATTGGAGCAACCTTGCCACGCTGCCGCAGACCAGCACGTCATTGCGCATGGGTTTTTATCCGGGCATTGCCTTTGGCAACTTCGATTCCATCGTTGCCTTTCCGCTGACGCAGTACCTTTACGTCTGGGAATTTCTCGCGTTGGCGGTTGTCGGGTTTGGCGTCACGTCATTATGGCGCATGGCTTCGTCGAAATCCACCGCGCCGGCCGGTGGAGCTTCACCGGACGATTTGCGGTTGTTTGCCGCCGCCACCTTGCTGGCGGCGCTGGCCGGTCTCATCGGCTTTTTGTGGTATGCAGCGCTGCCGACCCAGCCGTGGTATTTCCTGCCGCTCGTGGTTTTGCTGGCCGGATGTTTCGATTTCGGCGTGCCGGTGATGTCGCCGCCGCGAACCTTCCGCGCCGCGGCGTTCGGGTTCATTGCGGCAACGGCGCTCATTGCGGTGCCGTTCGCGCAACGGGATTTGGACTGGCACTTCACCAACGTTGACCGGCTGGCGCGGCAATTGGCGGCGGAAGCCGCGCCGCAGGATTTCATCGTCGTCACCCCCTGGTTTTGCGGCATTACCTTTGAGCGTTACTTCAAGGCGCCGACGCCGTGGCAGACTTTGCCGCCGCTGGCCGACCATTCGCGGCACCGTTACGACCTGGTCCAGGAGCAAATGAAAACGCCCAATGCCCTGCAGCCCGTCTACGATGGAATCGCGGCCACGCTCCAGTCCGGCCACCGCGTGTGGGTGGTCGGGAACATGCAGATCCCCGAACCCGGCACGCCGTTACCGGGCGATCTGCCGCCGCCGCCGCTGAAACATTCCGGCTGGTCGGACCTGCCTTATTCCGGAAGGTGGGCGGCGCAGGCCGCCGGCTTCCTCGAAAATCACAGCCTCCAATTTGAGCGCGTGGATCATGAAACCAACGCCAACGTGAATTACTACGAAAGCCTGCAGTTATTCGAAGCCAGCGGTTGGAGAAATTCCGCCCCGGAAACAAACAAGCCCTGATTTTTCGTACGGCCCCGGCTTGACGCCGCCGTCTGTCGCTGCGACCTTCTTTTCGCTTGGCGCAAAACGCGGCAGCGTCAGCGGCAGGCCCGTCCTCCGTAGCACTGCGGAGGGTGGACAACCTGTTCGCTGACATTGCGAAAGCTCCCGCCGTGCAATCCCTTGCCCGGCGACTGGAGGATGGCGGAGTGTTTACTTGCGCCGGCGTTTGCCAGGCAGCGCAGCCGTTTTTTGCCGTTCTCCTTCAAAATATTTTCTCGGACCAGCCACTCATCCTCATCACGCCGGATTTGAAAACGCAGGAAAATTTCCACCAGGACATCGAAACGTGGCTCGATATGAGTCGAGTATCGGAAAAAACAGCAAGCGCGAACGCCGATTTCAGCTCTCGTCTCTCGACTCTCGACCTTCGACCGTTGTTTTATCCCGCCTGGGAAATTTTGCCGCACGAAGGCAAGCTCCCGCACGCCGACACCATCAGCGACCGGTTGCAGACGCTGGTTTCACTCTCCAACAATTCCGCACTCCGCACTCCGCACCCCATATTGGTCGTGACCAGCATCACCGCCCTTTTGCAGAAAACCTTCCTGCCCGGCGAAATCCAAAACCGCACCCGCTCACTTCGCCGCGCCGATAAAGTAAATCCACTCGACCTGATTGAGTGGTTGGAGGAGCAGGGCTACGACCCTGAGGCGCAGGTCACGCAGAAGGGCGAAATCGCCTTGCGCGGTGGCATCCTGGACATTTGGCCGCTTATCAGTTCGTGGCCCGTGCGGCTCGAATTCTTCGGCGACGAACTGGAATCACTCCGCCATTTCGATCCCCTCACGCAAATTTCGCGCGAGGAAATTTCGAGCGTCACAATTCCGCCCGCCGGCGAACTGGGAATGCTTATGAAGCGGCAGGTGACAGGTGACAAGTGGCATGACGAAGATTCTCCAGCCAGTAAGCCGAATCCTGTCACTCGTCACGTGTCACTGGCCACCCTCCTGGATTATCTGCCGCGCAAAGCCATTTTCATTTTGTGCGAGCCTGAACAACTTTCCGTTCATGCCGACGAATACGCCCAACAAATTCCGGCAGACGACCCGTTTTTCATTTCGTGGCCGGATTTTCTCCTCGAATCAAACCGGCGCGGCTTCACCTCAATCGAGTTGACCGAAGAAATCGAAATCCGCGAAGCCAATCGCCAATCGGCAATCGGCAATCCGCATTTCGCATCGCTCGACGCCTATCGTCCGCTGGCCGAACGCGCGCCGGAACTGCAAATTGCCGAGGCGCAGCGCCGCGAGTTCTTCCATCAACTCCATCGCTGGCTGCGACAGGGTTATGCGGTTCACGTCTTCTGCAACAACGACGGCGAACGGCAGCGGTTTGAAGAAATCTGGATGGAACTCGTGGGACAGGCTTCCAGCCTGTCTCCATCTGAAAAAGGCCCCCGGAAAGAAATTGGAGACAGGCGGGACGCCTGTCCTGCACTGCACCTCGGCATGCTTTCCCGCGGCTTCGTCTGCGAAGATGCCAAACTGGTCGTCGTCACCGACGCCGAGATTTTCGGGCGCTACAAAATCCAGCGGCCGCGCCGGCTCAAATCCCCACACGCGGCGGCGATGCGCTCGGCGCTGGAGATTGATTTCACAGATTTGGAGGAAGGTGACCTGGTCGTGCATCTGCAATACGGCATCGGCCGTTATCTCGGCCTGAAAAATCTGCCCGCCAGTTCGCGAACCGAAGCCCCAGATGCCAGACGCCAGACGCCAGATGCCGGCACGGAGTGCCTTGTCATCGAATACGCGCCCGCGAATCCCGGCGATGAGCCGCCCAAACTTTACGTGCCGGTCAGCGAGGCGCACTTGGTCAGCAAATACGTTGGCGCGGGCAAGGCGCATCCGCCGTTGAACACGCTGGGCGGCACGCGCTGGAAAAAGGCGAAGGCGCAGGCGGAACGCGCCGTGCGCGATGTCGCCGCCGAACTGCTGGCCATCCAGGCTGCGCGGGAAACACAGCCCGGCCACGCCTTTGCGCCGGACGCGCCCTGGCAGCGCGAATTTGAGAGTGCGTTCATCTACGAGGAAACGCCCGACCAGTTCCGCTCCATCGTCGAAACCAAGGCCGATATGGAGCGCGCGAAACCGATGGACCGGCTGATTTGCGGCGACGCCGGCTTTGGCAAAACCGAGGTCGCCATCCGTGCCGCGTTCAAAGCGGTGATAGGCGGCAAACAAGTCGCCGTGCTCGTGCCGACAACGGTACTGGCCCAGCAACATTTCAACACGTTCCGCGAGCGCATGGCGGATTACCCCATGCGCATCGAATTGCTCTCACGCTTCCGCTCGCGCCGCCAGCAACAGCGTGTCGTGAAAGATTTGGCCAACGGCTCGGTGGACATTGTTATTGGCACGCACCGGCTGATTCAAAACGACATCACCTTCAAGGAACTCGGTCTGGTCGTGATTGACGAGGAACAGCGGTTCGGCGTGTTACACAAGGAAAAATTCAAGCGCCTGCGCACACTGGTGGACGTGCTCACGCTCAGCGCCACGCCGATTCCGCGCACGCTCTACCTTGCGCTCACCGGCGCGCGCGACATGAGCACCATCCAGACGCCGCCGCAGGATCGCTTGCCGGTCGAAACCATCGTCACCCAATTCGACGAGCGCGTCATTCGCGACGCCATTCAGCGTGAACTGAATCGCGGCGGACAGGTTTTCTTTTTGCACAACCGCGTGATGACCATTCAAACGATGGCCGACCGGTTGAAACGGTTGCAGCCGCACGCGCGCATCGTCGTCGGCCACGGCCAGATGGAATCGGACGAACTCGAAGAGGTCATGACGAAATTCGTCAATGGCGAGGCGGATGTTCTACTTTCCACGACCATTATCGAGAGCGGCCTCGACATTCCGAACGCGAACACCATCATCATTGACCGCGCCGACCGTTTCGGTCTGAGCGATTTGTATCAACTGCGCGGGCGCGTCGGGCGTTACAAGCATCAGGCTTACGCTTACCTGATGTTGCCGCGCCATGTGAGCCTGCTCACGGATGTGCGCAAACGCATCAGCGCCATTCGGCAATACTCGACGCTCGGCAGCGGCTTCAAAATCGCCATGCGCGATCTGGAAATCCGCGGTGCCGGCAATCTGCTCGGCGCGGAACAAAGCGGCCACATCACCGCTATCGGCTTCGAGCTTTACTGCCAGTTACTCAAACAAAGTATTGGCGCGCTGAAGGGTGAAAAAGTGAAACCGAGAGTGGACGTGGCAATGAAATTGGATTTCCTGAACCAGTCAGTCGTCAGTAGTCAGTCGTCCGTAGCTACTGACTACAAACCATTGACCGCTGACAAATCTGCTTCCCTTCCTCACCACTACATCACCGAACCGCAACACCGTATCGAAATCTACCGCAAACTCGCACAGGCGACGGACAAGCTGGCGCTGGAAAATTTGCAAACGGAATTGCGCGACCGCTTCGGTCCGTTGCCGCCGCCAGTAGAGTTGCTCTTGCTCGTGGCCGAACTGAAAATTCTCGCCAGCGAAAAAGCCGTGACTGCCATTGAAGTGAAGGATGACAAGCTGATGCTCACGCGCTACGGCGATTTCCTCACGCTCGGTGGCAAATTCCCGCGACTCACGAAAAAGGACGCCAAGGCGCGGTTGAAGGAAATCAAGAAACTGCTGCTGGCGATCTAGCGCCGGAGGTGCGACAGACAGTAGCCCACGGTGAAACCGTGGGAAAACGAGGGTTGGATTCAAGCCCCGGACGGGGCGAAAGAAAATTCCCATCATCGTCCGAATCTGCCGCCCCTGCCGGGGCTTTGCGCGTTTTGACGAACGAACCCACGGCTACCGCCGTGGGCTATTTTCTTCCGCGCCTCCGGCGCTGAAAATTGCACCTCAAACAAAATCGGATGCCAGGGCGCGGCTGAAGGAAATCAAGAAACTGCTGCTGGCGATTTGAGTTTGGGGAGCGCAGCCGCCCTCGGCTGCGGTTCGACGCGCCTTCGCGGCGAACACCGTGATGAGCCTGTGTCAACGACGAGGCGTCGTTGGCGGCACGCGAGGCGCGTGCGCTCCTGTTTCAAATCACGCCCGGTTGTAGATTGCCAGCAATGAAAAAGACTCGCGGATAAGCTGTCCTCGCTCCTATTTTCTCCGCGTGCATCTGGCCCATTTGCGACTCCGCGACTTCCGCAATTACGCGCGGTTGGACGTGGATTTCGCGCCCGGCTTCCATCTGCTGCTCGGCGACAACGCGCAGGGCAAGACGAACATCCTCGAAGCGGTTTATCTCATGGCCACGCTGCGCTCGTTCCGTGGCGTCGGCGGCGCGCAGATAATCCGGCACGGACAGAAAGGCTACTTCGTCGGCGGCAATGTGGTGGGGCAGGGCGAGCACGAAATCAAAATTTACTGGTCGGCGCGCGAACGCAAACTGGCGCTGGATGGCCAGCCGGTGAGAAAACTTTCCGACTATCTCGGCGTGCTGCGCGCGGTGGTGTTTTGCACGGAGGATGTGCACCTGGTCAAGGGCACGGCCCGCGCACGCCGGCGGTTTTTGGATTTGCTGCTGGCACAGACGCAGCCCCGTTATCTGCCGCTGCTCCAGCGTTACCTGCGCGCCGTCCGCGCCCGCAACGCGTTGCTGAAACAACACGCCGTTGATGAAGCTGCACTCGACAGTTTCTCGCAGGAGCTGGTGAAGCTCGGCGATGAAATCGTCCGCGCCCGGCGTGAACTGGTGCCGAAATTTTCGCCGCTGGCGCGCCTCGCGTATCGCCGTGTTTCCAACGACGCCGAGGAATTGCGTATTGAATATCAGCCAAGCGTGAAGAAGGATTTCGCCGTCGAACTCGCGCAATCCCGTGCCCGCGAGCGGACGTATCGCTTCACGCTCGTCGGGCCGCACCGTGACGATTTGCAATTGCTGCTCGACGAAAAATCCGCCGCGCAGTTCGGCAGCGAAGGCCAGAAACGCACCCTGGCCATCGCCTTGAAAATGGCGCAGGCGGAATATCTGACCGGCATCCATGGCAGTCCGCCGGTGCTGTTGATTGACGACGTGATGGGTGAGCTGGACGAGAAGCGGCGCGCCGGTTTCCTGCCGTTGCTGGAACAGGCGCGCAGAACCCACGGCCAGGTCTTCATGACTGCCACCGGGGAAAACTGGCCTTGCGAGCTGGGCAAAGATTTGCAGAAATGGGAAGTGATAGCCGGAACTTTATTGAAACACTAATTTCACGAATTGACGCGAATTGAAAAATGAATTCGTGAAAATTCGTGCAATTCGTGGCTGTTTTTTTATCTTTCGGTCATGCGAATTTTGTCAGGCATCCAACACAGCGGCGCGCTGCATCTCGGAAATTATTTCGGGATGATGCGGCCCGCCATCGAGTTGCAGGAAAAAGGCGAGGCGTTTTACTTCATTGCAAACTACCATTCCATGACGTCGCTGTTCGATCCCGCCGAGCGGCGCAAAAACACAATGGAGGTGGCGCTGGATTTCCTCGCGTGCGGCCTTGACCCCAAGCGGACCGTGTTCTTCCGCCAATCCGACGTGCCGGAAGTGACCGAGTTGACGTGGCTGCTTTCCACGGTGACGCCGATGGGCCTGCTCGAACGCGCCCACAGCTACAAGGACAAAATCGCCAAGGGCATCGCGCCGAGCCACGGCCTGTTCGCCTATCCGGTGCTCATGGCGGCGGACATTTTGATTTACGACTCGAACGTCGTGCCGGTGGGCCAGGACCAGAAACAGCACGTCGAGATGACGCGCGACATCGCCATCAAGTTCAACGAACAGTACGGCGAGACGTTTGTGGTTCCTGAACCGCAGGTCCGTGACGAAGTGGCCAAGGTGCCCGGCACGGATGGCGAGAAAATGAGCAAGAGTTACGGCAACACCATCGAGATTTTCGGCAACGAGAAGGTACTGCGCAAAAAAGTCATGAGCATCAAAATGGACAGCCGCACGCCGCAGGAGCCGAAACCCGACGCCGACCAGAACAACGCGATCCAATTGCTCAAACTCGTCGCCCCGGCGGATGTGGCGAAGGATTTTGAAAATCGTCTCCGTGCTGGCGGGCTAGGCTACGGCGATTTGAAGAAGGCGTTGTTCGAGCATTACTGGAATTATTTTGCCGACGCGCGGAAGAAACGCGCGGAACTCGCGGCGAATCCGGATTTCGTGAACAAGGTTTTGAGCGATGGCGCGGCCAAGGCGCGGGCGAAGGCTGGAGAGGTTTTGAAACGGGCGCGCAAGGCGAGCGGGCTGGAGTAACAGCAAAATCGTATTTGTAGCCGCAGGCTTTAGCCTGCGCAACGCAACCTGAAGGTTGCGGTTACATTATTTTCAACTTCGGCAAATCCTGCGAATCCACCAAACCTACCGGCTCTTTCTTCACGTTCACCACGATCAAATCGTCAATGTTCCGCTCGTTGAAAATTTTCAGCGCCTCGGCGGCCAGCGCGTTTTCGCAAATGCAAATCGGATGGCGCGTCATCACTTTTTTCAACGGTTTCGCCAGCAGATGTTCGTCCGTGGCCATGTGCCGGCGGAAATCGCCGTCAGTGAACACACCCACCAGCTTGCCGCGCGCATTCACCACGCTCAAGCTGCCGGATTTGGCATGCGTCATCACCAGCAACGCGTCCTTGACCGGCAGGTTTTCGCCCGCCACCGCGTTGCGTTCGCCGGTGCGCATGATGTCGCCCACGCGCAACAGCATCGCCCGGCCAATGGCGCCGCTCGGATGCAGTCGCGCGTAATCTTTCTGCTTGAAGCCGCGCGCCTGCAACACCGCCATCGCCAGGGCGTCGCCCATCACGAGCATGGCCGTGGTGCTGGAGGTCGGCGCCAGGTTGAACGGACAGGCTTCCTTGGGCACGCGCACATTCAGCGCCACGTCACTGTGCCGGGCCAATGACGATTTAAGGTTCCCGGTCAGCGAAATCATTTTGACGGGAAATCGTTTCAGCGCGGGCAGCAGGTTCAACAATTCCTCCGATTCGCCGGAATAACTCAACGCCAGAATCACGTCGCCGTCGTTGACGATGCCGAGGTCGCCATGCAAGGCGTCCACGCTGTTGAGCACGATGCTGGTCGAGCCGGTGCTGGTGAGGGTGGCGGCGATTTTCTGGCCGACGTTCCCCGATTTGCCGATGCCGGCGACAACGACTTTGCCGCGCCGGCCCAACGCTTCGGTAATCATCTCCACCGCCCGGCCAAAGGCCGGGTTGAGTTGGGCGCGCACGGCCTTGAGCGCGGCGAGTTCGATATCAAACACTTTGCGGGCTTGGTCAAGATGGCTCACACGCCGAGCATGCGCGGAAGCGGCGCGCATTTCAATTCACTTTTCGGCAGTGGGTCAATTTGGTGGGGCGAGTGTCCTCACGAGCCGGAACTGATAAAATTTGTTGTCAAAGTCGGCTCGCCGGGAGTCTCGACCCACCGATCTTGGTTTAGACTGACCAACTACACGCTTTTTCGGCCCGTGAACGCCTATCCCACCCGATGAAACCGGTTTTATTTCGTTTGCGCAAAGAGCATGAGCACGCGCGGGCCCCGTTCAGTCTTCAACGCATACTGCGCCTCCTGTGCGTTGCGCGGGATGGCGAGGCCGTTGCATTGCTCATCGCGGACCGGTTTGCCGTCCACCAGCAGCATGTAATGATGCGTGCGGTTAACGGGCATGTCATGCAGCGTCACGTGCCACGCGCGTTCCGCCTCGTCATAGACCAGCGGCACCTTCTGCCATTTGGTGAACGTGCCCACGACTTCGACCGTGGCGGGTTCGCGCGTCTGGCCGGCGGGCGAACGCCAGCGAAAAATCTTGGTGAACGTCTGCGGCCGTTCCGACTTGGGCATCCGGACCGCCAGTCGGGTCGGGACATAATGGAAGGTTGAACCGGGCCCCTGCGGCGGCTTCCGGTCATAGGGATTGCCAGAATCTGGAAACATGCTTTTTTCTTTTGTAAAGGTGTTGAACAAATTTGCCGCCCGGTCCCCCCTGCGCCGTGCGGGTGTTAAAACGTCATAAATTTTGCGGGTGAGACTATTCCATGTTGGGATACGAGCCGAGGACTTTGACAAAATTGCAATGCTCGCCGAGAAGCCGGATCGCTTGGGCGACTTTCCGGTCCTGGGCGTGGCCTTCGCAATCAATGAAGAAGAAATATTCCCACGCCTTCCGTTTGCTCGGGCGCGATTCAATCTTCGTCATATTGATTTGGTAACGGCGGAAGGCGGCAATCGCCTCGTGCAACGCGCCGGCCTTGTCGGCCACACTGAGCATCAGGCTGGTGCGGTCGTTGCCGGTGGGCGGACTGCACTGGCGGCCCAGCACGAGGAAGCGCGTGGCGTTGTCGGCGCTGTCCTGGATGTCCTGTTCCAGCACGCGCAGGCCGTATTTTTCGGCGGCGAGCACGCCGGCGATGGCCGCTGTGGATTTTTCCCTGGCCGCCAGTTCCGCCGAACGCGCGTTCGATGACGTCTCGACAATTTCCACGCCCGGGAGATGGGTTTGAATCCAGCCGCGGCATTGCGCGAGCGACTGTGGATGCACGTAAAGTTTTCTGATTTGCGCGCGCTTCCCGCCCCGCGGAACCATGAGACATTGCTGCACGGGCAGAACGATTTGCGAAACGACTTTCAAATCGCTGTCCATGAACATGTCGAGCGTGTGCGTGACGACGCCTTCGGTGGAATTTTCCACCGGCACCACGCCGTAATCCGCGCTTTTTTTGCTGACCTCGGTGAAAACGTCCGCGATGGTCTTCTGCGGCGAGTATTTCAAACTCGAACCGAACCGTTGGATGGCCGCCTGATGCGTGAAGGTCGCCTCCGGCCCGAAATAGGCGATGGTCATCGTCTTTTCGAGTGCCAGCGCGCTGGACATGACTTCGCGGTAAACCGCGCGGAGTTGGTCATCTGTCATCGGCCCCTGGTTTAGCTCGCAGATGCGTTTGAGCACGGCTTGTTCGCGGTGCGGCGCATAGACCTCCTCGCCGGCCTTGAGCTTGATGTCGCCGATGGCCAGGACGTGGCGCGTGCGTTCGTTGAGCAGCCGGACGATGTGCGCGTCCAGTTTGTCAATCGCCTTGCGATGTTTGGAAATGTTCACGCAGAGGAAGAATGCAGAATTCAACAGGAAGAATCAAATCTGTTTCGCGCGTGCAAATGAAAGCTCTAGCGCTTGCCTCCTCATCTTCCATGACATTTCTTAAATTTCAGCCCGCTTCCGCACGGACATTTATCATTTCTTCCCACGCGTTTAGCATTTTCTTTCACCCTTTCATGATCTGACAAGTCAGCCACTATTGATTTCATAAAATCCGAACCTTCAAGTTCCTCCCATTTGGATTCGATATTTTTTGCGATAGATTTTGTTTGTTTCTGACTGAATCCAGATTCAATCATTTTATCCACTTCGCGCGTTCGATCCACAAGCCACCCGCCCACTGCAACATCTTCAATTATCTGCGGTGGTTCTAAAAAGCCTGAACCGAAGTTTATCCTTGTTCCTTTCCAAGTGTTTTCATCATACGGATTCAAAATTGCCGCGCAAAGGAAACGAGCGAATTTAGCAACAACATAAACTCGGGTGCCTCTCTTAAACAAAGAAGCCGCAATTCCCCTAGTCGCAAAAAAATTTGCATACGTTGTTCCAGGAGGATTCTGATTCATGGTGTCCAAGATGAACAAATGGAGATGAGAAATTTTTGGCGTTTCAAAGTTAATCAAGAATTTGCGCCATTCAAATTCAGCCTCTTCAACTAGATTCAAATAACCACAGGTGTCTGCCTTAGCTTTTGGCAAATGGACATGAAGAACTCGCCAGCAAATCGATACCAAAAAATAGGCTAGTCGTTCGTCATAATTGATGCGGCTGAAGAAACCATTAAGCGTTGGACGGAAAAATGTTGATGCGAAATATTCCTCGCGTTTGGAAAAATGCTGCTCGCACGAGTCGCATAAAAGTGGAATTATTTGGCCGTCTTGCTGACGAACATTTGGGTTTTCAGAGAAACGTAGGTAACCCGGTCCGGTTTCTTTCATCCAGCGAATCACGAAATCTGGAAAGATATGGCTCTTTCTGAGCTCTGCTATTTTACCGCACAACTTGCACAAATCTTTCACTGCGTTTTTCCTATTCCGCTTTTTGACTTTCGCCTTCTTTATTTTCCAACGCCAACTGCTCCGGCGGATTTATGGCCAAACCGGGTTCGGCCGTGACGGGTGCGGGCGGTTTTTCGACCACAATTTTCCTGAGTTCATCCCCCGCGGGCAAATCTCCCAGACCGCGCAGGCCGAAGTATTCAAGGAACAGCGCCGTGGTGCCGTAAGTCGGCGGACGACCGACCACCTCGGCGCGGCCGACGGCCTCGGCCAAACCGCGTTCCATGAGCGTTTGCATGACGCCGTCCACGTTCACGCCGCGAATCTGCTCGATCTCGGCGCGCGTAATCGGCTGGCGATAGGCGATGATGGCCAGCGTTTCCAGCGCGGGCTGCGAGAGGCGCGGCGGACGGATTTTTTGTCCGACGAGCGCCTTGAGCCACGGCGCAAATTCCGGTTGCGTGACGAATTGCCACGCGCCCGCGACGCACGCGAGGCGATAACTGCGCGCGGCGGTTTCGTGCTCGCGCGCCAGTTGTTCCAGCGCGGCGGACAATTCGCCTTCCTTGATTTTGGCGAGCGATTTGGCGGTGGCGTCGGCGTCCTCCGCTTCGGCGGCAGCAGCCAGCACGTCGCGAAGCTCCTTCACGTTGAGCGGTTTTTGCGCGGAGAACAGGAGCGATTCCAGAATGAATTTCAATTCCATGTTAAAACGGTGGCTGAGGTTATGCGATTCGGTCAAAGCGGTCAACGAGCGAGCCGATATGTTAGAGTTTCAGTATGTAAGGCAGGGTCATTGCGCCGCGATGACCGACGGACGCCTCGGCGAGGCGTCCCCACCAAATCAAAACGATCCCGCCAAACCTGCCAAAACTCATCCTTGAACAAGCCGAACATTGATGATTGAATGAAATATCAACCCAACTTGTAAGCGGGAATTTATGAAATTAAAGACGTTCGCCGCGCTTGCCTCATTAACGGGAATTTTCATTTTCCAATCCGAAGCCCAATCCAATCTCTCCCCGGTGATTGCCACGAACTGGGTAACGGCCGTGCCGTATTTTCGGGAGGTGAACGGCCAGCTTTACAACACCGAACGCAGTGTTTTATGGACAAATTTTCAGGGCGACATCCTGAAAGTTTTGACCGACGAAATCGTGGTTTCAACATTCACCATGGAACCGGTATATAAAACAGAGCCGGTCAAAATACCGATCTATAACAATTTGGGGGTAACTACGGGCTACCGGTTGGTTCGCACACAAGTTCAGACCGGCGAAAAGAAAGTTCGCGGCAGAAAAATCGTTCTCAGTCATTACCCGGCCAATCTTGCACCCGCTGTAGGCCAAACCGTTTCATTCCGCGCCATGCGGGTCGGAACGTCAATTTATAAAGGCGACGTGCTTGAACTCTGGGACTATGGAACGCCGCATGTCATGATGGTGGTCAGCACAAATTCCGGGCCGCCGGCTGCGAAGACTGTGACTGCCGGCGTCACTAACTCGATTGCTTTTGGGGGACTGTTAAACGAAGACCAGCGCCTGGTGATGCAATGGACCCGCAACCATTCCGGGAGGTTTTCCGACACGCGCACGTTTGACGGTTGGTCGAGCGAAGAACGCGCCAATCTGGAAAGGCGTTTGATTGACGCGCTCAAGGGGCCGCAGACAGATGAGTATTACCAGGCTATCAACACGCTGGGTGCCTTGCACTCGACCAAGGCATTGCCGGCGCTGCGCGAAATCGCCTTTGATCACCGGGAAAAAAATAATCGCGGCCGATGGATGGCCATTCGAACGCTCGGTGCTATCGGGGACAAGCAGTCTGTGCCCGAACTGATCCACCTGCTTTACCATTACAACGGGGATGTGCGCTGGTGGGCGCAAATTTCTCTGGTGCAATTGACCGGGCAGAATTTTGGCGGGGACTGGAATGCGTGGGGTAATTGGTGGAATGCGCAAAAGGGACGACCGCCGTTTGATCCGAAGATTGTTCGCTGGTCGGACAGCCAGCCTGAACCGGACAAGCTGGCGGAGAAGCTTGGCGAAAAGGACAGGATATTTCTCGCCCGGCTCAAGTCTCACGGCGCGTCGCCTGTCGGGGGCAACTGATTTTTGAGCCGGTTGCGGAACGACCACTGATGGTAGCCGGGGTTTTCTAATCCCGGATTCAAGTCCCCGATTTATCACCGTCGCGGAGCGACGATTGAGATAACGACCTTGCCCGCCATAGATAAAAAACCGCCGGATAAACAATCAGTTCCATGACCACCGAGGTTACAACACCGCCGACCATCGGCGTGGCGATGCGTTTCATCACGTCCGCGCCGGTGCCGTGGCTCCACAGAATTGGCGCCAGGCCGGCAATGATGACGCACGCGGTCATGACCTTGGGCCGGACGCGCTTGACCGCGCCGTGGTAAATCGCGTCCCGCAGGTCGCCGAGCGTACGCAATCGGCCGTCACGTTTCCATTCGTCATAAGCGAGGTTGAGATAAAGCAACATGACGACGCCGGTTTCCGCGCTCACGCCGGCCAGCGCAATCAGTCCAATCCAGACCGCCACACTCAGGTTGTAACCGTTGAGGTAGAGCATCCAGAACGAACCCACCAACGCCAGCGGCACCGACAACAGGATGATGGCCGTGGCCACCGCCGAGCGCGTGTTCAGATAGACGATCAAAATGATGATGAGCAGCGTCAGCGGCACGACCATCATCAGGCGTTGCTGGGCGCGCAGCATATATTCGTATTGGCCGCTCCAGAAAAGGTTGTAGCCCGGCGGCAACTTGATTTCGCCTTTGGCGATGGCCTCGTTCACGGCATGCATGGCCATTTGCACGTAAGTACCCACGTCAATGCCCTGGATGTCCACATAGACCCAGTCTTCCGGCACGGCGCCTTCGGTTTTGATGGACATCGGACCGTCCACGACTTTGATGCTGGCGAGCTGGCCGAGCGGAATCTGCGCCCCGGTCGGCGTGGGTATGACGATATCGTGTTTGAGCGCGTGCAAGTCGGAACGGAAATCGCGGTCGTAACGTAAATTGATGGTGTAGCGCTGCAGCCCTTCGACGGTGGTCGTGAGTGGCATGCCGCCCAGCGCGACGGACAGCACGTCCTGCACGTCGCCGATGGTCAGGCCGTAACGCGCGATGGCGTCGCGGTCAATTTCAAATTCAATGTAGTGCCCGCCCATCACGCGCTCGGCAAAGACGCTGGTGGTGTGCGGCACTTCCCGGACCACGCCTTCCACCTTCTCGCCGATGCGCTGCAAAGTGGCCAGGTCCGGCCCGGCGATTTTGATGCCGACCGGCGTTTTGATGCCCGTGGACAGCATGTCAATGCGGGTCCGGATGGGCATGGTCCAGGCGTTGTTAAGCCCGGGTATCTGTACGGCGGCGTTCAGCGCGTCCACCAGTTCATCCGGCGTGCGGCGGCGATACGCAACGACGCGGCCATTGTCGTCCTTGATGTCCACCGCCGGCCATTCCGATTCAGGCTTCAACTGAATGGTAGTTTCAATCATGTCCATGGGCGCCGGGTCGGTGGCGGTTTCGGCGCGGCCAGCCTTGCCGAACACCGTTTTCACCTCGGGAAAACTTTTGATGATGCGGTCGGTGATCTGGAGAATCTGCCGCGCCTTGGTGGGTGAGATGCCGGGGAACGTCGTGGGCATGTACAGCAAATCGCCTTCGTAGAGGGGTGGCATGAATTCCGAGCCGATGTTTTGGTACGGGAACAGTTTGCCGATTGCTTCGGCAAAACTTCTGAGTTTGGCAGGGCCGACCTGCCGGTCGGCTTGGACGCGCGGCAGCGTGTCCGTCCCGGGCAGATTATCCACCACCAGCCGGTTCCACGGAAAGAAGACCCAAACCACAATCAAAACGGCGGTGATGACAACGGTCCAACGCCGTTTGATGACCCAATCAATCACCGGGTGATAAAGCCAGATGAGGAATCGGTTGATGGGATTCTTTTCCTCCTTCGGAATTTTTCCGCGGATGAACCAGCCCATCAGCACCGGCGCCAACGTGATGGACAACACCGCCGCCGCCGCCATGGAATACGTTTTGGTAAATGCCAGCGGTTTGAACAGCCGGCCTTCCTGTTCCTGCAACGTGAACACCGGCAGGAACGAAACCGTGATGACCAGCAGCGAATAGAACAGCGCCGGCCCGACTTCGATGGCCGCATCCCGGATGATTTCCCAATGCGATTTTTTGCCCTGGTCACGTTCCAGGTGTTTGTGGGCGTTTTCAATCATGATGATAACCGCGTCCACCATCGCGCCGATGGCGATGGCGATGCCGCCGAGTGACATGATATTCGAGCTGAGGCCCTGGCCGAACATGATGAGAAATGAAGTCAACACCGCGAGCGGCAGGATGACGATGGCCACCAGCGCGCTGCGCAGGTGCAGCAGGAAGGCGAGGCAGACCAGCGCCACCACGAGGCTTTCTTCGACCAGTTTTTCTTCGAGCGTGGCCACTGCGCGGTCAATCAACGCAGTGCGGTCATAGACGACAGTGGCTTTCACATCCGGCGGCAGCGCCTTCATCGCCTGATCCAGCCGCTGTTTCACATCCTGAATCACCTGGTAAGCGTTCGCGCCGTAACGGATCACGACGATGCCGCCGACGGTTTCGCCGTTGCCGTTCAAATCGGCGATGCCGCGGCGTTCATCGGGGCCGAACTGGACGTTCGCCACGTCCCGCAACAAAATCGGCACACCATCCTTGCCGACGCCCACGGCGACTTTTTTCAAATCATCCAGATTTTGAATGTAGCCTTTGATGCGCAGGATGAATTCGGTTTCCGCCAGTTCAATGGAACGGCCGCCGACTTCGCCATTGCTGCGTTCAACGGCCCGGCTGACATCCTGGAGGGAAAGGTTGTAGGCGCGCAATTTCATCGGATCCACCGTGACCTGATATTGCTTCACGAAGCCGCCGATGGACGCGACCTCCGAGACGCCCGGCACGGCGGTGAGTTGGTACTTCAAAAACCAGTCCTGAATGGAATGCAGGTCGGCGAGGTCGCGGTTGGTGGAATTGATGGAATACATGAACGCCCAGCCGACGCCGGTGGCGTCCGGGCCGAGCGTGGGCGTCACGCCGCGCGGCAGTTGGCCGCTCAAACTGCTGAGATATTCGAGCACGCGGCTGCGCGCCCAGTAAGGATCCGTGCCGTCTTCGAAAATCACATAAACGAACGAGTAGCCGTAAAACGAATAACCGCGCACCACTTTCGCGCGCGGCACGGAAAGCATCTTGGTCGTGATGGGATAAGTGACCTGATCTTCGACGATGTTCGGCGCTTGGCCTGCCCACGGCGTGTAGATGATGACCTGCGTGTCCGAAAGGTCGGGGATGGCGTCGAGCGGAATGTTTTTGATGGAGTAAATACCGCCGAGCACCAGCGCCGCCGTCACCAGCAACACGATGAACTTGTTCTTCAGCGAAAAATCGATGACGCGTTGGAGCATGTTTTAATTTGGCAGGGACGCGCTGCCGCGCGTCCAGAATTACGGCGGTGCAGCAGCGCCGCCCTACCGGGTTTATGGTTGTTGACTCGTGGAATTTGTTCCCGGAGATGGCGCTTCCATCACCGGAATAAGTGTCATGCCGCAGATGGGACATTTGCCCGGTTTGTCTTCGTGAATGTAACTGTGTTCCGGCATCGGGCAGGTGTAGTAAAGCACCTTGCCGCCCGGCTGAAGCTCCTTGAGTTCGCCGGGGGTTACCGGCACGAGGGTCATGCCACAAATCGGGCATTTGCCCGGATGATCGTAAACGATCGAAACGTGTTCCGGCATCGGGCAGACATAAACCACACCTTCGCTTTCGACATTGGTAGATGAAGCCTGCTCCATTTTGCTCGTGTTGGTGGCTGCCGGCATTTCCATCGTGGCTTCCGCCGGCGCGCGCATTTTTTGAA
>Ga0187866_1001662_pt1 | contig 20052 bp, 14 predicted proteins | sample June2016WEW_11_1_3_FD_133013 | JGI IMG/M metagenome (GOLD analysis project Ga0187866, IMG submission 133013) | Peatland microbial communities from SPRUCE experiment site at the Marcell Experimental Forest, Minnesota, USA - June2016WEW_11_150 | ecosystem: Environmental > Terrestrial > Soil >...
GGCGTTTTCAGTGCGACCGCATCGGCGAGTCTCTTCTGCCTTTCGCGCCACAACTGTTCTGCAGGTTTATCCATCTCTGCCTTCATACTCCCTCCCATTCTTTAAACTTATCTCCCGGGACCGCGGGCGTCCCGCCCGCAAATCCTTTCTGCAATCTGTGATCTGCCGTTAAAACCAAAACCTCTCCGCTACCGAAGCTCCCAACGGAGAACGGAAAACGGGGAACGGGGAACCTTTACGGCACCTTCTCCCCTCTCGACAGCGTATGTTCATCGTCAAACAGCTCGCGCACCGTCTCGGGCCTGCTGACCCTCAACAAATCCGCCCAAACCATAAACCAGGTCCATTTCATCTGGTTTTTCAGCACCGCAGGCGCAGGAACGGCGCCGACCTCGCCGAGCGCAATCGGGATCCCGCCGCCCAGCGCGGCCAGGTGAGCGCGATGATGGAGCCGTCGTTGAACTGGCGTTTTGCCTCGGCTATGATGGCGTCGCGTGCAGTGATTGCGTCGTTGCCCGTGGCGGCGAAGCCGAAATCGGAGCTCCGGATCGCGGGAGCTTTTCGGGTGTCCTTCTGCACCTGTTCGGTGTAAGTGGATTTTGTGTTGGCCAGGTTGTGCTGGCCGGATAGGGTATTGCGTCCGGAGATGCGGTTGATCGCGCGGAGCAGTGCGTGTGCCTCGGGCGACGCATTGGGGGTGACCGGTTCGGCCGGGTTTTGCGCGAGCGCGATTCCCGCAGCAGCAAGCAGGAGAACGAGGGCGAAGCAGAGCCGGGAACGATAGCGAGCTGAGCAGTATTTAGCAAGGATCGTGTGCAACCGCGAGAGCAAGTTTGAATCCTCCGGAGTGCGCCGATTATATCACCGGAGGTGCGAAGGCAGCGAGCCCTGGCTGGGAGCGCCGGCGTCCCGCCGGCTTTTTTCTTTCATGTGCCTATGTCCCGTAGGGACGATTGATGGTGGGAGAATAGTGTTTTTTTAAAAAACTCCTCACGCTTCGGGTGACATTCGTCGTGGCACGGGCTAAACTGCTGCAATTAGTAAGCTGTCGGCGCTCAGCTTTTAGCTGATGGCTGACAGCTGATAGCTGAAAGCTGTTTTTGCCGGGGTGGCGAAACTGGCAGACGCACAGGACTTAAAATCCTGGGCCCCGCAAGGGGCGTGTGGGTTCGATTCCCATCCCCGGCATTGAAAAAAAAGCACTTGCAGATCCTCGATTTAAAACCATGTATAGGCCACTTTGCCTATTTTTTGCCTATTCTGAATCCGACTTCCTTCTGGAATTACCTCGAAAGTAGATCTGCAATCGCCGGGCTCATGTCCGCAAATGCCGAGCTGGCCCCGACCGGTATATGGATTCGATTCCGATCGTTCATTGAAAATAAAGCACTTGTAAATCGTTAATGTCCAGTGCGCCTGATTCATTACGCTTTTTCAATATCCAAATTATTTTCCGGTTTGCTTGTAAATTCGTCACAAGGAGAGGTATCCAAGTCTGCAATATCCTGTGCTCCGTTTGAATGCGGATAAAAGTCTGGCGCCTTTGCTCTGCGGGAGTAAGAAAATGCAGTTCGCCGTCGATCATCTCGGCTTCTTTGCCGCGATTGGCTGGCTATTTCAGCGTATCCAGCCAGTCATATAGCGCCCTTTTGAAAGCTGCGTATTGCTCGCGGCGTATGCTATGCCCCGCACCTTTGATGTATACCCACTTGAACGGCGCTTTGGACGTCCAGAGCTTAGCTGCGTTTTCAGCCGTTTCCCTGGACACGATACCTTTTTCCGCGATGATGAGTAAGGTAGGGCACTCAATCCTGGTGACGATCTCTTCATAGGGGCGCGTATTGACACCAATCCTGTCAAAAAGGGCCTTGTCCCACAATTTTCTGGAATTTGCCCAGGTTATTACTTCATTTTCCGGCCAAGTCGGGTTGTCCTTGCGGCATCTGGCTTTTATGTCTTCCAGCGGCAGTTTGGCTACTTCTGTTTGATAGGCCCGTATTTCCTCGTGGTTTTTTCTGGCTGCTTCTGCGTTTTCCGGCTTTGGCGGAAACATGCCCCAGGCTGGGTCTTCCAGGATAATGGCTTTAGGCAGGGTAGGGTACTCCATCGCTAAATTACAGGTTGTCCCCGCACCCATGGAATGCCCCATAATTATCGGCCTTTTTAGCCCCAGTTCTTTGACCAGGCCAGCCGCCTGTTTCGTATGGTTTTCGAAAGAAAAATTTGGGCCTAATCTATCGGAAAGCCCGTGCCCTTGCGCGTCCGGCATGATGACGTCATATCGTTCCGCAAGTTCTTGCGCCGTCCGCCCCCAGCAAAGCCCGTCGTCTGTTGCGCCGTGCAGTAGCACAATAGGCGGTTTCTTCCCGCCCGAACGGTAGTAGTGGATTTTTATCCCATCGATTATGACATTGCCTTCTTGGTATTCCATATTCATCTCCGTGGAGGTAATACCGCCGGATCGGGAGTGGAAGCTCTCTTCAATGGTGAACCCCTCGCCGGCCACGACGCAGAGTTGGTGATTACCCTTAATTTGACTTGGTGTGTTTGTTGAAGAACTTGAACACATCCGGCATACTGCCCCCGATGATCCCGCCGTGATCCAGTCCGGGCAACGACTTGTACTCGACCTCGAAGTTTAGGCCCTTGAGTTGATCGGCCAACTGCTGCGAACCGGTAACCAGCGTGTCCTTGTCGCCAACGATGATCAGCAGCGGCACGTTCTTGAGCTTCTGGTCCGCACTCCACTGGAAGCCGAAAGCGGCCGGAGCTAATCCGGCAACCGCAGCCCAAATCGTCGAGTACTTCTCACCCATATGCAACGCACCGCCGCCACCGAGAGAATGACCCATCAGATAGATGCGGTTGTCATCGACGTTGAATTCCTTCCGTGCCATTTCCAGAACATTCATCGCGTCCTTCTCGCTGAGTTCGGCAACCTTTGCCGGATCAGTCTCCTTTGTTCCGCCAGGCCCACCCCTCATACCCATGAACATGCCACGTCCGGGCTGACCATCGCGAGCCGCGCCGGTTCCCGGCTGAGGCCGAGGCGCCTGGCTATCGGTCGGGCTGGGCGCACCGACACGACCGATGGGACCACCCCGACTGCCGGGAGTGCCGCGTCCGCCCATTGGCATGCCGAACGAGCCGCTAGGGCTGTAGCCCATCGCACCCACGAGGATGTAACCGTTCTTTTCCGCTTCGTCCACGCACGGGGTGCGCATGAAGGTGCCGTGATTGCCGCTGAATCCATGAAGCGCGAGGACCAGCGGGGCTTTCTTGTCTTTGGTGACCTTCGTGGAAACGAACACCGCGTACGGAAGGGTTTCGTCGGTATCTTTGAAGAGATACTCGCGTAGCTGTACGCGATCGTCGACTGGATCCATTCCAATGCGCCGTTGTTGGCCTGTGCCGGCGCCAAGACCAGCACCAGGGCCGGATTGTCCGGCCCCGCGATCTTGAGCAAGAGTCAGGCTGAACAGCAGGCACAAAGCAACAGGAAGGCCGATCGTTGCTACAGTTTTCCGACTCAGTGTCATAGCGGATCTCCTTACCAAATTCTCTTTAGCAGTCCGGGAATCCCAGGAACTTAGCGCTATAAACAATACTCGCGGCGTCGTCGATACTGTCGCTGCATGACTTATTTCACAAAAGCTTCGCCTTCCGGAGTCCGTCGCCATGCGAAATACTGATCCATGACCTTGAGCGCGTCGGCGCTAGGAACCGGCCCGACATGAGGCGTTTGGGCGAAGTACATCAGCACGGGGTTGGCGTCGCTAAACGCCGGCCACTTGGGAAGGCCTGAGCCGTTGGGATTGCCGAATTTGGCGAAGTTTGTCCAGTAGGTGGCCATGGCTTCCGAAATCGCCTCGTCCGACTTAGTGGGCTGCTGATTCGGATTCAGGTGCTGGAACACGTAAGCCACTTCCTGCCCGTGCGGCGATCCTCGCCCGGCTTGCGGTGAATCGGTCGGATAATCCGGGTGCTGATCGAAGTAGTAGTAAAACACCCTGGATTTGCCCGTCTTCGACTGCAAACGCGCCCAAATCCAGGTTTGCCAGCCGAATGCTGCGTCGCGCATCAGGTCGCGCGCGGTCTTGGCCACCGTTCCTGTGCCCGGGGGATATGCCGCGATGAGTTTATCGGCGAACGGGCCGAAGCGCGACTTCACACTAGCAATGTAATCTTCCGGCGTCCGCGGAGGAGAGAAGCTCAAGCCCTCATCGGAGTTATAGCCGATCAAAACCGGAACGTCGTTGTACCGCTTCGCTTCATAGAGTTTGTATTGATCGTCGGGAATCACCCAACCGTCGATGATCGGCCAATTGCTCAGGCCAGCCGGGCCGCCACCGCCGCGAGCAGCTTGACCGCGCCCGCCCGGGTCCCGTCCGGCTTGACCACGGCCACTGCCGCCAGAAAGCCTATCGGGAGAGAGTTTCCGCGCCTCCGCGATGGATGCCACGCCGGCCGTTTTGAGGGTTGCTCCGCCCGAGCGCTCGGCGTCGGCCAGCCGTTTCATGTTCTCCCCGGGCATGGTTGCAGGCCTCGGGGGGCCGAACGACCCGCCGCTCTCCGAGATCGCACCTTGGAACAGCCCTTTGGCCAGCGGCGACGCGCACAACATGCTGACGGCGATTCCCCCGGCCGACTCTCCGAAGATGGTCACGTGACGGGGGTCGCCGCCGAATGCGGCAATGTTTTTCTGGATCCATTGGAGGCCGGCGATCATGTCCAGCAGGCCGTAGTTTCCCGATACGTGGTTCTTAGTCTCGGCGCTCAACTCCGGGTGCACGAAGAATCCCATTTGCCCTACGCGGTAGGCAATGCTCACCAGCATCACCCCCTTCTTGGCGAGCTTCTCTCCGCCGAAGGTGGGAATGGACGTCGCGCCGCCCGCGAATCCGCCACCATAGATCCACACAAAAACGGTAACGCGATCGCGCGGCGATTTCGCCGGACTCCAGATATTTAAATACAGGCAGTCCTCGCTCGGCGCCGGGCCACTGCCTCCAGGTCCCATCATCATGTCCTGTACGCACGCGGGAGCGAACTTGACGGTTTCCTTCACGCCATCCCATTTCACCGCTGGCTGAGGGGCGCGCCAGCGGAGGTCGCCGACCGGCGGCGCTGCGAACGGGATGCCTCTGTAAACCGTCAGCCCATCCTCGACGGCCCCTTGCACCAATCCACCCTCGACCTTGACAGGCGCGGGTGCCTGCGCGACGCAGAACCCGGCTGCAAGAATTGCGAATATTGTGATCAGAAGAGCTCTCTTCATTGAGGTTGCCTCCCTTCACTGTAAGTCTGCTTCTTCTCGAACAGGTCGGTCGTAAATGACAGTAGGACTGACGCTACCAGGCAGCCCAATCATTCAGCCGCATCCGCCCAGGTAGTGCTCCTGAAACCAAGACTCTAACACGATTGATGTCACAAATCTGTGACAAATTCGTGCAGTATATCACGCACCGGGCGCACCCACGCGCATGAGAGGATTTAGATTTCAAATGTTCCCGTTGGGACGCGGAAATATCCTTGATCGGTTCACCATTTTCATCGATAAAGCGACATCACTCAACCCGGGTCCGTTGATGACGGCCCCACGAATAACGTTCCAGCCCTTATTGAGCGTGAGCCGCTTAGAGGCGCAGTCATGCATAACCATGCGCCGATCGCCGACTTCCTTGCCGTTGAGCCACCACATGGATGCCGAATTGAAGCCAACGGCCATGCGAACGTCCTTAATTGCACGCGGATAGGTGACCAGTCCAAACCGATCGTGTTCCCCTACGGCGAACACCAAAAACCACATTGATCGACATGGTCCGGGTGTAAAATAAGTCTGCACTCAAGGCGAAACCAGCGAAGTGTACCGAGTACCAATTGTCAGATCCGGAGGAGAATCCGCGGAAGGAGTTCCATTTTTGAAAAGGAGCCTTCATTCCACCTTCCCGCTACCCGCTCGCAGGTACTACCCCGGATGAAGTGCAGAAGAAAACCGAAAATGCCTTTGACACGATATTTGCGATGCTTACCCGCTAGGCAAAAAAGTGAGGGGACGAATGGTTATTGAAGTTGTCGATTATGGCAGATTAGTGTCTGGATCTATTGATATGCATCTTCATCCTGGTCCTGATGCCTTTAAATGCCGAGTGGATGCGCTGGAAGCGGCCATCCAGGCTAAGCGGGCGGGGATGAAAGCCATCGTGATAAAGAACCACTTCTACCCGACAGCGCCTATAGCAATGATGGTGAACCAGCTGGTTCCTGACTTCACTGTGTTTGGCAGCGTCTGCCTGGATTATGAAATGGGAGGATTAAATGTGCATGCGGTCGAGTATTCTGCCAGAGCTGGGGCGCGTGTAGTCTGGATGCCGACCTTCTCCTCGACCAACTCCATATCCAAAATGAGAGAACTCGGGCTCCCACTTAAGGGCGAAGGGTACTCGATTTTAGATGGCAAAGGACAGCTGGTGCCGGAGATCAATCCAATACTTGCTATCATTAAGCAATACGATATGGTATTGGCCAGTGGCCATATGTCGCCAACAGAGACATTTGCCCTTGAAGAGGAAGCCCGCAGATTGGGGATCGATAAATTTGTTGTCACTCATCCTCTGGATCATGAGTTTTTCTCCCAGGCTTTCAGCAAACAGGACCTGATTCAGCTGGCAAAGAATGGAGCTTTCATCGAGTGCACCTTCCTGGCCTTTCAGGCCTCCGAGTTCAGACATGATCCGGCCGAGATGGTGGATGTAATCAAAACTGTGGGCGCCGAAAAATGCATTATGTCGACGGATCTCGGGCAAATATGGAACCCCCTGCCTGTTGAAGGGCTGAGGATGTTTATTGTCACTTTGCTTAAATATGGCATTACCGAGGATGAAATCAACTTGATGATCAAAACCAATCCGGGCAAATTGCTGGGGTTGAGTGCCTGACCAGATGCAGAAAGTCCCCACGAGAGGTCACGGCATTTAAGGAGGCGAAACAGCCATGGAGTATTCAAAGTCACAAGCCAAATTATGGGCAAGGAAGAATATGAAGGGCCTGGAGGTACCGATCTTCCCTTCTTTTACTCCCGATTTGGAACAATTGGACGAAGAGGGCATCCGTTTTGATGTCAATCACATTTTTGCCAATGGCTTCACTTCAGTGATGGCTGCGCCTGAGGTCTGCGGCATGACATTTGAGGAACGAAAACAATTCGTGCAGATAGTCTGCGATGAAGCCAAAGGCAAAATGCATAGTTCCGTAAGCGTTATGCAGGACACGGTCGAGCAGGATATCGAAATGCTGCGTCATATCGAAAAGGTCGGCGGTACTCATGCCACGCTCGCTCATCCGGTGCAATATTGCCCCCGGTCGGAAGAAGACATTTTCCAGATGTATAAATTAATGTGTGACTCAACCGGTCTGGCCATAACGTTCTATCCCGGCAGGTTGCACACATGGCATTTCCATCCCAGTTACTTTCCGCCGGACGTCATGCGTCGGATAGCCGAGATCCCGAACGTGGTGGCCATGAAGGTCACCGGGGGCAGTTCTGTGGCGTTAACCATCCAGGCTTTTCAGCTTTGCGGTGATCAGATCCTGGTCAGTGACCCGATGCCGGACAGGTGGTTCTTCACTATTCCCAAGTACGGACAGCAGTGGGCTGGAGCCGGACCCTTTTATTGTATGCAGACTCCCGAGAATCCGCGAATCGTGAGGATATTTGACAATTTGATCAAGGGCGAGATCGACAAGGCTATGGATATCTTCTGGGAGATGTCTCGGCCGGGTCCCCAGGGATCACTGGCAGATTCCTATTTTCACACCGGCATCGTGACCGCTCTAACGGATAAATACGCTCACTGGTGCACTGGGGGCAATGGCGGTACCGTCCGGCAGCCTACGGGCCGTCTGTATGATTATCAAAAAGATGCTATTAGAGGAGGCCTGAAGGCTCTAGGAATTAATCCGCGTGAGCCGGAGGAGGAGTTTTATGTGGGCCGCGTGAATTATGCAAAGGGATACAGGCTTAGAAAATATGAGGTCTGACGGAATATCGGAGATCCCGTCGCGCTAGCGTGCATCCGCGATAACGTATCCTACTCACTATCATAACTGCAAGGAGCAGCTTATGGAATTCACGAAGTCAGAAGCGAAGGAATGGGCCAGAAAAAACTATCACGGCCTGGATGGCGTAATTCAGCCATCATATACTCCGGATCTGGAAAGCCTTGATGAAGAAGGGATCCGGCATGATGTCAGGCATAACATCGCCAAAGGTGTGTTTAGCGTTTTCTGCGCGGGTGAAGTCTCTGCTTTGAGCCATGAAGAGCGTAAGCAGTTTGTAAAGATAGTCGCTGAGGAGGCAAAAGGTAAAGTTCTGGTTTCAATGTTCGGAGCCCTTGACGATGCCGAGCAATCCATAGAATTGCTGAATTATTTCGAGAGTGTGGGCGGAACCCACACCTTGTTGGGTTGGCCGGGCAACTTCTATGCTAAATCGGAGGAGGATATTTTTCAGGTTGCTAAAAAGATATGCGACTCCATTAACCTGGCGGTTGACCTTTGGCCCAAGCCTTTTTACGATTTTGGAAGATTCCACCCGAGCGGATTTAATCCAGCGTTAATAGAGCGGATTTGTCAGATACCCAATGTCGTTGCAATAAAAGCGTATCTAAGTGACGGTATTGGAAAGTGGGCTGAGGTTCACCACCGTGTGGGTGATCAGATATTGCTTCAGGCTGCAGAGATGGCGGAATGGCCGATCACTGTTGCCAAATACGGGCAACAGTGGGCAGGGCCGGCTGACTACGTAATATTCGACCAGACTGGGGAAAATCCAAGAATAGTCAGGATGTTCAATCTGTTTGCTCGGGGAGAGTTCTCCAAGGGCATGGAACTCTATTGGGAGCTGGCTCCAATAACTCTGGGCGCCAGGGATGCCGCGTTTCAGTGCGGCATGCTGGGAATGAAGTACATGCAATGGTTAACCGGCGGAAACGGCGGCATGTTCAGAAAACCGACCTCATTTTTATTTCAGCATTTTAAAAATGCTATGAGAGCCGGTTTGCAAGCGGCCGGTATAACGCCGCGCGAGCCTGAAGAGGAATTCTATTTGGGCCGAGTGAATTACTCCAAAGGGATCAGGCCGAAAGAATACACAGCTTGAATAAAATGAACCACGAAGACCTCAAAGACCGCGAAGATATCAAAGCTTCTTGGCTTGAGCGCTATAGACTTCTTTGCGGCATTCGCGGTTTTCGTGGTTTATTTCTAAGAGTAGCCAACGCATTAGCGGCCGGATTTGGTCAATGTGGCTCCTCTTATTGCTTTCGTCTTGTGTGCAGTACGGAAATAGGACATCCCGAAAGAATAGCCAGGTATGCTGCCGGATACGATGATATGAATGTCTTCGGGGTTCACAACGGGAACCCTCCCTCCTGGTTTAAGGGATTCTTTGATCACTGGCAAGCGTTCTGCAGGAATGGCATCGTGGGCATAGAATATGTCCATATCTGGAGGTTTGGTGTTCATCCTATCGTGTATGCCCTGTATTTCCTGTTCAGTGAGTTCTTCGTACGGTATTTTTGTGATCTTGTAGATGTAATCCCGCAGGCTTTGTTTGCTTTTGAAGCCGCGACGATGCAGCATGACAGCCAGTTCAGGGTGAACTATGATGATGTGTTTTCTGAGATGAGCGGCAGGGTTCGCCACACCGACTTTGTATTGACCGAACGTGCCGCGGTCTCCGGCAACATCCTTCACGATATCATTGAGCACCACATTTACATCCCACGGTTCGACCACTCCCCCGCCAAATAATTTCATGGCCATGCCGGCGCCTACGCTGGTAACAGTGGATACCGTTACGCAGCTGTCTTCCGGTCGATATCCCAGGCCTTCATTAAACGTTTCCCAGGGGCTGTGCTCCATATTTTCGGCGAAAGTATAGAAGGTATGTGAGGACGGGCGGCCAATAAGGGCCATATCGATTTCGCCCGGCCAAAGGCATCCGATATTTATCAAACTCAGCCGTACGGCGCGGCCGATGGTATTGTTGGCTCGCCAGCCATGACCCAACAAACCTACGCCGCAATTCATTTCTATTTCCTTGGCAATAGGTCCGCTTACCATTATCGCGAGAGTGAAGGAACCTTCCGAACTCATCATATGAGTGAAGGTGCTCTCTTCAGTCAGGCATTCCATGGCCGCCAGTATCACCGGGAAAAACTCAGGTCTGGCGCCGGCCATGACGGCATTCACGGCTATTTTTTCAACAGTGGCGATGCCGCTTCGATAAGGCACTCGGCCTATAACTTCATCAGGGGATCGCCTGGTTCCCCCCAACATCCGTTTGACGGCAAGTTCCGTAGGAGGTGTCAGGGGCAATCCATCGCCCCAGTGGTTGTCGAGGTACAGCTTGTTGAAAGATTCGAGGGCGGAATCATAACAGTCCGCGGTGATCTCAACCATTTGGGCTGTCTTTTTATTGTCCTTAACCGCCGGATTTTTCTCCTCTGCTGTAAGGGGCCTGGTAAGCGCGTCGATAATGCGGTCCAAAGACGCCTCCGCAACAGGCCTGATATTTTCCACGGTCGACCTGTTCGGGTAATAGTCAATGGAGGGGAGACTCACGATTCGTATTGTCGGCATTCCTGCGTCCTCGGCCGACATCCTGGAAGTATGAGCAGCATTATCGCCAATCACGAAAACACCGGGTTTGCCGAGTTTTTCCAAGGCGATTACCTGCCGGCACTGAATCCATCCTCCCATCCCGTTGTCGGCGACGCCGTAGATGAAGGTATCCATTTCCTTTTTTGCTTTTGCCGCCGCCTCAGCATCTCCCCAAACCAGCCGAATGGTCGTCGCTGTCGGAAACCTTTCTTTCAGCAGTTCTTCAATCGCGATGCAGAATTTGTCCCCGCCTTTCTTACCATCCCAGATTATGCCGATCTTCTTGCCCTTCAAATTCTCGATACGAGGGTTGATGAGCCCCGAAGCTGCTGGAAGTTCAATCATGCCCTGTGGATTGAAACACACCAGTGACACTCTTGATTCCATTTTTCCACCCCCTTTTGAACAGGCGTTTAGTTAAAAAAGCGCAAGCCGTAATGCCGGGGATTATGCCTGATCCACCGAGGCGGATGTCAAGCGGGAATCTTCAGCTGGAAGGCACCTGAAGCCTTGCTCCAGAGCCGGCAAAGCAGTAGATTAGTTGCCAAACAATGAGTGTCCATGCTGTTAGAGATCACGGATAGGTTTCTTGCAGACTGAAGCCGAGACAGAAGAGAACCAGGAATTCATCATGAGTAATCCACAGAGCTGATCACCAGAGACCAGGACGGTATTCCCGGCTGAGTTAGCGCGTGGGGCAAGCATATGCCACCTGGTTCATGCGGCTGCTGCTGCCGGCTGTTTGCGGAGATACCGGATTCCTTTTGTGAAAAACGTGTCAGAAAAAAAGCAAGGAGGTATCGATCAACATGACAAGTGAGAAGATCACCGTCTTGAGCCCGCGAGGCGCGCCCCCCCCGATACATCTCGAGCCTATGGCGCCCCGGCTTGATTCCCTGGAGGGCAAGACAATCTATATCGTAGACGTAAATTTTCCTCGAACACATCAGTTCTTTGAGGAAATGCAGAGACTGCTCGCAAAAAGACATCCGAGCACGACCTGGATACTCAGGGTCAAGATGGGTACATACTTTCATAATGACCCGCAGCTATGGGCTGAGATCAAGGAAAAAGGCGACGGCGCCATAGTCGGTATTGGTCAGCTGGATACTTGTGCGCCGTCGGTGACCATCTTCTGCTCGATATTAGAAAAATCAGGGGTGCCTACGGCGCCTGTTGTCACGGAGGCGTTCCCAGAACTTATAAGGAACTTTGCATACAAGAAGGGTATGCCCAATCTGCGATTCACGTTTGTGCCCCATCCTTTTGCAAATAGGCCTTTCGAGGTGCACCGGGGATATCTGGAAGGCCGCGACCCAATAAGCGGCAAGCCGGTCCTGGAGAAAATCGTTGAAGCGTTGACCAAGCCGACAACTGACGAGGAAAAGAAGACGGGGACCATAGAAAGACTAGCGCCGAGGCAACTGGAGCCTGGTGCTCCGGAGGATTTGGAGCGCGCTTTCCTCGAAAAGGGATGGACCGACTATCTGCCGATAGTACTTCCCACAGAAGAAAGAGTAGCCAGGATGCTCAAGGGAACATCCCACAGACTTGATGAAGTTATTGGCAGGATGCAGCCCATTCCTCCCCACGAGGCTTGGGAGCAGTCTGTAGTGAATCTTGGTGCTAGAGAGGTGACTAAAGGAGCCAAAACAAAACATATTCCGGTAGCACTGCAACCCTCCCCTCCCCACGAGGCCTGGGGGTACACTGTGGAGCACGTCGCCATCAATGCAGTGATGGCAGGAGCCAGGGCAGAGCATTTTCCGGCAATACTGGCCATAGCATCGACAGGGATCACTTCGCTGTTTAGTTCCGCAACCTCCTTCAGCAGAATGGTCATTGCCAACGGGCCTATGCGCAAAGAGATGAATATGAATTGTGGACTCGGTGCACTGGGTCCCTTTAATCAGGCCAATGCCGTCATTGGAAGAGCTTGGACGCTAATTTCAAAAAATCTCGGAGGCGCGCAACTGGGCGAAACCTATCTGGGCGATATAGGCAATAACTGTAACTACAATAATATGTGTTTCGCAGAGAATGAGGAGGCGCTGCCTGAAGGATGGATCCCCTTTCATTTACAAAAGGGCTTTAAGCCTGAAGAAAGCGTTGTCAGTGTTCTTACCGGGTGGAGTCTGCTTAACTATGCTGCGTATAAACCGCATCCACACCACGAAATAATGAAGCATCAATTGACAAGTTTTGAAACCAGTGGAGCCGGTACGCATCACACTCCCGGAATAAATCCCGGGACTCAAGCCACGCTTTTGCTAAGTCCTATAACGGCAAGAGATCTCAGGAATGAAGGCTTCAAAAGTAAGGAGCAGTTAAGCCAGTGGCTCAAAGAAAATACCTATATGACTCTTTGGAACTACTGGGCAGCTATGCCTGATGATCTGGAATCTGGCAGAGCAGGAATTGAGCCATTCGCTTCTTTGCTGAAACTCCCACCAGAAGCGAAATCACCACGGCCACTCATTCTTCGAGATGCCCCGATTGAGATAGTCGTAGTTGGAGGGGGAACGGATGCATTTTGGATGGCTGGGGACTTCTTTTGCCTGGCATCAGCATCAGTGGATATGTGGAGGTAAAACGACCTCCCTCCGACAAATTGGGCGGTTAGGATAAGAATTCCCGTTTTTATTAAGGGCCCCCAATTGCTCGGACAATTGAAATCCTTTATAAAAGATCTTATCGATAAATGCGGCATAAATGGCGGCCTCATAATAATTATCAAAATGCCCGATAACACACGAATTGAAGACATGCAGGCCATGCCGCAATCAATTAAAGAGCATGGCCGGTACCAAAACATGTTGCAGCAGGCGAAGGCGTCAAGAGGAGTCAGGCAGAGCTCGTGTTCCTGGAACACCTGGACTTTTGAAAAAAGCCGCGAATTTCACGAACCCGATTCGTGAAATTCGCGGCATGTTTCCGGCAACAGTTCTATCTGTAAACGCCGTATTCCCTGATGGCTTCCATCATGGCCCGCAGGTTTTCCAATTTTGGATTTTCCGCTATACAGCCGGCAGCCATGATGTAGCCGCCGCCTTCCCCGCAGGTTTCGATAAGCTTCCGGCAGCAGGCTTTTACGTCCGCAGGAGAGCCGGTGACCATGAGCGATGAAGGGACATTTCCCTGGATGGCATGCTTGTCGCCCAGAACTTTTTTGGCTAAAGCCATATCTGTCTGATCAAACCACCAGACAACGCTCCCTTTCGGAAAATCATCTTTGACCACTTCAAGGCGCGTATTGTAGCCCCCCTCGGCAAACATCTGGCAAATTAGACCTTCGTTGATGAACGCGTCCATGACTCTTTTCAAAGATGGCCAATAGAATTTTTCATATTGTTTTGGAGACATCCATCCGTCGGCGCCTTTATGCAGAGGGAACCCGACCGTGACGGCATTGTAAACCATCGGATTGTGCAGAACCGAATGGATAATGATATCCGTCATGATGTCAACAGCTCTGAGAAGCTTGTCGCCGTTGCGGAACATATCCATCATGACACTTTTTGTCCCTCTGAGCGTGTCGCCAATCGCATCAAATGGAGCGAAACTCAGAACTCCCATTCCCATCCAGGATGGGTACCCATGGGCGGCGCCGGAATCCATCGATTTGGCCATGATTGCGTTTCTTTTTTGGAGGTCCTTGCCTGCGTCGATTAATTTTTGAAAAGTCTCCAGCACTTGAGGCTGGGCCAGCGCCATGAGCTGCCCGGTCGGGATCTCGAGAATGTCGGTCAGGGGAGGCAAATAGCGAAACCCTTCGAAGGCGCCAAAAATTTTGGGCAGATATTTCCTCAGCCAGAAGTCGGAAGGATCCCGGAAAAAGTCTTCATACTCCTCCAGCTTCATGTATTCGCCTTCAACGAACTGATAGCTCGGCGCATCGATGGAAAGGCCATGGCCCGGAAATGCATAAAGCCTGTAATCGAGGATCTCCATTGCCTTCCCCGGAGCAGCAAAGGGCATGGCATAATATTCCAACTCGTCCGAATATTTTTTGTTAAATTCCCTGCAGGCATCGATTGCTTTGTCGATTTCGTACATGGCTGTATGCAGCTTGACGCCGTGCAGGATGTTGGGGAGATCGCCTACAGGCAAATTGACTGGAACGCGGTCCGGCTCTTTCACATTGTAGGCATCGACATATCTCTGAGCATTAGTTTTGTAAACCTTTTCAGCTTCCGGGCTGACAAAACTTACGTTGGTTGGATTAAGAAACCTGTTAAGCCGGTATTCTCGTTTTTGGGTTGGGGTGAGCTGCGCCCATTCAGCAGGATAGCCATTCATAGTCGACATCGCTCCTTTTTGAAGAGTTTTCACAAATGCTGCTTATGCGAAAAACATCTTTGGGACTGCGGAAGTGAGCTTGCGAGCTTCCCCAATCTCCAAAGCGCTTAGCGCCGATCATTTTTCATCTTGATCTCAACGTCGATTGAGATCTCCGGGATAGCAAGGATGAGCAGAAAAGTCAACAGCATGGTCGCGGCGATGATCAAAAATACTATGCGCAATCCGGATTGCAGGGAAGTTCAGATGGCTTAAACCAAAACATGTAAAGAAGCGTTGGACGCAATGCACTGTGATCTGTTATTTAGTACAAAGAAGGAACTCAATGTCAGGACAAGCCGAATTGATCAGCGAAGTTGCTCCGGGGTTGTTCAGGATTGTCGTCCAGATACCAATCTCTGAAGTCGGACACGTGAACTCCTATGTGATAGTCGGCGCCGACCGGAATCTCATCGTCGATCCGGGTATGGCCCATCCTGACTGCTACGAAGTAATGGAAAAGGCAATCACAGAACTTGGTCTGGACTTGAGATGTACCGATTTCTTCATTACACATCACCATCTCGATCACTTCAGCTCTGTTTCCAGATTCCTCCGCGAGACATCCCATATCTACATAAGCAAGCCTGAAGCCGAATTCATCGAGCGGGTCGCCTCGGGAGAAGTGGAATCGGAGATGGGAGTCTTTCTTGAGATGCTGGGTTTCCCGGAGAAGAACCCGACAAGTGTAACTTCCCAATTCTTCAGCAATGAGTACAGGCAACGACGCCCCTGGCCCTTTCACTACATTGCCGATGGTGATGTCATGGTGCGAGGCAGTTATCGTTTCACCTGCCTCGTATCCCCCGGTCATACCATCGGTCACAGCTGTCTCTATGAACCAGGTCGAAGTGTCCTGATCTCGGGGGACCAGATCACCGCAGGAATCCAGTTCCTGCTGGATCGGACTAATCCCATGGCCGATCATTTACAGAGCCTTGCCCGGCTCAGAGAGATGGATGTAAAGATTACGCTCCCCGGACACGGTTCCCCGATCAGGGATCACAGAAAAAGGATCGATCAACTGCTGGCCCATCATCAAGGGAGGTTAAAGGCCGCCTGCGGCGCGCTGGTAAAAAATGGGAAAGATGCTTATGAGGTGACGCTTGCGTTGGAAGGTCTGCTCGCTGATCGGGGTCCCCTCGATGGATTGCCGCTCATCAGGAGGTTCATTCACACGAGACACACTTTTGCCTATCTTCAGTACCTCGCAGCCCAGGGAAGGGTAAGAAAAGAGCATCGTAACGGCAGGATCCTCTTCTTCCCACTCCAACCTGCCGAATTGGACCAGCTTAAGAGATGAGACGACAAATTCTAAACCAATGCATTTATTCCAAGGAGCTCTCGTCCAATAGTCAGCTTATGCATTTCGGTTGTTCCGCCCAGTATTGTCGTCAGGACTGCATCTCTATAATGATGTGCGACGGGATAATCATCAGTGCAGCCATAGGCACCGTGGATTCGTATCGCTTCCGCTGATGCGCGCACTGCAAGTTCACTGGCCAGCCATTTGGCTGAAGAAAGCTCTTTCTGGTGCTGAAGTCCTCTGCTCATCAGATCCGCTGTATAGTACAACAGCCATCTAACAGATATTATTTCTGCCTGTATTCGCGCAATTGCCTCCTGCATTAACTGAAAGCTGGCGATGGGCCTGCCGAATTGATGGCGCTCCTTAGCGTATTTTATGCATGCATCCAGACAGCTTTGAGCCATGCCGATTGCACCGGCTGAAATAAAAAGCCGAGCGGTATTTACGCCTGTAAGAATATTTTTCAATCCCTTTCCGATATCGCCGATCAGGTTTTCCCTGGGCACCCGGCAATCCACGAATGAAAGATTGGACGCATTGCATGCCAGACCGCCGACGAACTCAACATCAACGCTCGATAAGCCAGGTGTGTTTTTGTCAATAGCGATGAGGGCTATGCCTTTGGGACCCAGGCTTTTGTTTGTTTGGACTAAAATAATTGCAGCATCCGCTATGCCCCCGCCTGTTATGAAATTTTTTGTTCCATTTATGACCCATTCATTGCCGTCAAGAACCGCCGTGGTTTCGACAGCTGAAGCGTCACTGCCGGCATTGGGTTCGACAGCGGCAACTGCAATAAAGCTTTCCGCCCTGCACATCGGGAGCAGATACCGCGCTTTCTGTTCCGCGCTGGCTGCGTTCATGATGATTGTTCCGGCAAGCACACTGTCTCCCAGGGATATGAGAGTCTGGGTCCAGCTTGCCTGGCTCAATTGTTCCCAGATAATCACGGCGTCGGAATAACTCAGCCCGGACCCGCCATATTCTTTTGGTATGTGAATTCCGCGCAACCCGAGGGGGGCCATTTTTTTTAGAAGCGCATAATTCACTTTGCGTGCAGATTCATATTCCCGCAGGCTGGGCAACATCTCCTGTTCCGCAAACTTGCGCGCCATATCCCTGAGCATCTTCTGCTCCTGGCTGAGTTCAAAATTCATTGTTTCACTCCAATCAGTTTCAGCAGGTTTCTCAAAATACAAACCCGCTGCAAGGCTCACCTCAGTACTACATGGGAATATTTCCGTGCCATTTGGGAACCCGGTTTCTTGTTTTGCTTTCCAGCAAGCGAAGTGACTTGGCGAGACAGCGCCTTGTTTCCTGCGGTTCGATAATATCCTGAACATAGGTGACATCCGAGGCGAGTGCGAAAGAATCAGCGTATTGCTTGGTATATTCCTCAACCTTTGCGGCTCTGAATTCTTCAGGATTTTCTGCGCTCTTGATATCCTTATCATAAAAGAGCGCCACAGCTTGCTCTGCACCCATGGGGCCTATTTCAGCACTCGGCCATGCATAAATGAGATCCGTGCCGAATCCAGGAAGTATTCCCATTCCCAGAGCTGCACCGCCGTAAACTTTGCGCAATAGGATGGCGATTTTGGGAACAGTCGCCTCCGACAGGGCATAGAGCACTTTTGCTCCATGCCGGATGATGCCCGTATATTCCTGAACCTTACCAGGCAGATAACCCGGAGTATCCACCAGCAACACAAGGGGGATGTTGAAGGCATCGCAAAACCTGATGAATCGCGCCTGCTTATCCGAGCTATTCACGGTCATGCAGCCTGCCATAACCATCGGCTGATTGGCGACTATCCCGACCGTGTGTCCGCTAATCCTTGAAAATCCCGTGATGATCTCTCCTGCAAACTCCGGCTTGACCTCAAGGAAGTCGTCCTCATCAGATAAGGCTTTTATGACCTTGTGCATGTCGTATGCCCGTTTTGGGTCTATGGGGACGGTATCTTCGAGTGAAGGAATCAACCTCTCAGGATCATCGACACAAGTCTTTTGGGGAGGCTTCTCTTTCCAATTGGACGGCAGGAATGACAATAGTCTTTTTATTCCCTGCATGCATTCCTGTTCTGTATTGACTCTGAAATCGGCTACTCCGCTTGTTCTGCAATGAACATCGGTGCCACCAAGATCTTGCATGCTGACTTCTTCCCTCATGACCGACTTTATTATGTTGGGACCCGTGATAAACATATGGGAGATGCCGTTGACCATGAATATGAAGTCGGTCAATGCCGGCATATAAACCGAGCCTCCGGTGCAGGTCCCAAGAATAGCGCTTATCTGAGGAATGGACCCGGAACATCGTGTGTTTACAAAGAACACAACCCCTGCATGTTTTTCATCACTCAGGCGGTACGGGTCATCGCTGCCTGCCAGGCCGGGTCTTATGACTCTGGCTCCCGGTGAATCGTTCAAGCCGATAATGGGAACCCCCATTTCAAAAGCCATCTCGTGAATCTTGTACACCTTCCGGCCGTGCATATAGCCCATGGATCCGCCGAACACAGTTGTATCATGCGCAAATACGCAGACGATGCGGCCATCGATTGTGCCGTGGCCGGTAATGATGCCATCGCCGGCCGCGCCAAGCCGGTGCTTAATGAGGAGATTGAATTCATTGAAGCTACCCGGGTCCAGCAGCAGATCGATTCTTTCCCTGGCAGTGAGTTTTCCCTTTCCATGCACTTTGGCTATTTTTTCTTTACCGCCCCCAAGAGCTGCTTCCGCTTTGACTTCACGGAGTTTTGTGACGACATCTCTCATGTTCGAGACAGGTTGGGACTTCATGTTCTCGATCCCTCCGGTATGACGTGTTGTGCTGCCAGTCAAGAAAATGTCTTACTTATATCACCTTGCCTTCCAGTTCCATACTGTCTCGTGGCCTCGGCCATGGCTTTGACATTTTCTATTTTTGCTTCATCCAGCGGGCAACTGATCCCATAATAAATCCTCCGTCATTGCCGATCTCCTCTTCCCTCTTAAAACTGCCTGCTCCAAGAAGGCTTTAATAGCGGCTATAATTTTTGATTGATTTCAACATAGCCTGCATGTCTTCAATTCCTGTCTTATCCGGCATCTTGATAACCAGTATGATGCCGCCATTCTTGCCGCTTTTATCAACAAGATCTTTAATGAAGGATTCCAGTTGGCCGAGGGACCACAGCTTGCTGGTGTTCGGAGTGCGGATTAATAAACAGGTGTGGCCCCCCAGAATTTCCTTTGCCCGGACCGCATCCACGGCTTCAATCGAAGCTAATATCTTCCCTTTGGGCAGCTCCAACATGCATTCCAGTCTGTCGCCGAACTTAGATTCGAAAAAGGGCACAGGTACATAGCCCAGGTCAACATGTGTTTGCAGAGATTTCTTCAATCCGGGCCAATAAAACTTCTTAAACTGAGCATCGGACATGAAGACCGGATCCCCTCTCCAGAGCGGCATCGCAATCCTTTGAGGATAGTCCCGGTGAGTGCGATCGGCCGGAATGGCGTGAGCGATGCGCCTTTCAAGTATTACCTCACAAGCCTTGAGCAGCTTGTCAGGCTGACGGTACATATCGAGCATCGATCCTTTCATTCCGCGCAGGAAGCTCGTGACGGTATCAAAGGGCGCTCCGCCTACACCGCCGGGAATAAAGCTTGCGAAGGGAGGAAATCCCAGTTGGGCCAGCTCTTCCGGGGTATTGCCAACAGTCTTACGGAATTCATCTACATGCCTTCCAGCC
>Ga0187866_1001663_pt1 | contig 20031 bp, 15 predicted proteins | sample June2016WEW_11_1_3_FD_133013 | JGI IMG/M metagenome (GOLD analysis project Ga0187866, IMG submission 133013) | Peatland microbial communities from SPRUCE experiment site at the Marcell Experimental Forest, Minnesota, USA - June2016WEW_11_150 | ecosystem: Environmental > Terrestrial > Soil >...
CGGCGGGTGGATTCTTTACCTGATTTCCGTCATCCTCTTTTCCGCGCTTATCGCGTCCTCGGCAATCGACCTGGAGATGTGGATTATCCCGTTGTCCATCTGCTGGTTCGCCGCGGCGGCGGGCCTGCTCGGCGGGGCGATTGCGCCTCTGTTTATTCATCCCGCGACCATTCGTCATTATTTTCTGATGCCAATGACCGCCGATTTGATATTTTTCAACCACACCACGGTTGCTTCTTTGGTCATAGGCGCAACAATCGGGCTTGGTATATCGATGTTGCTGCTTGCCGCTGGGATTCTAAAAAGAAGTTACGATTTTTCCAAGATTCAAAAATCGCCTGAAAATCCTGAAAAATCAGCCGATTCAACCTCTCAATCCGGCTCAGGGCAGGCAAGTTCACCGCAAGCCGAGGGGAAATTCAATGACCGTTTTGAGATGTTTCGGGAAGTTCTGTTTCTGCTGCCCATAATTGTTTGCGCGCTGGCAGCCAGCCAGATTGTCAATCAATGCCCCGCCTTGCATCAATGGTGGCTGGTTTTTTCGCAAAGGCCTGTTGTTGAAGGGTTTATGGGCAGTTTGGCGGGCTATTTCGTCGGCTGTACGGTCGTCTGGGCGACCCGGATTTTGGGCACGCTGGCCTTCGGCAGAGAGGCAATGGGGTTAGGCGACGTGCACCTGATGGGTGCCGCCGGGACGGTGATTGGGCCGTTATTCATAATTATCGCTTTTTTTGTTGCGCCGTTCTTCGGACTTGTTTGGGCGGCGGCGCAACTGTTTTCAAAAAAAACCAGACAAATTCCTTATGGTCCCTTCTTGTCAATAGGGATAGTTGTTGTTATGATTTTCCATGATGGTATTATTGACTATCTGAAAGTTGTGTTTGGCAGATAAGAAAGGATTCGCTTTAATATTTTGAAGGAGACACAGAAATGCAGTTCACAAAAAGTAAAGTGGCGTTGTTGCTCGCTCTGTTATCAGTCCTGACGTTCTCCGGCTGCACCGACTGGAAAAAGAAACACGATGCGCTGAACGTAGAGAACCAGAACGTTAAAGGATTGCTGGAGCGAGAACGAGTCGAGAAGGGCCAGATGGCCGACCAGCTCGCCAAAGACCAGCAGACCATCCAGGACCTGCAAAGACAGATTGTCGAAAAGAAGAGAAGTCCCGCTGACGCGACCGGCTTCGGCGAGGGCTACGACGTGAGCTTTGACGCCAACGCCGGGACCATTACTGTAACGCTTCCGGACGCGATTTTGTTTGACCCGGGCAAGGCCTCGCTGAAAAACGCCACAAGCAAGGAGCTTGACCATATTTATTCCGTGCTGAAGGCCAAATACCCCGGCAGGCATATCGAGGTGGCAGGGCATACCGATTCCGACCCAATCAAGAAGTCGAAGTGGACGGACAACCTGGAACTCTCCTCGCAGCGTGCTATGAGCGTTGCCAGATACCTGATAAACAAAGGTGTTGCTGAAAACAGGATAGGCGCGACCGGCTATGGTTCCGCAAGGCCGCTGGCGACGAATTCAACAGCGGCAGGCAAACAGAAAAACCGCAGGGTTGAAATCGTTGTTCATATGATGAAATAACATAATCGGCCTGTTGCCGAAAATTAGCAGGATTACTAAAGCAGCCCGTTAATAAGCGGGCTGCTTTTCTTTTGTGAAGGCGGTTGTGTTGATAGCACCCTGTTTGCTTACGCGGACTGTTACCGCTCCGTCGAGACCGGTGTAATATGATTTCAGGCCTTGCCGTGGTCTGATGACCTGTCCTTTTTCGTAAGATGATTCACTATTACTGGCGATGGTGACGGCGGCGCCGGTTTTATCCACGAAGGATGGTTCGGTGGTTTTGGCGGAGCCGTGGTGAGGCATTATTAAAACGTCAGCTTTCAGGTCGGGATAAAGCCGAAGGATTTCTCTTTGTGCAAACTTTTCAATATCCGAACATATCAGGACTCGTCTGCCGGCGTATTCAATCAACGTTACTACCGATTTGTCGTTGTCGCTGATTGAATTATTTTCCTGTATATCCGGAATCGGCCAAAGCACCCGTATTTTCAATGAGCCGAATTTTTGCGGGAGGTTATTTATGTCTACTACATTTATTTCTACTATTTTTTGCAGTTCGTTCCGCAGAAATTTTGTTGTTTGCCGATTGTCCTCGGGAAAAGCTTTGCTTGCATAGACGGCTTTTGGTCGGATGTTCGCTGTGACTTCCGGCAGGCCATTGATGTGGTCGATATCGCCGTGGCCTATAACGACCGCGTCAATTTTCCCTATGCCGCCGTATCGCAGGAATGGCGTCACAACTCTTGTCCCGACGTCGCTTCTGCTCAATGAGCCGGCGTCGAACAGGATATTGGCCCCACCCGGCAACTGGGCCAGAATTGCCTGGCCGTGACCGACGTCGAGGATGGTAACGGTCAGATTGTCCTCGTGAGTCCTTTGCCACCAAGGTATCGCCAGCGAGGTGATAAGCGTTAGAATTGCCGTTACGCAAATTGCCTTCTTGATTGCCGGATTCCGCAGGCGGAAGAAGAACGCGAATACTATCAAGCCGTAAAACAAAAGGATTATCCCTATATTCGTTTTACCCGTGAGTATTTCGGATATATTCAGGCCTGCGAAAAGCTTGACAATCCAAATCAGCCAATCCGAGAGGTAATTTGCTATTATGCCCATTATCGCTGATACACTCGGCAAAAATATCGCCACAATCAATTTTAGATATCCTAAAAGCGAAACAAGCCCAATCAGTGGGGATACGATTACAGTCCAAACAGGAGTGAGCCATTGAATCGTGTGAAAATGGTATAGAATTATACCAGCGTTTGCAAGCCATGCGGCTACGCTTACTACAAATGCCACTATGATAAAAGACACCATTTTGAAAATACCATGGTTCAACTCTCGTGTGACAAACCAGCCCCACGTCGTTTCGGTGAGGGAGATTTGAATTGGCAGGATGCCGAGGACTGAAACAAAGGAGAGTTGCCAGTCGGGCTGGAAGAGGCCTGTTGGTTTCATAAGCAGCAGGACGATTGCCGCAAGGGCGAGCGAGTTAAAAGGATTTGAGTTTCGACGGAATATGAACGACGCACAAAACGCAAAACATATTATCGCGGCCCGTAACGCCGGGGCATTTTCCGGGACAACCATAAGGAAAAGTACGGCGGCAATGGTGCAAACAATCGCCCGGCCCGGCTTCATAAGACCGGCTGTTTTACAAACCCACCAGACAAATCCAATGACCATCGCAAAATTCATTCCCGAAAGACAAACAAAGTGCAGCAATCCTGTTTTGCGAAACGCTGTGTATGTATCCTTGTCGATATTGGTCCTGTAACCCAGGACAAGAGCGAGCAGCAAGCTTTCGGATTGTGTCTGCGGATATGGCCCGCCCAAAAGCGCGTTAACAGCAACCCTGCTCAACCACGATTTTGCTTTGGTGAACAACCCTGTAGCATCGCTGCTTAATAGTTCGATTGCCTGTCTCGAATCGGCTGAGCCGGCGAGAAAGACGCCATTGCGGGCCATATATTTGGCCATATCGAACTCGCCGGGATTAGTTGGCGGATTGAATTTGTTGAGGAGGCAATACATTTGGACGCGGTCGCCTGCCCGCAAGTCGAAAATCGGTTCGTTGACCCTTAGCCGGACAAGCCCGCTTGTATTTACCCAGCCGGTGGTCGCTTCGGCTTCTGTGAGTTCCAGGTAAAAACTGCTGCTTCGGTCGGCGGGTGTGAATTTTGAAAATTGCCAGTCGTTGCTGTCGATATACAGCTCGGTGACAATCACGCCGCGGACAGCGGCCGGTGTTGCTTTGCTGCCAACTAAATTGCGAATGTCATTCGGCGGCGCGCTATTGAAACTTGATAATCGAATTACCCCAAGAGAGATAAAAAGAACGGTAGTCAAAAGCGGGAGGATATAAAATTTTCTTGTTTCTGCGATGGGCCTGAGAAAATTAATTGCAAACGATGCGATTAATATTGCCGTGCAAATACCCAGCAGTGATAGCCAAACCCCAATCGGCACGGGTAAATGGTCTTGTATGATTATTCCGGCAATGAGGCCAATCGCGCAGAACACAAGCGGGGCGGTGCTGACGGCTTGCTTGTAATAGTGTGCAGGGCCTTGGTCGAAATACCTGTCAATTTCAGCTAATCTTCGCTGTATGTCGTTCAAGTTCTCATCTTCCTAATAATGTGGAAGTTGGGAAGGGTGTTTATAACTGTATATATTCCTTGGGCTTGAAGTTTGTCTCCATCGTCCAGGTGGTCGCCTTGCCGTGTTTAAGGCAGTAAACGACGAGGACATCGTAGCCCTGTTTATCGACCCATTCTTTCAAAAACGGGAAATCCTTTACGAGTTGTTTTTTTAGCGAAAGGTCTTCAACTTCTTCAACCGAGCCGGAAATGCGTATCTGGCGTCCCTCCGCGGCATTGTAGAAACACAGTTCGACATTTTCATTTTTTTTTGAAAGCTGCATGTGCAGGTCTTTGTTTTCGCCGGCATTGAATATGATGCCGTTTTCGTCTGCCCTGTAAAGCATCATCATCCGGACATGCGGCTTGTTGTCCTCAGCGGTGGCCAGCGCAAAAACAGGATTATTTCTCATCAACTCGAAAACCTGTTCTTTTGTCATCGCACTTATCCCCTCATCTGGTTTTTGTGATTTGTTCTTGTCCGCCCATATAGGGTTGCAGGACCTTAGGCACAGTAACCGACCCGTCGGCGTTTTGGTAAAGCTCCAGGATTGGTATCAATACCCGCGGGCTTGCGATAACGGTGTTGTTAAGCGTGTGGCAGAACAGGTTTTTCTTTGTCGCTGTGTCCTTATATCGCAGGTTCATCCGCCTGGCCTGAAACTCGTAAAATTTGCTTGCGCTGTGCGTTTCGCAGTAATTATTCCGCGAAGGCATCCACGCCTCGATATCGTATTTTTTCGCCTGGCCTCTGCCCAAATCGCCCGTGCAGACAACTACTACGCGGTAGGGCACTTCCAGCGCACGCATTACCACTTCGGAATTACTCAAAATCTCCTCGTGGTATTTATTGCTTTCCTCGATGCTGTTTTTGCAAATCACCACCTGCTCGACCTTGTCGAACTGGTGAATTCTGTAAAGTCCGTAGGTGTCTTTGCCCGCAGCGCCCGCCTCGCGCCTGAAACAGGTTGACATACCGGCGAACTTAATCGGCAAATCCTCCTCGCGCAACAATTCTCCGGAATGATAAGCCGTCAACGGCACTTCCGCTGTTCCCGCCAGGTTTAGCTCGTCGCGTTCCATCCGATATGTCTGTTCTTCCGAGCCGGGATAATACCCCGTTCCTCGCATCGCCTCGTCCTTCATCAACAGCGGCACCGACATCGGCGAATAGCCCCTCGCCACCATCACGTCCATCGCGAATTGCAGCACCGCCCAGTGCAGCCGAGCGCCATTGCCCTTAAGAAAATAACTTCTCGTCCCCGCCAATTTCACGCCGCGTTCGATATCGATTATTCCCAGGTCAACGCCTAATTGAACGTGGTCTTTGGGTTTGAAATCAAACTTGCGAACCTGTCCCTCTCTTCTTAACTCGACGTTTTCCGTGTCGTCTTTACCTAAGGGCACAGTATCATCCGCGGGTTGCGCCACAAGCATCATCAGCGAATCCGCTTCGGGCTGTAACTGTTTTACTTTTTCTTCGGACTGCGATTCGTCGGCTTTGAATTTTGCTAATTGTGCGAGGGCGTTTTGCTTTTCAGCACCTGTTAGTTTCGGTATTGACTTGCCGATGCGATTCTTTTCGGTGGCGATTTCCTGAAGCCGCTGTTTGGCCGAGAGCAGCTCTGCGTCAATCGCCAGCAACCGGTCGATATCGACCTCGATATTTTTGTTTTTTGCCGCCTGTTTGAATCGTTGCGGGTTTTCTCTTATTTCTTTAATATCAATCATTGTCTTTTCGCCTTTAGTCCTGATACTTTTTTACAATGACGACGTTATTTTGGCCGCCGAATCCGAATGATTCTTTCATCGCGACATTGACTTGCATTTTTCTCGGCGTGTTTGGGACGTAATCCAAATCCAACTCCGGGTCAGGGTCGTTGAGGTTTATCGTTGCGGGCACAATGCTATCACGAATTGCCAGGACGCAGGTAATTAGTTCCGCCCCGCCTGCCGCCCCGATTAAGTGCCCCATCATGCTTTTGATGCTGCTGACGACTACCTGTTTTGCTCGTTCTTTGAATACGGCCTTAATCGCCTTTGTTTCTATCGAGTCGTTTTCCGCGGTGCTTGTGCCGTGCGCGTTGACGTAATTTACATCCTTATAAGTTACACCAGCGTCCGCGATAGCCGCTTCCATCGCCTGAATCGCGCCGCGTCCTTCCTCGTGCATATCCGTTACACGAAAAGCGTCCGAGCTGCTGCCGTAGCCGATGATTTCCGCGAGTATCTTCGCCCCGCGTTTTTTCGCCGAGGTCAAGCTTTCGAGTATTACTATCGCCGCGCCTTCGCCCAATACAAAGCCGTCCCTGCTGGCGGTGAATGGTCTCGACGCGGTCTGTGGGCTGTCGTTTCTTTTCGATAGCGCGGTGAGCCGGTTAAATCCGGTCTGTCCGAGGGGGTGAATCATCGAATGTGCGCCGCCCGCAATCATAATATCCGCGTCGCCCCTGCGAATCATCATCGTCGCTTCGCCGATTGCCTGTGTGCTTGCCGCGCAGGCGGTCAGGCAGCTTCGTATTGGCCCTCTTGCGCCGGTGAGCATCGACAAATGCGCCGCTGGCATATTCGCTTCCTGTTCCAGCTCGTGCATTGCCCTCATCTGCACCGCTGCGACATCGGTCCACTTTGTCCAGTCCATAACATTGGTCTGGTTATCCCAGCCGGCTGCGATTGCGCCGAAGAACGCCTCGTGATTCGCCGCTCCTTCGCCCGCGCCTAAGTAAATCCCGATTCGTTTGCGGTCGATTCCGTCGGCCGGAGTGTCGGTTTCGACGTTTATACCCGCCTGCCTGCACGCCTGGACTGCGGCGCCGACGGCGAATTTGCTTCCCCGGTTGCCGTCTTTATGCAGATTGGGATTTTTTACGAACTTCGCGACGTCGTAATTTTTCACCTCTGCGCTGAACGTTGTCGGGAAGGTCGAGGCGTCGAAAATAGTTGTTTTTGCGACGCCGCTTTTGCCTGCCAATACCGCCTGCCACGTTGTTTCAATGTCGTGTCCCAGCGGGCAGACGATTCCCATTCCTGTAATGACGACACGCTCTTTTTTTACGTTTTGTATCATTCTTTTAATTCTCAAATTTCTTGAGTATGACGGCCGCGGTTTGTCCGCCGTAGGTGTAGCCGCAGCACAGGGCGTAGCGAATATTCGCCTTTTGTGCCGTTGTTACAATATTGAGATTGCAGCCGGCGGCTTTTTTAATACAGTTTTTCGCTGCCGGTATAATGCCGTCTCTCATCGCTAAAACCGCCGCGACAACATCCAACCCTCCGCACGCTGCGCCGGTGTTGCTGAGCATACTCTTCGTGGGCCAAACGGGTATTCGTTTCGTCTCTTCGCCAATTGCTGCTTCTATTCCTTTCGCCTCGGCGAGGTCATCCTGCGGAATCCCCGTGCCGTGCGGTATTATCAAATCGATGTCTTTTGGCGATATGTTCGCCTGTGCCATTGCTTTTTCAATCGCGATGGTCAATCCATATCCATCCGGCTCGATATGCTCATACGCCGGGTTGATACAGGCGCTTTGACCTGTGCCGACAACTTCCGCGTAAATTTTTGCGCCGCGTTTGGTCGCGTTGTCGAGATTCTCAAGCACGACGATTCCGCCTCCATCGCCAAATACCGAGCCGCTGGCGTCTGAGTCAAAAGGCCTGCATGCCCCTTCGGCGTCGTTATTATGCTTATTCGTAGTCCGTTTAATCAGGCACTGCCGCATTATCAATACGGGGTTTACTTTCGATTCCGCACCGCCTGCCAGGGCGATGTCACTATTGCCTCGTGCGATAACCTCAGCCGCCTCGGCTATCGCGATATGCCCCGAAACTTCCGCGCAGGTGATTGTGTTGCTCGGCCCCTGTATGTCGTGAATGATACCTACGTGGCAGGCCAGCATATTCGGCAAATACTTCAACAGCCACAGGGGCGTTACCAATTCGATTCCCTCTTTGCCCCATTTTCGAATGTCGAATTTGCCGTCTGCCAAACTTTTGGCGACCGCGGGGGCAAGCTCACAGGGGTCACAACTGATAAGTCCTGCGCCGAGATTGATTGCCATACGCTGCGGGTTGACGTTTATTTTCTGTTCGTCGATGGCTTTTGTAATGAGGCCGCTATCCCTGACCGCCTCATCCGCCGCGATTACCGCAAGCTCGATATCCTTCGACATAAGCTTGGTCGCCTTGCGGAATGATTTTGGGACATACTGCTGGATTTTATATTCCTCGACTTCGCCGGCTAATTGGCAGGTGAATTTCGCAGGGTCAAATTTCGTTATCCGTTTTATGCCGGATTTTCCCGTGCAAAGTCCCTGCCACGTCCGGCCTGCCGTCAGTCCCAGCGGGCTTACCGCCCCAATTCCTGTTATCACCACACGGATCCGTCCCACAGGGGTTTCTCCTATTTGCCTGCCTTCTGGAAAACTGCTCCCTGCAGAAGCGATTTGAACATATCGGTGAACACAAAGTTCTCCTTCGGAAATTCCTTGCCGGACAGGTTTTGGTCGATGTGACTGAACATCAGGTCGATATCGGCTATAAGTTTCTTGCCGCAGGTGATTGTCCCGGTTGTGCTGGCCGCCTCCGGAGCTATCGACTCAATCTTCGCAGATAACCTCAAAGTATCACCCGGCCTGACGTAATCGTGAAACACCGCCTTTTTTATCTTCGCCAAAATTACTTTTTCCTGAAACTTTTTCGCCTCGCCCACCAGTATCCCGGCCGTCTGCGCCATCGCTTCAATCATCAGGCATTCAGGCATAATGGGGAAACCCGGAAAATGGTCGTGCAGGTGCTCCTCGGCCAACGTTACGTTCTTGACCGCAACGGCGTTTTGCCCGCTGTTAAACTCAACAAACTTATCTATCCAAATCCAGCGCATAACCCGGTATAATAAGGCAATTTCCCCGATTTCTCAAGCAAATCTTTGTTAGCCACTCCTTAAGGGATGCCTTACGGCAAGAGAACACCCTACTTCGCCGACTCAGAGAAGATAAATCTTGACAGATCAGGCAGATTTTTGTAAAATGACTGATATCACACAGGACAAAATGTGTTTTTTAGCCGTGCAAATGGGGAATGTCAGTTTAGATACACCATCGGTATGGGCTAAAGCCGTTAAGAGAGGCGGGTCATGAAAAGAACAGCGTTAATCATTTCAGTTTTGTCATTAATAGTCATTTCCACTGATGCGTTCGCAGCCAAACTTGTCTGGCTCAAAGTTGTTGACAATAACTACATTATGGCCCAATTCAAAGACGGGGATGCATGTTTTTTAGACAATGCGCAGGGGCAATATGCCTATATGGGTGATCATTTCTCGGGTTGGGATTGGGTGGTGAGTTACGGAAGCGCACTGAACTTAACAAATGCCACCGCGACCGCTAACTGGGTCATAACATCAACCAATGACGCAAATTACGGCACAAGCGGCAGAAATCCAACCAACTGCTATCGTAAATCAAAACTCAATGGTGCGTCTGAAGGTAACTGGGGCAGCTACGACTGGATTTATACATATACCATGGAACACACCATTTATATGAAATTGCCATATTCTCTTGTGCAGGGGGATAGCTATACCGTTACAATAAATTCAAATACAAATTCCGACACGCTGAGCCCGAGCATTACTTTCGATATGTTCAACAGCCCGTCGGAGGCAGTGCATGTGAACTTAGTGGGATATCTGGCAGACAGCAGCGTAAAAGCCGTAGATTTATATATCTGGATGGGAGACGGCGGCGCGCGTGACTACTCAAGTTTTGTTGGTAAAAAGGTTTACATATATAATGTGAATACAACCGCCTCACAGCAGGTGGGGACTGTCGCCTTTTGGAAAAACAGCGACGTGAACACCGGCAATGATGTGGGATGGTTCAACCTCACAATGTCAACTGTCTGGAAGGCGGATTTTACCGGCTTTAATACGCCGGGGACATACCGCATCGCGATAGAAGGAGTCGGCTGCAGTGAAAACTTCGAGATTAAAAAAGATGTCTATTTTGAGCCGTTCAGGGTCAGCACCATCGGCTATTTTTATATGCGTATTGGCCAGGAAACTAATTATCCTGGGATGCCGGTTCCTCGCAGGCCTCTTTATATTCCAAATGTATCGCCGTCAAATACAAAGGTTTATATAACCACTCGTACAGGCAGCGAGGATTGGGACAACTTCAACTCCTGGGCCCCCTATGTGAAGTCGGGCAGTCCTCAGAACAACAATGCCTATGGCGGCCATTCCGATGCAACGGACTGGGACAGGAACTTGGGACATATTTCAAACATCTATGATATGCTGCTGCCCTATATCCTTACTGATGGCAAATTGAATGATGATAACCTTGGAATTGCTGAAAGCGGCAACGGCATTCCTGATATCCTCGACGAAGTAAGAAACGAAGTCGATTTCTGGCTTAGATTGCGCGATGGTGATGGATACAGTTACGGACTTACCGACCCTAACACCGCCACCAATATCCTTTACCAGGCGGGAACCACAGCGATGGCGGCATGGGCAAGTGCCGCAAATGCTTCAATGCTGGCTTATTGTTTTATGCTTACAGGACCCAGTAATTTGAGAGACACGTACACAACTGCCGCGATTACAGCTTACAATTATGCCTCCGGATTGTCTGACCAGCAGCTGACAGTAATACGGGATGCAGGTTATGCTGAGCTTAGAGGCAAAGACCTGAAAATGATGGCCGCGGCTTTTCTCTACAACCTGACAGGAGATACCACTTATGAAGACACGCTCAATTCCTTATGCGATATAACATCAAATACGTCGGTGGTAAATGATTCCGCCAGGAACCAGCTTTGGGCATGTGTCGCCTATCTCAAAACCAAACGCACCGTTCATTATCCCACGTTATTCAGCAATATGAAGGCATCCATTATTAATGAAGCGAAAAATCATGAATCGAATAATTGTAATACGCGGCCTTCTCGCAGGGCCACAGACAATGACTCGGTTTTAAACCCAGGATACTTTAAAACCATACAGAATGTCCAAAGGTGTATAGTAGCCCATGCGGTTGCTGACAGTAGTTCGGATAAGGCGACATTCGAAAATGCGATGGTCCTTGAAGCCGACTGGGGGCTTGGACGCAATTCCATGAATAGGATTATAATGACTACCGCCTGTACTAACCTGGCAAGCAAGCGAAGTATTGAAAATATGTACACTACCGGCAGAAATGACGGCTACCCCGGTCTGCATCCGGGACATACACCCTATTTGAATACCGACGACTGGGATTCTTCGAGTACAGGTATGACCGGGAATAAGCCGAGCAGGTTGACTGCTCTATGTTACCCTGTTTACGGGACAGAAGTTAACGGCTGGCCGAAAGCCGAAGGTTATTTCAATGATAGATATGTATGGGCCCATTCGGAATTTACACCCCAGCAAACCATGCGGGGCAAAGCGGCCCTGTATGGCTATTTATATGGTTTATATAAACTTCCTGCTGATTTCGACGGCGATTCAGATGTGGACTTGGCGGATATGGCTGTCTTTTTCGATTCCTGGTTAAAAGTCCCTGGCAATGCGGGCTACGATTCACGTGCAAACCTTTACGCAGATCCGTCCGGCATAGTGGACTTACATGATTTTGCTGTCTTCGCGAATGAATGGCAACCAGTGCCGTAGCGGTTCAGCGATAATCAGTGTCAAAAAAACATTTGTGGTAAAGATGTTAAGCTGCCTTCAGCTTGCTCTCCACGTAGTTGACAATCATCCCCACTGTAAACAAATCGGGTAATTTGCTCAGTTCGGGGTTTTTCGCGAATTCGCTTACGTCGGTATGCGGCATTTTGGCCTTTAGTTCAGCCACACCCTTTGCGGTCAGTTTGCCGTTACTTACAAACTCCGGGTTGTTCATCAGCGTTTCTGCCGGGAACAACTCTTCTCTGGCGATTTTTATTCCGAACGCCTTTTCCAGCCGGAACACTATATCGAGAAAATCAATGCTCTCGGCACCCAAATCGCCCATCAGCGTTGCTTCCGGCGTTACTTCGTCATCATCTACGCCAAGGGCATCCACCATTACCGTTTTAACCTGTTCTAAAACCTGTTCCCGATTCATCGCCATAGCAATTCGTCTCCAGCGTTAACTTTTTTGTTTCAATTTTTCTTCAGTGAAATCTGTGTAATCTGTGGTTACTTTTTTAACAGTTCCCAGCGTTTTTTCATTTCGCTGATTATCTTCGCGTCAACCGCGGCTAAGCCCGAATCCTGTTCAGCGAGGTTGAAATGTCGCAAGCCGAATCGGGCTTCGACTATCTGTTCGCCGTTTGATATGCCTGTACCGGAAAAACTACTGACGTTTTCCTCGATGGTCTTGGCCTCAACCGAATATTCAATCTGTGCCCCAGGCGTCAGGAAGGACTTATATTTAACATTTCTCGCTTCTTCCAGCAAGACCATACTGTGCGCAAAATTCTCCGTCACCCGCACCAACCACGATGCCGACTCAATCAGCCCTTCTAAGAGCAATACCCCGGGCAGCACCGGAAAAGTCGGAAAATGGTCGGCCAGATATTCCTCGGCTAATGTTACGCCTTTGACCGCCTTTATCCGTTTGCCGTTTTCAATTTCAACAATTTTATCAATCAGTATAAATCGCATGTTCGCGGCAATTGTAGTCATAAGCCGGGATTTTTCCAGCATTTTTTGTTCTTTCGTAACCCTGAAATAGCGCAGGCCTTGGCCGCGAACGGCCATTCGGCCTGACAATACCTGCAAAAAGGCTGCCGATTTTCTTGACTTTACATAGCCAATGTGGTATGTGTAACTTGTTACCTTTGCAGCGGGCGAGTGTTTGTGTCTTCTGCAATGGCCTTTTTCAGGAGGTCTGGAGGTGAGAAGACCGGCTGATGCTTTGGTTCTCAAAAGGGGGATATTTAATCTCTGCGCGCGGTTTCCACGTCATTATTTTACGCAAAAACGCCTTTTAAAGGAGACAGTCCAATGAACAAAACCCTAACAATTCTTTCCATGACAATTATTTTCGTTATTTTTCCTGCCATCGGCCTTGCAAACTCGGCACCAGTGGTAAGCAATGTAACCGCAGCACAGCGGGATGACAATTCTAAGCTGGTGGACATTCATTACGACCTTGTAGATGCAGATGGTGATTATTGCACAGTATGGATTCTTGTCAGCGATAATGATGGAGTAAGCTGGTCTGTGCCTGCAATGACTCTTACCGGCCATATAGGTCATAATATTGCACCCGGCAATAACAAGCACATTATATGGGATGCTGGCGCAGATATGCCGGGTAGGGTGGGGACATATAAAGTTCGTGTTTTTGCTGATGATGGTAAAGGACCGGCGGATATGGTTCTAGTTCCTGCTGGCGCGTTCCCATATCAGAATAGTATGCCGCTCATTTTTGTGGAATCCTTCCTCATCGATAAATATGAGGTAACTAACCAGTTTTACTGCCAGTTTCTCAATAATGCCTGCCCTGATGGATCTCATTGGAATAACAGTATGGAAATAAGTCGGGTGGGAAATTCAGCTCCATATTACTATACGGTCTTTCCGGGACGGGAAAATTATCCGATTCGTTACGTCCTTTATAGTGATGCGTCGGCTTTTGCAGAATGGCGCGGCACATTAGACGGGGGAACATATCGTGTGCCTACCGGACCGGAATGGGAAAAGGCAGCTGCATGGGATCCGGTGCAACAACATTACTATACATACGGGTTTCATAGCGATAGCATCGATTGTAGTTGGTGCAACTACAATGGTTGCGTAGGTGCCTTCATGCCTGTAGGCTCTTATAACGGTACTGGCGGCAGAAACGATGCAAAAAGTTATTATGGCTGTTATGATATGAGCGGTAATGTTGCCGAATGGACGACGGAACCTGGTAATGGGTCTTGTTACAATGTAAGACCCTTCTATCTCTTAGGGGGGACACTCGTCAGCGACGTGACAAGTTGCAGAAATATAACTCGTGCCTTTCAATTAATGCCTAATAACGATTGGAGATGTATGGATATTCGTGATTATAGTGAATGCGGATTTCGCCTAATCAAGGAGGTAAAGTAATCTCGAATATTCTTATTCAAATTCTGAAGAGTACGGCTCTAAGATTGTGAACTAATGAAGTTGAGATTATTAAAAACCCTTGTTTTTTGCGCCTTGATAGACATCTGTCCCTGCAAGATGTTGTTTGCAGATTCCAGTTGGTCAGATTCCCCAGTATTCGAGCTTAATCTACTTTCCATGCCATGGGGTGGAACAGGTGATTTCCCATCTGGCTCAAGCTCCAACTTTACTATGAACCTTCTTTGGGTGCGCCGTGCATGGGCTGATTCAGAGTTAGTACCAGACGCAGAAATTCCTTCTGTTAAGGCCGAAGGAGCGGATGAACTTCACAGGAAAGGAATAAATGGCGAGGGAATGAAGATTGGAATTCTCGAATTCTCAAAATTAGATTCTGCTTGTGGTCTATTCGATAACCGTTTCAGTACACAAGAATGGTTTCTTTGCGAGACACCTGCTTTCAATGATTATCATGCAACTAAAGTTGCTGCTATTGCTACAGGAAATTCCTCTACGTATGTTGGCAGTGCTCCAAGTTCTTTCATCTTAAGTTATGGAATAGCGAGAGTTCAGATACCTGGTCCACTGGACCAGTTCCGGCAAGCAATGGATACTGGTGACGGCTTCTTAGGTGGGCAACTCAAAAGTTTCGCTCAGGAAAAAGCAGATGTGATTAACATTTGTATTGGGGGTAATCAATTTGACAAACACGATGGGAATCATGATTGGGAGCATGTCGTGGATCATGTCGTTGATTCAAGTGGCATCTCTGTGGTAATAGCAGAAGGTGATTCGGATATTTCTCCATATATTTGCGTTCCAGCAGCCTCTTTTAATGGAATTACTGTCGGTGGTGCAGGTTCAAGTCTAAATAGCCAGCAAGGACCGTGGGATATAGTGTACCCTGATAATCCGATATCAGGCACATCCGATAATCGAAACAAACCGGATATCCTTGCGCCTGCGTGCGGAATCTATGTTCCCAAATTTTATGATGAGGAATGGCACACAGGTCTGAACATTATCGATGGAGGTACCAGTGTTGCAACTCCACATGTTACTGGCGCGGTTGCTTTATTGTCACAAGTAGCAAAGGAGCAAACATACCCCGACATCTGGGAAAATCCTATGGTGATAAAAGCTGTCCTTATGACCTCCGCGGACAAACTACTCGGGGAAAACGTTAATCAACGACCATGGCGACACACTCAAACACAACCATTGGATAGCGCACAGGGAGCAGGGTTACTGAACGTCAAAGGTGCATATGAACTCTATATAAATGCTAAACAAGGGCCCGGGCAAGTGCCGACAACAGGCTGGGATTTGGGATATATCACAGGTGATTCTGAACAGAATTACCAAATGAACAGCACTCTCAATCCGGGTGACCAGATTATTGCTACATTAGTTTGGAATCGGCATGTGAATGACCAGTATCAGGCTTCAGCATTAACTGATTTGCGATTAGAGTTAAGATACGTGAATTCAGGAGCAACAGTGGATTTCTCAGATAGTAGTGTAGATAACGTTGAGCATATTGTTTATACAGTTCCATACTGTCAAGGTGGCACCTATAAGTTGCGTGTAAGAAACTTGTCTGAAACTGAGGAAGATTATGGTCTGGCGTGGCGGACAATTAAACAAGGTTCGGATGTTCCAACCAACTTAGTTTCCAATGGTGATTTTGGAACTGGCAATTTGTCAGGATGGATACCACAAGGTGGTCCCATTGTCTTTGGGGAATCGGAAGGTTATGGTAATTTTAGTTGTGCGAGGCTCCAAGATGTTGATAGTATAAGTCAATCTATAACTTTGCCTGCTGGTGTTTCGATTGCATTTGATTATCGCATTGAAGGCATCGGTAGTTTAAATGTCCATTTTGGAACAGAACTAGTAGATTCAATATCAGCAGCTTTCGATACAAATCTTCACAGAAAGAGATATGATTTACGTCAGCAATTAGCTAATTATGTGGGTCAACAAAAGGATCTAACGTTCAGCTTTTCTTGTAGTCCTGGTTCTTCGGTTTATTTGGACAACATTTGTGTCACTGGTGATCCAGTAATTGGAGATTTTGATCACAATGGTATTGTCGATTATGCTGATTTGGCAGAACTCATGAGCCATTGGTTGAAAAATCAACCCTCGGTCGACATTGCACCACAACCTAATGGTGATGGTATAATCAACCTGAAAGATTTTGCTGTCTTGGCTCAATCATGGCTCTGGCAGGCCAACTAAACGATGAGGGATAGCAAGAATTCCCTTGCTTATCAAGTACTTTGCCCAATAGCCCCAACAAAGTCGAAGATAGACTCTGGAAACCGTCGCGGAGTATGTTATACTTGTTTAATTATGAAAGTTCGCAGTGCAAATGTTACTGATGTAAAGGCCATACACGCCCTGATAAATTGTTACGCGGAGCGTGATATGATGCTGTTTCGCTCGATGGCCGACATTTTTACAAATCTCCAGACCTTTCTTGTCGCTGAACTCGATGGTGAGACAATCGGCTGCTGCGCGATTGAGGTAATCTGGTCGGACCTGGCGGAGATAAAATCGCTGGCCGTCGATGAGTCGCATCAGAGCAAGGGGGCGGGGGCGATGCTGGTGAACGCCGCGGTTGAGCAGGCGCGTCGGCTTGGAGTGCCGAAGGTATTCGGCCTGACGCTCAAGCCGGAGTTCTTCGGTAAACTTGGCTTCCAGGTGGCTAACAAGGATTCATTGCCTATGAAGGTCTGGAGTGATTGTGCCCGCTGCACGAAACAGCAGAACTGCGACGAAACAGCGGTAATTAAGCAAATTGAAAATAGCCAACAACCACAGCAGACCGTTGGCAATAATCAATAATCAGCGGCAAAAGACCCAATCGTGCCGCGAATCAAAGAAATTATCTCAAATCCTCGCGGCTCATCGGCCAAGTTCCGCTGGGTCGTCCTAAAGTCCTCCTAATACTCGGATTATTGTAATTCGAGGAAGATTTTGGTATTATTGTGGCATTAATTTTATGGCGGATTTTACCACGTTTTTGAGCTAAAGTTGGCGTTCGTCCGGGAAAAAGCGGAAAATTCGCTAATATTTCAAGATTTTATCTTGACCTTCAGGGTGGGGGATGGATATAATGCACAAAGATGGGTAGGTCTGTTTTCTGGACTTACAAGAAGGAAGGGCGGGAGCGATGAGAAGGAAGGAAAGAGAGCGTTGGTTTCGTACTCGTAGTCAGAATGAGTATCCTCATTTTATTTCCCACAACATCGGCCCTCACCGCTTAAAATCTATTTATTAATATTTTTAGAGGAGAGAGTTTTATGAACATTCCAAGTCGAATAGTGGTCTGTCTAATTGTGATGATAGTGCCCGTAGCGGTTCAAGCGGGATTTGACCCTTGCGTCTACCCCGAGAATGTGACCGGAGTCGAAGGGGACGTCCCTTTCACCATGAAATGGGATTACCAAAACAACTTTACATTTGCGGAGGATGTATACCCGAGTTTTACTGTGACATATGGTGGAGAATTGAACGATGAACCAACGGTAGATAATCCAATTTACGCGCCTGGATTTGTAGCGGGCGATACATATTCATTAGTGCCGAAGAAGGGACATTACACCGTGACATTCCAAGTAAACCCTCCATCTCCTTTAGATACCGAATCTAAGAAGGAGTATCCACCTGACTCTGGCTCGGCCGTGGTGAAACTTGAGTTGAAGTTTAGACAGACGGGTAGCGGCCTAGGCTGGACCGTCTGGATGCCACAGGGCTCCTACACGTATGAATACTGGGACTCGCTTGTCATCCCAGAGCCGGCCACGCTCGTCCTCCTTGGCATCGGCGCCATCGGCCTGCGGGCCAGGCGAAAACAGGCGGCGTAGGGCAACCAAACCAGTCGAAAAACGAAGCAATCGAGCCATCCGTGCGGGTGGCTCCTTTTATTGGGTCGTAACCCGTCACCACCCCGCTCAGCACCCAAATTCACCAGCGCATCAGCCGACTTGTCTTCTCTGGAATAACGCCACTGCCAAAGCCAGTATCCCGCCCGTGTAACAAATCGCGTATGTTGCGCCTATGAGGACATATTTGAGGGGCACTGTGCTTTCCTCATAAATTGCGTCGCTTATCCAGAAGACCTGAAGGTTAGGAATGGCAAAATAGCATATTTTTGCCCAGAGGTGCGTCTTGGCAAGAGCTCCGAATGCCCAGTCCGAGACAAGTCCAAGAAGGAAAACACCCACACACGCCGAGAGGGTTACCACGATATTGAACCTGCACGATAGCGCAACCGCCAGGGCCGCGATTATTACAGCCGCCAGAAACAGCAGAACTGAGCCGTAAATATCAATTGCGTTAATATTGTTATTAGCAGGATTGAACTTCCAGTCGCGGTCGAAAAATATCAGGAAAATCAGCCCAATTGTGCCCAAACCAGTCAGTAAAACCATAGCCGTTGATGTGGCCTTCCAGTCGTAAGCATAGTTGAAAAAAGCACTTAAAAGACAAGTCAGCACCACGATAACCCCCGCGGTTCCTAATACGGTATAGTCATTGGTCGAATCCACGTTTTCGAGGACCCCGTTCCTTATCGCCATTATCAGTGCTATGGTGCAGATATAATGCCCCATAGCCACCGCTCCCGTAACCCCCAGGAATTTGGCCAAAATAAATATGGGACGTTGCACCGGCTTAGTGAGAACGGTCATTATCGTCTTATTCTCGATTTCCTCCGCCACCGCCCCTGAAGCCGAGAAAATTGCTATGAACAAGCTGGCTATGAAAAGCGTAGATAACCCCAATTCGCGTAACAGCTTATTGTCGTCATCCATTGTGTACATCGAGATTGACGGGCTGACGAAAAACAGCAGCAGGGCGGCGGTGATTATTATCGCATAGACCGGCTGACGAATGGTCTCGATAAAGGTATTCCTGGTTATTGTAAACAACTTAGTCATCGTTTGAGACCTTTCCGGCAATCGCTGATTTTCAGCAGTTATTGAGTTTTAGACAACGGTTTTATGGCTAAAATTGGCGATATATTCTTATATGACATAAAAACCGGCTTGTAAATAGCCGGCAATTATTATATCTATATGCCCTTTGCGTTTCGGGGTTCGATACAAAACTTTAGGAATTGAATAAATGACAACATCATCAAGACCGGCAAAGCTTGTCGCTGTAGTATCGCTGATTCTCAGCGTCATTTTCTTTGTCATCATGGTTCTTCTCGGTCAGTGGAGCGGTTTCGTCGCAATTTATTCCGCAGGTTTTGTCTCGCTTGGCGCAGCGTTAATATGGCTGGTTTTGCTTATACAGTTCCATCAACGAAATCTTGCCGAGCAGGAAAAGCTCGATATGAGCGCCCTTGCCGGCGACCACAGGACGGATAAAATCTTCCATGCCAAAGGCGAGCAGTCGCAGTTGTTCGCCGTCGCTCAAAAACGCCTTGCGATACTCGAAAAGTGGTTTCTGCCTGTTTTTTCCTTCCTTATCGCGGCGTATCAGGTGGCCATAGGGCTATATCTGCTGAAAGCCGTCCCCAATTCAAATCCGGCAATCGGCAAACAACCTCTGCTGTGCGCGGTTTGCATGGTCGCCATCGCCTTTGTCAGCTTCCTGCTCTCACGTTATGCGACAGGGATGTCTAATCAGGCGGAATGGAAACCGTTGCGGGCGGGCGGCAGTTTTCTGTTCGGCTCAGCGATATTGTCCTTTGCCCTGGCGATAGCACTGGCCCTGGTTCAGTTCAAAATAATCACC
>Ga0187866_1001665_pt1 | contig 19999 bp, 17 predicted proteins | sample June2016WEW_11_1_3_FD_133013 | JGI IMG/M metagenome (GOLD analysis project Ga0187866, IMG submission 133013) | Peatland microbial communities from SPRUCE experiment site at the Marcell Experimental Forest, Minnesota, USA - June2016WEW_11_150 | ecosystem: Environmental > Terrestrial > Soil >...
ACGCTCATCAAACCACGCATGTACGGGTCGAGAGAAAGGTAGATGATACGGATCAACATATGCTCCGGTCCTGGGACCGGGACTGGACTTTCCACCAGATTAAAATCGGACTCCTTCGGATACCCCACAGGACGCGCAGCCAGGGTAATCCTTCGGTTTGTTGGCATGTTTATGCTCCTTAGCGAACATCAGGTGATAGATGCTCTGCAACAACTTCTGTCTACGAGAAGAATACGCCCCTGCGCCGCCGGAATCAGCCTGCGATTTGCGTCGGAGATCTTTCCGCGGCGGAGTCAGGAATAAGCCGCGGATCCTGGCCGGCGGGCACATTTCTCAAAGAGGAAATGCGCCTCCAGATCGCCGTCGTCCACCAGCGTACCACATCTGCATATGACAACGGCGTCGACTCCACACGCACTCTGCCCTGCTTGACGGCATTGAGAACGGGTGCTACGCCGGGCTGCGAGTAGATCCAGGTGTACGTCCGGCCAAGCTGCCAGAGAAAATGCACGTCGGCGTTGCCGACAAGGGGCTTTTTGCGCGCAGAGGCGACTGCGCGTGCGCGCCGGTTAAAGTCGAGCCCCCGCGCATAAAAGCCGGAGATCTCGACCGCATCAAAAACGCCCAGGTGCTTTTCCACCTCGCGGCCAAGACACCTGGGGCTCGGGAAGTGCGGATGGGGCGCGATCACAAGAGTATCCGGCCGGGAGAGCGCGCGCAGCTTTTCGAAGGTATTGATATTCTCCGCACCGGTCCGGAAATTGTACGCCAGCGTATGCCAGCCTCTGCCTACGGTGACTTCCATGCCGGGAATCAGCGTGACTCCCAACCGGCTGGCGTAATCAGAAAGCTCGGGTGACCATACATCCGCATTGTGGCACGTAATCGCCAGGATCTCATAACCCAATCGCGCCGCCTCGGCGATCAGGTTTTCCGCCGAATATGCGCAGAGTGTGTGGTCCGCCGGATCCAGATTGCAGTGAGCATGCAACTCCGCTTTCAGCCAACGCTCTTTCATCGGTTTGGGGTGATCCACTCCCGCTTCACCTTTCGTGCCTCCCAAGACCGAACCTATCTTCTGCCGCACACTGCTCAGCCGAGGCTTCCGTAAATGCTAACAGCCCATGATCGTGAACGCAATCTCGCCTGCGCAACTGCATACAGCCGCGAGATTCGTTCACGCCATCCGGCATATCGTCCTGCTGCGACCTTTTTGTGAACTATATCCACATTCCACATGCCTGGCGCCGGAACGAAATCGGGGACAGGCCTGTTCCCGATTTCCGATGCTGACTTGGACATCAATTCCCTGAAGGCCAACTTCAGATGTCTACTTAGGCGGGTAGGCAAGTCGGATTTCCTGACCGGAAACCAAGCGCCCGGCGACTATTTTCTCGACGTTAAGCTTGGCAGCACAGGCTCCATCTGCACATAGCCATTCCCCTTATAGCCGACATTCCCGCTTACGTCAAAAAAACAGGCCTGATTATTGAACCTAAGACCGATGACCATGCGCGGCAATTTCCAAGAGCGCAGAAAAGTGGGACGCGTGCGACCAAGGATTATTCTAACGCATCGGATGCAAATCTTAGATTAAAGAACCAGCCTCCGATTTTCGTTTTAGACCCCTCAAATAGGCATCTGACCGGGAGTTCTGCAAGCGCTTTCAAACAGTTGCCGTCGTCAGTCCCCGCCCCCTTGCGCCCCCGGACCGCCATCTCAGATAGTAATTATGTCGACATCTCTGTAACCAAGCTCCAACAGTTGCCGCCGGATTTCGCTTTTCCAGGAGGAGGCGATGATCACCTTGATGCCGTCCTGGTGCGCGGGAGTCTCAATCAAAACTCCGCGACGCAGAGTACCTGTTTTGTTGCGATCATTGTCAAAGTAACCCACAATTTCCCATTTTGATGGATCCAGCATTTCTTCGACTCGCTCTGCCAAGGCGCCGGTCCCAAACACTCGGGCTCGAGTCCTGCCAGGCAGGTACTCGTTGATCGCGCGAATACGCCGGCGCACTAGTTCAACGGCGGCACCGCTCTTTCGGTTGTGCTCGTCGATCGTGGTCTCGAGCCCAGCAACAAGCTGACGGAATCGATCTCGATGGATATTGCGGCAGAAGCAGTTCTCCGGACTCTGGTGGTTGAAGCGGGAAACGTCGTAGGCAGAATCTATGAGACCGTATTGCCTGCAAATATCAAATGCTTCAGTGCCGGGGTAGGGGGTGAAGATGCTATAGCTTATCGTATCGGCATTGATAGTGGCAATTGCATCCATCGTATCGCGCAGGCTTTCTTCGGTTTCATCGGGAAATCCAACCATAAAAAAGGCCTGTAAAATGAGACCGTGCCTCTTGATCGTATTTGCAGCCCTTCTTGCTTTCTCGATCGTGAAACCCTTTCTGATCTGACGAAGTATCTCGTTGTTGCCCGACTCAACCCCAAGCTGAATATAGTAGCAGCCGGCCTGAGCCAATTCTGCGATGATGTCGTCATGGACCAGATTGACATGGAGCTCGCAGCTCCAGCGCACGCCCGGACATTCGGTCCTTAGAACATGACAAAGCTTACTGATGTAAGTCTTGGTGACACCGAACGTATCATCGTCGAAATGCACGGTATCGAGTCCCAGTTTCTGCAATGCCTGGATTTCTCCGACCACATGGGCCGGGGAGCGATATCTGACTTTGCGCCCCCAGATGTAGCGCGATCCGCAGAAGAGACAGGCAAATGGGCAGCCACGTGTGGCCATCAAGGTGCTGAACGCATGTGTTGGATAGGAGCTGAAGTTCTTCAATACTCGAGAGGCTTCTGCATGGGGGAATCCAAGCCCATCAAGGCAGTGTACTGGCGGCCGCGCAGCAGTAGTGCGAATAATCCCCTGGTCGCGATAGATGATACCGGGGATGTCGGCCAGCTGCCCTCGGGACCCCACGCAATGCAAAAGTTCGACCAGGGTTTCTTCTCCCTCCCCCACAACTGCCAAATCCACATCGGCAGAAGAAACCGCTTCGCGCCCGACCATTGACGGGTGAGGGCCGCCAAGGATGACCAGTGCATCCTTGTTCACTTGCTTTGCCAGACGCGCAACTAGGCATGCAGATCGATATGCTTGTGACTTACACGAAATGCCGACCACATCCGGAGCAAAGTCGGCAATCACGTCCGTGATCTGGGACCATACGCGACCCGCCTGATGCTTTAGTTCGGCCAGGTAGCGCTGGTAACCCGTGCCGGTCAGATAGGCAATTTCGACCGGTTCCGCGTTTGGGTTGAAGTCCGCGTTGTAGGTGCACACTTCCCAATCGAGGTGTTTCAAGACAGACTGGGCGAGGTACCCGAGCGAGAGCGGGTACTTAGAGAGGGAATATGAATCTTTGAACAGCCTGTAAAACGGAGGTTCGATCAAAAGCACCCGACGGTTCATCTATGCCGCTCCCAACCCGATCCGGAAATTGCTTCTTATCACTGCGGCCATCGCCAACCGGACAGCTCGCGCAAATCCCATGCTAGCCGCCAGGTCTTGGCTAGGCCCGCCGGTGCCGAATCAAGGACCTGATGACGTCGCCAGGATGCATAATGAAGCACAGCGGGGGCCATTACCTCATCGAAAAATTTCGGATGATTGGCGCTTGATGAGTTGTTGTCATGCAACAAATCATATCGCGCGCCACTGGCCGCAATGCAGGAAAAGATAGCACTTTGTTTCTTGTAACACGAGAGGAAAGCAGCTATAAATTCCCCTTATGTTGCGGGCTGGAAGTGCCCGGCACGAAAGCAATAAAGACGCCGGGCATGAAGCCGATCTGTATCACGTAGGTGGCGATTCTTAGCGTGAGGCATAGGATTCCTCGGTGCTCATCAGATGGAAAACCGCCAAATACGCGGAAATCGTAAGATTGTTTCCGGCCGTTTCGTTGTCGCGATTCCGGTTGCGGCAATGCGCCCCTTCAGGACAGTCAATGTCCGACAATAATCATCAACCGGGTTTGCATCAATGACCCAGGCTGACATGACGCTTCATGAATTGGAACTCGCCGCTGCAGCGCAGGCCTATGCAGCGGGATTGATCGGGGTTCCCAATGGGAGCAAGCACACCGATCCCCGCACTCTCATCGGCAAGGCACTCCAACGCGGCTGGGTAAGCATGAATTTGATTCTCGACCTGACCCGCATCTGCAACTCTCGCTGCACCACATGCGGCATCTGGCAAAATCCGGACCCGCCCACGCTTGCATTGTCGGACGCTGAGCTGGTATTTGACCGGATAGCCAAAATCAGCCAGGTGTATGTTACGGGAGGCGAGCCCTATCTGGTCCCGCACCTGGTGGACATTGCCGCCGCCCTGCACCGTCGCCACCCGTCAGCTGTTTGGTCCGGGGACACAAACGCTCTGGCGCCAGACACATTCAACATCATTCGGCGGATTCGTGACCTGGGCCTCGAAACGCGAGTGGGCGTCTCACTCGAGGGGAATGAAAGCACGCACGACCGGATCAGAGGCGTGCCTGGCAATTATCGCAAAACGGTCGAACTGATTCGCCAATTGCAGTCGGAGAAAATCCCCGTCGCTACTTCGTCGCTGACTACCGCGGGCATCCAAGAGAGTGAGCGGCTGGGTGTACCCTCGAGTCGCGGCATCTTTCGAACGGGTCCGCGTTTTGAAACTGACGGCTCATGCCAGACTGTGCAGTTGCGGGATTGTCCAGGTTTGAAAAGATGGATGGTTGTGACGCCGACAGGCGATCTCTACCCTTGCGAGGAATATTCTCCGGTTTTGAGGGTCGGCAACATTCGCGATGACTGGGACTCATTGGCATTTTCCCGAGTCGCCAACCACATTGACAACGGAAGTTGCCGTGGGTGCGCAATGCACTGTTACATCGGAAAATAGGCTGCAAATCCCATGGAAAGCGAAGCAGGGACATCTGGGACGCAGGGAGATTTTGAAAAGCGCCGCTCAGAGCTTCATTTCTGGCGCACGGAGTTAACGCGCTATCGGGACTGGTTTTTCGGCAATGTTCCTACCCTGTACAAGACACCTTCCCCATCCCAGGAGCTATGTGATACCTTCGGCAAGGATGCACAAGCACCTGTGCGTGCCTGGCACGTGCTCCATCAGGTGCCTAAATATCTGGCAGATCTGGCGCTGGCACCGGGATTTCTTAGAGGGAAAGTCGTGCTGGACTTGGGCTCCGGTCCATTTCCGAGTGCCGCCGGACTCGGCGCATCACAATTACTGTGCCTTGATGCATTGCTGCTGGAATATCGGGAAAGCGGATATCCATCCAGTTGGGGCGCCGGCATCGGTTTTGTCGCCGGCATGGCTGAGAGCATCCCGCTGGCGCGCCATTCATTAGATGCAGTGATCAGCGTAAATGCGCTTGATCATGTAGATGACATTCAGCAGACGGTTCGGGAAATTCGGCGCGTCCTGCGGCCCGGGGGTCTGCTGCGTTTCCATCTTCACTATCACGCTCCGACTACCTGTGAGCCCATCGTCTTCACAGACGAGATGGTTGCAACGCTTTTTTCCTGGGCGGGTGGTTTCCATCCCTGTGTTGCGACTCGACAAAACTTCAGCACTAATCTGCCGGAGGCGGAATCATTCAGGCTATGGAGCAACTTCTGAGCGTAGCTCCCCCGCCCGGTGCAAGCCAGGGGAGGTTTAGCAATGCCGCGCGTGAGTATCGTCATCAGCTGTTATGATCTGGGGGCTTACCTCGCCGAAGCGGTTGCGTCAGCCCGGGCCCAGACTCACCGGGATTGCGAGATTATTGTGGTAGATGATGGCTCCCAGGATGCTTTCACCATACGAGTCCTCGAGAACATGACTGCTCCAGGCGTCCGCATACTCCGACTCCCACATGCCGGCCTGCCGACCACACGCAACCGTGGCATAGCCGCTGCCACGGGGGAATTTATATGCTGCCTGGACGCCGATGACCGATATCACCCGGCTTTCGCTGAACGCTGTGTGGAAGCCTTCGCCGAAGCCCTGGACATCGGGATAGTATCGACATGGCTGGAATCTTTCGGCGAAAGCACCATCTTGTGGAAACCCGCTCCTGATTCGGCGGTCGCGCTCGCTGCCAATAACTGCATTCATGTAGCCTCGATGTTTCGCCGCAAGGCATGGGAACAAACGGGTGGATTCCGCACCGAGATGTCCAAGGGATATGAAGATTGGGATTTCTGGCTGGCGATAGTCTTGGCAGGATGGCGGTGCGTTGTAGTGCCAGAGGCTTTGTTTTTTTATCGTCGTCGGCCGGGATCAATGATCATGGGGTCCCATGCGCACGGGCCGGAGCTCTACCGCCAAATCGTTGAGCGCCACAAGCCATTTTATCAGGAAAAATGCGTGGAGATCCTGATCGAAAAACAAAAGCAGATATCCGAGATCCAGGCCTTGGTAGCCTCCCAGGACGAATTGATCCGAGAACGGGACAACCTCCTCAGGAACACGGAGATCGAGCTTCAGCAATATGCCTCACAAGTAGCCAAGGATGCTTTTGTCATTCAGAAGCTGGCTGAGCGCGCTTTGGTTGGCCCAGACGACCTGCGGCTTCTCCAGGTGGAGGCAGACATCCGCCATCGATTGAATGAATTGTGCCGACACATCACCACAAAGCCGCTGCCCATTGCTATCTTTGGGGCCGGCTCCCGAGGCCGACTCGTTTTTTCCTGTCTGGCGCAGGATCTGTTTCACGTGGAGGTCTGGTTCGATAACAGGCAGTCTGCACATGGTACAGAGATAGGAGGCGTGCCCGTGCAGCGCCCATCTTTCCGGCCTGGGCTCACCGTTCTCATTGCGTCCGTTGAATCGGCATCAATTCGCGGTCAACTTGAGGAACTTGGATACACGTCAAACTCGATCGTGGAGGTGTGAGAGTGGCAAACACCGTTCATCGGAACCCCAAAGAGAAGGCGCGGCAGGGTGCCAAAAGCCCTTCTGCTGACTCCCGAAAGCAGGCAAAATCGCCGCGAGTGCTCATCCTGACTCCTCTGGACACCCGGAGTGCGTCTTTTCGCCTTCGACTAGGTTTCTTCCTCGATCATCTAATCGCACATGGGCGTGTCGCCGAATACCGTGTAAACGACCTTGCTTATTACACCTCTACCGACATCGTGATCATCCAACGGCACGCGCCATTCACCCGCGACCTGTCTGAGCTCTTGATTCATGATCCCAAGCCGATTGTTTATGAAACCGATGATCTTCTGCATCAAGTTCCGTTTCATCACGGCCAATACACGCGTTGTTTCAGGGCTGTTCTGGCTGCATACCTCGGTTTTTTGCGCGCCTGGGATGCCGCCATCGTTACTTCGACTCCATACATGGCGCGGAACCTCGCTCAATATAATGCCGATGTAAGTGTGATCGAGAATGCGCCTCCGATCACTATTCATCCCGTGCAGCCGGAGGTTACCAAGCCCTTGTTGGTAGGCTTCTTTGGCACTCCAACCCATGCCCGTGACTTCGCAGCCATTGGGGATGCCTTGCCGAGACTCGCAGCTCGATATGAAAAAAGACTCCGTTTCGTGTTCGTGGGATACGAACCGCACGAAATGCTCGCTCAGGGTCTTCCGGTCGACTACCACCCGTTTACCGATGACTATCTGTTGACTCTGGAACGTTTTCGCCAATTCAAGCCTGCTATCGGCCTCGCGCCTCTCCTCGACAACGTCTTCAACAGGGCGAAAAGCGCCATCAAATTCATAGACTATACGTATGCCGGCGCTGTCGGCATCTACTCCAAGGTCGTCCCGTATCGTGGAATCCGCGGTGGCATCCTCGCCAGGAATCATCCCGATGAATGGTATTCAGGCCTTTGCCGGCTCGTTGAAGACAGCGAGCTTCGAAGGCGATTGCTGGCAACGGCGGTTCAGGAAGTCGAGACGAGATTCTCTTTTACCATTCAAGCATCTCGCTTGGGCGATATTCTCGAGCGCGTCGCTATCCGTCAGCCCCGTCTTTCGTCCAAAGTTCTCGCTCAACGGATCACGGATGCTGCGCTTGAGGCCAGAGACTCCGGCCGTGAGGTAGAGTTTCTGGAGTATGTGCGCATTTTCTATCCCCTTTGTTTGCGAGGTCGAATCCCTGTCGGTGATGTGCTGGGCACGATTGCCAAAATCGACGCCGAGGATCCTTTTGTTGTCAGCCTGACGCTCAAAGCGGTGGAGGCGGTTGTCGGAGCGGAGGGATTAGCCACCATTCAGGGGCCTCTGCGCAAGACCTTTCTGGCCGCGCCTTATGCCCAAGTTGCCCATCTGGAGCTCGAGATGTATCGCTTGGCTTCCACGGCGCAATCGCATGGCGCATTCAACCAAGCGGTGCCCATCTTCGAACGCATCCTCCGCAGCAGCCATGAAACAGAACTGTGCGCCGGAGCCGCATTCCACCTCGGCGAAATGGCGCTGGCTGGCCAGGACCGCCGCCGCGCGCAAGCGCTCTTCACTCAATGTGTGGAGCTAAATCCGGAACACAGGAAAGGCAAAGAGCGCCTGCTCGAACTGCGCCCGGAAGGCGTCTCGGCCGTGCCGAGGGTCATTCAGGCAAAACGCTGACAACGTTCGCACTATCGTAGCCAAGCCGGTCCAGTTGGCGCCTCATGTCGGCTGCCCATGCGGATGCAATGATAATCATCACACCGGGCATCAGATACGGAGCGTGAACCGGGAGCCCATCAATCCGGCTGCCGACCCGCGCGGCATCATTGTCGAAATAGCCAATCAATCTAAAAACGCGGCCGTCGAGATAGGTACGGACATGCTGAGCACAGGATCCGGTTCCGAAGACCACCACATCGCGCGGAGAGTCAATTTCTCGAGCAAAACGCCGCAGGCGATCGCGCACCTGCATCTCAGGTGTCTGGGGCAACTGGCCCAGGAATCCGCCGCTATCTGCAATTGCGGCTTCTATGGCCTGGGCGATCAAGTCCCTCGCCCGGTCCGGGAAACCGGATGGTTGAGCCAAACTCAACCAGTTGTTCAAAACGCCTTCGAGCATCGCAGCCTGCACGTCCCAATCCGGCCAGGCGGCAGCAGTGTGCGCAGCACCAGCCTTTAGCTTTGCCAGCAGATCAGGATTTTGATGCAAGGCTTTTAGCGACTCAACCACGCGCCTTTCGTCGCCAATAGCCACCACCAAAGCGTTTTCGCTGTGGCGGATGTATTCATCCACACCGGTTACCTCGTAGACAATCGCCGTTCCTCCACAGTGGAACATTTCCAGCGGCGGTCCGAACATTCCCTCCACATAACTCAACTTGACCAGAATGTCGCATGACCGGAATACGGATGGCGTTTCCATAATTGGCAAGCGCGAGAACGCGCGATCGGCGCCATCAACGGCCGTAGCTGAGCTGGACGTTAAGAGCCAAGTCTCGCCTACGCCAGCGGCCTGGCATAGAGCCAGAGTTTTCTCAACATTTTTAAAAGACACATTCAATGGACCCTCTACGAGCATTCGCAATCTGCCTCGGGGGCGGGATTCCAAGGCAGGGCCAACGGGGGAGAACAGATCCTTGCGCATGCCGTTGCGAACTAAGCTGGCCTCGACTCCGTGATGCGCAAGAAGATACTGCCGAATCCATGCCGCCTCCGTCACAAAGCGACAAGGAAATTCATAGGTTCGGTCAACCGCATTGCGTATGGCGACATCCGCTTCCGGATAGAACCGAGACTCGATCGATTGCACGAAATAGCCGTAGACTGTGGAGTGCAGCTTGGACAAGTCGTATGCGGTCCGCCACCATGTGGCCAAGACTACGTCGTATCGCTCATGCACCGCTTCTTTCAACGTTCTCCTAGGCAGCAAGGCTGCCTCCGGGTGCCAGGCAAACTTTGACTCAGCAAATGGTTCATCTGAAAGTAAAACAATATCGTGGCCGGCAGATCGGAGCCGCGCTGCGTGCTCGAAGATTACGAAGGTGCCGCCGCTGATGTCCGCCGATCCCAGCAAAAACGCTATCTTCATTTCGTTTTTCCTTCTGGCGCAATCTGAATCCGACCCGGACCTTCGCATTCCAGATGAATGGGCAATGCTGTTTGCATCCTGGTCGGGCCAAGTATAGTTCGGGGCAGTAGCCAATGCCATCCTCTGCTCTATTGGTGGTACCGGGTGTGGGCGGACTTCGCGATAAACCTGGCGCGCTATTTTCGCTACCCCTGGACGAAGGTCGTCAAGGAATTTGGCAGAACAGAGCTCAGGGCTTGGCATGGTTCGGCTGGCAGGAAGAGGCCTTGGCTTCAGGATGTCGCGTAAATCCGTATCAGGCTGCCCGAGTGTTCCGCCACCCACAGGCAGCCAGGCTGTAGCAATAAGCCACCCGGCTCATAGTCGAGCCAGAGCATATCCAATTCTTCCCCGCGCACGGACAGAATCTTCAAAGCTGGAAAAGGCCTCCACTGAGCAACAATCATGGTGTCATCATCGATTTGGGCTGCCGAGATCGGCAGTGCCAGTCTTCCCTTTCCCAAGCCACATTGGCCCAGTTGGCGCAGAAACCCGCCCTCTGCATTGAGCTCCTGGACACGATGATTGTGGTGGTCCACGATCCAGACAGCTTTACCGGCGCTACCGCGGCTAGGGATGAGATAACAGGGATCGCGGAATTCTCCGGGCTCACGTCCGAAGCGCTGGCACATGATTTCCGGGTCTCCCGACAGAGACATGGAAAAAATGCGCTGCATCCGAACCTCACTCACCAGGATCTTATCTCCCAGGGAGCACACACCGACCGGTAAACCTAGCTGCGTTTGGTCGAAACCGCACGGGATACTTAGTTCCACGCCGCCTTTCATAGGATTGATCACCTGAACCGCCCTGTGAAAATAATCGGCAACCCACAAGCGTCCCGTTGGATCGAGACCGATCCCAAGCGGTCCCCGGAGCCGAACATCGGCCGGATCCGTGCATCCTAGCGCATGTCCAGAAGAATCCAATTCCAATATGCGGTTCGCCTGGAACAAGCCCACAAAAATTCGTCCATCCGAGCCTTGCACCATTCCCCACGGGCGCGAGGGCAGTTCAGGTTTTGGAGCTTCTACAGAGACGCGATCCAGTTCTCGTAGAAACAAAGAAACTCCAGTTTTCAGTACCTTTGTAGGGTAGCGAAGCGATCTGACCATTGGTGCGCCCGTAAGCTCCGAGTCTGGCTGCATGTCCAAGGCACGGAGTTCGAGCGACACCAGCCCGTTCCCGCTCCACCGACTCAACTCTACGACGGCAAATTCAAGCATGCTCCCAACTTGCCCCGATATCGTGCGCAGATACTCCACATCGGCATCGGAAGAGTCTTCGTCCATGAGAGACTTTATGATCATGTCGATCTCATCACGCCACTCCAGTCCCTGCGTAATCATGCTGTCAATTGGCCCGCACCACCCGCGCAGCCTCTCCATCATATGCCGTACATACTCACGAGATGTACAATCCGGCTGGATTTTTTGTAGCAATTGCAGCTTGTGGCTAGCCAGATAGGCAGGATGACTTGCAACCGACAGCGCCATCGCAGCTTGTTCAAGGCTGAGCTTGAGGGAATGAACTCGATCGAGGATTTGTTCCAGAGTCGTTCTTGTTCCTGCACCTTTCAAAACATTTTCAGCAAACAGGGATGCCAGTGCGAAAATCTCCTGGGCAGCCTTCGCGAGAGTTTGAACAGCACTTGATACAGATTCCACAGCCAGGGCATCGATGTCTGTTTCCACGCTTCGCAAAATAAGCTCGACCTTGGATGGAGCTGCTGGCCTGCGCCCGGGGCCCGCATCCAGTTTCCATCGTTGGATCCGATTCTCAATCTGCAGCCATAGTTCCCGGGATGACAAGTTAGAGCGGATCGGACGCCCGTGCATCTCGGTTTCCAACTGTAGGCTACCGGCCGCATCAAAAAAGCTGACTTGGCACGAATGGGGATCTCGAGCAATTAGGCCCCATTCATCAGCAGCAATCACCTCCATCTCAAGGCGTGGAGATTTCCAGACTGGAAACAGGCTTCCAAGGGTGAGCTGTTTCAGCCGGCCGGTCAGAGGCTCTGTTACGAAGATGGGCCCGCCCGCATGTCCTAAAATCTGCCCGGGGTAATAGACAGGATCATAGGATGGAAACGCGCGCAAAATGCCACGGGGGAGGCAATCTTGAATATTCGGCAGACCTGACCTATTCCACCTGCTTTCCAGAGAAGGGCTGATCGCAGAGCCCACCTGGAACAATTGTTGACCCAAGGCAGATAAAAAGCAGAGCCGGTGATTCCCACGATCCAATACCAGCCAGCAGCCATCCGCATCGTCGTTCCCTTCGGAGAAGTAACAGACATCGACGACCTCGTTGAAGGCAATCCCGCCAGCTTCATTCCAGGTATCGAGGATCGTTCCTGATAAAGAGAGAAACTCAATGCGACGATTCCATGAATCACAGATCGCGATGCACGGAAGCGTGTCAGCGCCAAACCTGGCTCTCCCGAGGGATAATCCTCGCGGATAGTGGAACAGACCCGGTGCATTGCCCTTCCCACCGATAGACCAGCGGGGTATACCATCCGCACTGATGGATACTACAAAGTGGTTGAACTCGTCCGTATAATAAAAATTTCCCTCGGCATCTTGAAGCAAGGTGTGGATTGGTCCCGGCGCAGGTTTGCCATACGCTGGCAACTGGTATTCCCGGACCAGTGTCGGCGAGGAAGCGGTGCTCATCATGGTATCTTCATATGCCGCGGGCGCCGTTGCAAGCAGGAAAATGCCCGGTCCATCAAGCCCTACTGTTGGTGAGCATTTGCCAGTCTGGTTTCTTGCAGCCTAACTTCCACAACTGGTTGCCTGGGAACGAAACATTCTCCTGCACCTAGGAAAATACAAAAAAATCGCGATTTCTGACCCAACCGTTTTGAGTGAGATAAGTGATGATTTTCCCCCGTTCCTGGTTCCACATAGTAATGATGATATCCCCGGTGGGGCCACGCTGAACAATTTCCCTGGGCTGCTTGATGCGCAACCCTGATTTCTCTTGCCCGCAAACCGTCGGATCAAAGTCGGTAAAGCACTTTGCTTTGAGATGATATCTGCCTTCTCCCAGTTTCTCAGCCAGGTACCCAGCAAATTCGCGACTGCCCCATATAATGCACCGACGCACTTGATACCTGATCAAGTAATTTGCCAGGATAAACTGGAGCTTTACCTCCAAGGCCGTCTTGACCTGTCGAATGCGCCTGGTCTGGCTGATGCCTCGCCCAGGCGTGAATTGGCAGGTCACCAAAACTTCCGGAAGTTTGTGCACTTGAAAACCACGGGTAAGGATGCGCCCAACCAACTCGTAATCTTCCGCGGCCTCGTATTTTTCATCGTATGTACCTACCTCATCAAAGATGCGTCGGCGAAAGGTGATCGTAGGATGCGCAAATGGCGCCATTACCGTAAAATTATTCTTGATCTCATCATGGGTGCACAAGGCATTGGTGAAGTGCTGAAATCGTTGAATGCCTTCGGGCAAATCCCCTTCCTCAGAAAACATTTCAAAGCGGGAGCCAACTGCCATACATTCAGGATTGCCGGCTAGGAAATCGACTTGCTTAGTCATTCGATCGGGAGTGCACAAATCGCCGCAATCGATTCGAGCTATGTACTCACAATCTGTGTCCAGGTGTTGCAGACCGCAGTTCAATGCGTCGGTAATGCCATGGTTATGGCTCAAAGGAATCAGGCGGACACGGGAATCTCTTTCGGCATATCCCTTGAGGCATGCCAACGTGTTATCCTTGGAACCATCCTCAACAATTATGAAGCGAAAGTCACGGTAAGTTTGAATCAAAACGTCCCGCATGGTCCGGTCGAGAACCCTTCCCCCATTGTACACAGTCATCAGGACATTGAGTTTCATGACCGACCCGTTCTTTGCGGCCGACGCATCCAACCGCCTTAACTCGCATTATTCATGAATCTGTTGTTGCGGCTGCGGACCTCGGCGTTCTCTCGGGGGTGCGTCCGACAACTCTTCATTAATAATCAAGTTTGATGTGCGAAACGCATTAAACTCCGACAACATTCCTATACAGATTCAGCATCCTGTCAAAGCACGCGTCCCGATCAAAGTTCTCGACAACCCAGGCATGAGCAGCGACAGCACGCTGTTTGGCTGTGTTCCGATCCAAATAAATGTGCTGTATCGCAGCAGCTAAGCTCTGACTGTCCTGTGCAGGCACCAACATAGCCCGGCCTTCCCCGCCTATCTCACCACTCCCCTGCACATCGGTTGCCAAAACAGGAACTTTCAAATACATCGCTTCCACGAGACTGACCGGCAAACCTTCTGTAATGGATGGCAGTACAAAAAGATCGAACTGGGACATGAAGGAATAGGGATTGTTTTGATACCCCATCCAATGAAACTGAGCCGTGACATTCATATGGGCAGCCATTTGCATCAGTTTGTCTCTTTGCGGACCATCACCAATTACAATGAGCTCAATGTCGCCAGCTATTTCCGTAGGAAGCATGGCAACAGCTTCCACCAGGTAACGCATCCCTTTGCGCTCTGAGAGATCGGCGACAGCGCCTAGGCAGAATTTTCTTTTCTCCCAAAGAGGCTTCGTGGGGGCAGCCGACATCGAATCGATGCGCTGAAAGTCGCAGCCGAAATGGATTATCTGGATGCTGGCCTCGTTGACACCCTCTGCAATCAGAAACCGTGCCACATCACGGGAAACCGCATGTACAGCTTTGACGGTATTCAAAAACGTGACGTCCTGCAGTTTCATCCATCCGGGTTTCTCTTTTCCCCATCCCTGCACGGTGGAAACATGCGGCACCCACCGGCCATATGCCTGTCTCGAAGCGAGATTAGCCGCAAATCCGGGGATGGCAGCGTGGGAGTGGATCAGATCGAAAACCGAAGTACGGAAAATCTCCGTTATCTGCTCAGCGCTGGCACCGACACAGCTCAGATCACGAGTAAATAGATCGGGCAGCAACAAAACCGGGATCCCTGAGGCTTGAGCTTCCTCCACCAGGTTTTGCTGGCTCTCGAACTGGTCGATTTTGCGGGTAGCCACAATATGTGGCTCGTGCCCCCTCTTCTGTGCTCCACAGGCGAGTTCCACCAGTGACCTACCTGCTCCGAAATGCAAAAAAGTAATAGCATATAGGATGCGCATCTCGTGCACCTCGAATGATTAACGTACAGATTACTTCGCCGGCTGCGAATACATCATAGCATTTCCGGCAAGCCGCACTAGGCGATCTGTTTCGAGCTGAAGGTTCGGTTCCCTGGTCCCTCTCGCTTGACAGGTTCTCCGCTTCAAGGTACCTTTCCTGCCTTCTACGGATTTCGGTTTTGCCATCTGCACGCTGGATCAAGCCAAGGTGCGATTTATTTGGTCAAATTGCTACCTAGAGAAGATACTCGAAACATCGCCATTATTGCCCACGTCGACCACGGGGAAACGATCCTGGTGGATGCGATGCTCAAGCAGAGCGGCACATTCCGCGAAAACGAGCGCATCATCGAGCGCGCGATGGACAGCCTCGATCTCGAGCGGGAGCGCTGCATCACCCTCGATAGACGCAGCCAGACGCAATGATTGCGAAGATATTGGCAATCCGAGGATCTTGCCTCGATGCGCTCGCCGTTGGCTGTGTCAGTGTCCGACTCTGATCTCCAACGCTTTCCGGTACACCCGTGCGAATTCATCCGCGATCCGTTCGATCGGAAAACGTTGCCGCGCGAAGTGCTCACCTCTCATGCCGATGTGAGCCCTCTGCTCGGCGCCCAATTCGATCATACGCACGAGTTGCTCGGCCAGCGCGATCGGAGAGTCCGGAGGGACCAGGAACCCGCAGCCGCCGTCTCGTACGAGTTCCGGAATCCCTCCGATGTTTGTGGCCACGATCGGCAGGCGCGCGAGCATTGCTTCGATGATGGCCACGGGAAGGTTGTCAGACCGGCTCGCGAGGCAGAATAAGCTGTATCGCGGTAATTCGGCATAGGGTGCGCGCACAAAGCCATGAAAACGAACACGCGCCTGCGCAGGTCCAAATGATGCCGCCTTCCGGCGCAGCTGGCTCGCCAGATCGCCCTCTCCCATGATGTGCAGCTCGACCTCGGGTTTGCGCTCCCATACCAGTGGCATGGCATCTAACAAAACGTCGAAGCCTTTTCTGGTTGTCAGCTCGCCTACGCTAACGATCCGGACTGCGCCTGGCGTATCGGCATAGGCAGGAGGCGGCGGAAATCGCCGTAGATTAAGGCCTACCGGAACCACCGATACCTCGGCCACGCGCATTTCGGATTTCAGCCAGTCGGCCCAAAACTGTGACGGAGAAGTGACCGCATTGCAGAGCTGATAGGCGAGCGCATCCTCCAGTTCATACTCCCTGAGTCGTGCCAGGTTCCACCCGTGGCAAGTGCAAACGACCGCTCCGTCGCCGGACCAATGGGCAGCAGCCGCAGCCATTGCGCTGTGCGCGTGGAAAACTGTGTCGGGGCTCCATCCTGACGTAATCGTGCGAATCCTGGATGCCGCCTCGAAAAGAGACTTTGGCTCCCGATGGAAAAAATCTCCGAGTGAATCGATTATCACTCCGCCGTGCTCAAGCTCCTGAAGCAGGCGCGGGTCGCTTTTCCAGTTACCCTCAGCATCGGGGCTCGTAAACAGGAGCACGCGGTTGCCATCACGCCTGGCCTGCTCCAGGGCGAGGTCGGCGATGTACCGTCCGGCGCCGAGCCGGAGATAGCCGATCATGTGAATTATGCGCAATGGAATTCCTCCCGCTGGTAACTGCCTCCAGTATTGGTTGTCCCGGGGCCACACGCCGGCGCGCACTAGAGCGCCGGGAAAATAGGCTGCCCCTCGGGATCATATTGCGCGATGGCCTCCTCGACCTCGAAGAAGAACTGAGTGCCTGCCATCAGCCGGTCGAAACAGATCCCTCGCAAGTCTTCCAGGTTCACGGTGGGCCTTTCGCAGAATACCGCCTGGGCGCCATTGCTGGTAATAAACGCAGCCACGTCAATCCCGTTCACAATCAATGCCCGAAAGAGACCGGCGGCGGCGCGACCTGCCCCGAAAATAGCAACACGCCGCACACTCTGCGTCCTCAACCAGTGCGCGTACTCCGTTTCACGGGGAACCAAGACCGGGTCCCACGCCTCCCTGAACAATCTGTAATTCTCGTCCTCATCCAGCCTTGATCGTCTCGCACCCAGAGTGGCGGACTCCACGCGCAGAGCTTCTGCCTCGGGAACGTAAAGGACCGTTTTCCCAGCCTCGCGCACCTTGAGGCAGAGGTCCACATCCTCGTAACCCCAGCGATAATGCGGGCTGAAGCCATCTATCCTGTCAAATAACTGCCGGTCGATGCACATCATGGCTCCTGTAACCGCCCACATTTCTCTTCGCTGTTGAACCCTGGGATCATTCGCAGGAACTCCGACAGCGTAGTTGGAAGGGTATCCCCAGAGCATCTGAGCCATGCCTGCATGCTGGACTCTGCAACCATCAGGAGATAGCAGCTTGGCTCCTGCCACACCTGCATTCGGATCGTTCTTGAGAGCCGAGTTGAGCCGGGACAGGCTGGTTCGGCTGGGAATCAAGCCGTTGTTCATAAACAACAATCGATGCCCCCGGGCGCGCTGGGCAGCAAGGTTGCTCGCGACCGAAAACGTCAGATTTTCACGATTGCGCAAATACTGGAATGCAGGGATCCGCGAACGGAACTCCTCGGCCAGAGGCTGCAACGATGGGATGGAGGCATTGTCCACCAGGAGGACTTCATACGCGCACTCGAATTGAGACAGGCAGATGCATTCCAGGCAGCGGCGTGTCAGTTCGAGCTTGTCGTGAGCCAGAAGGATGATGCTGATCACGCATGGTCTCCGGAAAAAGGATGCGATCGTGTTGGACGCCGAAGATGATAACATAGGCGGGGCACGTCCCGACAACCTGCTCTCCACAGTGGGGGCCGGCGACACCGTCATTCAGGTTCTGATCGATCACGACGGATTTGAGGTCGAGGTCTTGCCGCAGGTGCGCGGAGATATACAGGATCGATTACGGAGGAGATACTTCGTGGTCGCTCAGACAAGGGACGGGGGATGAATAAACGTGACTCCCGTGTCTCTATGTTCGGCGCGACGTGGAAAAATCCAAAGCAGGACTCTCATCCGGATAGGCCGGCACAGTGGGATCGGCCGGGTGTTCGAATGAGCTCGCACCCTCTTGAGTCCCGCCGTCTGGACGGATCAGGGGGATGCCGTATTCGGCGAGATAACGGAGGCGGTTGCAAATCTCATCCGATTCCTCAAAACTCGCAACCACGACGGCATCCGGCTTCATGTAGCGTATCTGCGACGGATTGATCATTTCGCGGCCGCACCATTCACGTCCGAAATGCGCCGGCACGCCATCGCAAACGCCAATAACCTCGATCCCGGCGGACTCGAGCGCGTGGAACGCGAGTTCCGCCAAATGGCCGCTTCCGAACAGCACGACCCTCCGAATCGCCTCGCGCGACCCACTGAGGATGAGGTCTCGCATTTTGGCTTTACTCTCTGCGAAGAGTTCGACGATCTCCCGGATCAGTTCTCTTTCGATGATCTCAACCTGTTTCTGGCCCGCCGGTGTCAGGTGATACGAGACATTTTTCGAGTTCTTGCGGTGATACTCGAGGAGGCCGGAGCTGCATAACTCCTTCATGTAGTTGTTCACCATCGCGACCGAAAGATGACATCGTCGTCCCAGTTCAGCCTGGGTCATGTGGGAATCGGACAGGACCTGACTCAGGATATTGAGTTGGTTCAATCTCGGAGCTCGGATGTATAAGGAATCCATTTCCTTGGTTCGCATAAGCATCACTCATTGAATGATTCTGGTGTGGCTGCGCTGTTTGCCTCGTAAAGTTCAACACCAAACTGATCGGCAGAGCGGAATGGTTGCTTTAGTCTTTGTTATTCTTCGCAGGAGATGACGGCGCCTGGGGGGCTTCCAGATTTATTCCCTGGCTGGAATGGCGCTCGCCTCGCGAGATCGCGCACAGGCCAATCAGTACGGGAATAACGGTCAGAACGATGTGCTTACACTAAGGGACGGCAAATCTGGTACTATGTGCTCCCGTGCCAGGGGCACGGGAGTCGGGCGTCCGGCTCGCACCAAGGCGGGATGCGGGACACAATCTCCCCCGCAGGAGGTTCAGGCTTGAAGATCCTGGAAGTGAAATGTCTTGCCATACCGCAGATCCAGGTGATCCGTTTTGCGCGCTTCCGCGACCACCGCGGATACTTCACGGAGCACTTTCGCCGCAGCGACTTTCGAAATCAGCTTCCCTTCATGAAGGACATAGAGTTCTCTCAATGCAACGAAAGCGCGTCCAAGCCGGGCACCGTCCGAGGACTGCACTTCCAGTGGAACCCAACCATGGGAAAGCTGGTGCGCACGCTCAGCGGCCGCATGGCGGATCTCGTGCTGGATATCCGCAAGGGTTCTCCGACGTTTGGAAAGATCCTCGCCTACGATATGCCCGCAAACCCGTACGCCGAATTTGCCGAGTGGATCTGGGTGCCGCCGGGATTTGCGCACGGCAATTTTTTTACTGAGGACTCACTCATCGAATACTTCTGTTCCGGTGAGTACAGCCCTGGCTGCGAGGCAGGAATTTCTCCGCTCGCACTGGACATTGACTGGTCCCTGTGCGATCCGGTTCTAAGGGATGGTTTCAACGCCCTGGTTCTCGGGTCGCCTCGTATGACCGATAAGGACAGAAACGGGTACACTCTGGCGGCATGGGCAGCGTCCCCAGACTCGAATCGTTTCACATTCCAGAATTAGGTTGCGCGGCAGACCACTGCAAAGCTTTCAACAGCCGGGTACGTCCCTCCGTACCCGGAAATAGCTTCCCGGAACAGGAATTGAATTGGAAGAGATCCGTTCGTACGAATTGCCAAAGAGAGAAGATATAAGAAACATCGCGATCATCGCGCATGTCGATCACGGCAAAACCACCCTGGTGGA
>Ga0187866_1001671_pt1 | contig 19967 bp, 16 predicted proteins | sample June2016WEW_11_1_3_FD_133013 | JGI IMG/M metagenome (GOLD analysis project Ga0187866, IMG submission 133013) | Peatland microbial communities from SPRUCE experiment site at the Marcell Experimental Forest, Minnesota, USA - June2016WEW_11_150 | ecosystem: Environmental > Terrestrial > Soil >...
CCGCAGCGGCACCCTCGGCGTGATCGGCATGTTGTTGCTGGTCTATGTGGCCATTCAGATGCTCGCGAACATCGAAGACACGTTCAACGACATCTGGGGCGTGACCCGCGGACGGAATTGGCTGCTCCGGGTCGTGCTTTATTGGACGACCATCACGCTGGGTCCGCTCGCCATTGTCGCGGCGCTGGGGTTGACCGGCGGCTCGCATCTGCAAACCACCAGAAATCTCGTTGCCCAAATGCCGTTCATTGGCGACCTGATTTTCCAGCTTCTGCCACTCGCGGTTTTGTGGCTGACTTTCACGCTGGTTTATCAGCTCGTGCCGAACACCCGGGTCCGTTTCGCCGCGGCGTTCGTCGGCGGGGTCGTGGGCGGGTCGTTATGGCATTTGAACAACGTCTTCGGCTTCCTTTACGTTTCCCGCGTCGTTTCCAACAGCAAGATTTACGGCAGCCTCGGCCTCATCCCGGTGTTCATGATCGGGCTTTATTTTTCCTGGCTGATTCTGCTCTTCGGCGCACAGGTCGCCTACGCGTTCCAAAATCGTGCGGCGTATCTGCAGGACAAACTTGCGGAGAATGTCAACCAGCGGGGACGGGAATTCGTCGCGTTGCGGCTGATGACGGGCATCGGGCAACGGTTCCAACATGGCCTGCCGCCGGTCACCATCCAGGAAATTTCCACCGAACTGGGCATTCCGACCAGACTTGCGCAACAGATTTTGCAGACGCTGCTGGCCGCGCGGCTTGTCACCGAAGTGGGCGGCCCCGAGGCCGCTTACGCGCCCGCGCGACCGCTTGAATCCATCAACGCCTACCAGATTCTCCATGCCGTGCGCACGGGCGCCGGACAGGAGCTGCCGATGCGCGACGAACCGGCGCGCGCGGAAGTGCTGGGCGAATTCGCGAAAATTGAGGAGGCCGAGCGTCAGGCCGCCGCGTCCGTGACGATGTTGGCGCTGGTCAATCGCACGCAGTCGCGGCCGGAAATCACCGAATCAGCTTTCTCGCAGCCGTCGCCGAAGCGCACGGCATGAAGTGGGAAAAGCCGAGATTGAGTTAATCTCGTTAGACATTGAGCAAATGAATAATGCGATACATGCAACGGTTGGTGTTCAAACACAGTTCGTGCTCCCACAGCCGCAAGACGCGAACGCCAGTTCGTTTGAGTTCCGCGGCCGTTCTTCGATCTCGAAGGCGATTGCGTTGAATTTTGGCCTGCCAGAATCTGCGGTTGTTTCGGGGTATATGCCCGCACCGCGGGCAACCGTGCCAAAAGCAACCATCTACAAATATCGCGATACGATCTCTACGAAAATAGAAATCTGGATGACCCAAAACGTCTTTCGGTGCAATTTCCCAGCCGCAAATTCCAGCCCCTACCAAAGCAAATCGCAGTTTGCGTTCAGTAGTCTTATTGCCGCGTCCTTTGACTGCAGCCATGTGACGGGAACGTTTTGCCGTGACGCCAACGAACCGGCCATTCGGCAACTTATGTCGGAGGATTCGCTCCACGACTTCAGCGTCTCAGCAGAAGCAGAGAAAATCAATTCTGTCTTGGCGGCAGCCCCCAAGATAGGCAAACTGTTTCAGCCTGCTAAATGTTGGTAGTACTGAAAGATTTTAAATGCAGAAAGCCCAAATCGTTGCTCACGTTTCAGACGAGGTCGTATGGTGGATCGGCGAACGCCAAAAAAAGCTCGTAGAGTTACGCCATGAAACGATGGCCGTTAATCCATTCCTGCTTCCACTTATTTTCGGCATCCACAAATTCAGAAACTTCGACGAACTGGCTGAGTTTCTTGTCGCAGCCCACCTCTCGACCGGCTACGCGACTGGTTTTGGCAAGCTCATGGACGAAAAGATACTCCCAAAGGTGTTCGGGACGACGAAACTGGACAAGGCAGCCCGAAAGAATCGTCCTCTTTCAATGTCGATCTTCGATGAGATTGACCACATTGTCGGTGGGCGAGGTGGCAAATCGGTGAAACTCCTTTCTTTGAAAGCGGGACGCTGGACGATACAACTCACAATGGCGGTTCAATTGAATAAAGCGTTCACAAAACTTTTGCGCCTGAGGAATACGAAGGCATTAGGCGGTTTTAACTTTGAAGAAATTGCTGTAGGGGTATTTTACGGCACAAAAGCAACACTGACAGATAAGTACGACATCCTCCGCGGAATCAATCGCGGCGCGAAACATGATGTTAAGAACATCACAAAGGATGTGCATGTTTATGCAGGCAGGGAATTCTGGACTTGGCTGAACGACGGAGAGACGCAAACGCAAGAATGGGTTCTCGAAGGAATTCTCCGGGGTTTTGAGAGGGCCGCGAATACTACGGGATCTCTGACAGGTTTAATCATTTCATTTCGTCAGGAGTTCAGCAAACAGTACCAGTCGTTTGTGCGAGCAGATAAATCAATCGACTGGGCTGGAATCATTCGGAAGATCAACGGCTAGCTGCTCGCTCTCGAATCGTAAGGAACAATTGGCTGTCCCGCTTCTCCTCCGTATCGTAATAGCTGATGTTCCCGTGTTTCGCCTCTCCATCTTTGAAGTAGCTTCGTGTCCGCACGTGTGGTCGAAGATGAACTGTCCTGCTTGGTGATGGTTTTGTGTAAGCCAGCGACGCTGTAGAATCTATTTTCCCCAACAAAACCTTTAGCGCTTCTCCCGCTACACATCCGAGACGGGGCGGCACAGCATTGCCAATCTGGCGACACTTGTCCGTCGGCGTGCCTGAAAATTTCCAGTCCGGTGGGAATTCTTGAACTGCTGCCATTTCTCCCACCGTCAATGCTCGAAGTTCAGTGGGGTGACACATGCTCGTACCAGCATGGTTCGGCATCGTTACAACAGTTGGGCAGGGAAAGTCGAACGAAAGCTTCCTCCAATATGCGCTTCGGCCACCTTTCAAATACCAACTTTTGCCCATCGATTCCTTTTGGATTTCCACCGGCAAGCTGCGCCAGTTGCCCCCGGGAGGAACCATCGATAGATACTTCAACTTTCTGGGGCTGAAATTCATCATTGAGGAATCCGGATCTACGAAGCCGTTTCCTATGGCGTCACGCAATGTGCGGAATGGCGGAAGACGATCTGAAGGCCGATTACTAAACTGCGGAGGTGGAAAGTTCACATCTAGGTTGTAGAGATTGCCGATGCAGAGCAATCTTTCACGAATTTGAGGCGCGCCGTAGTTGGCTGAATTGACCAAGTAGCAATCAACGCGGTAGCCAATTTCTTGAAAGCTATGGACAAGCTCTTGGAGTAACGAACCGGCCTTTTCGTGCTCAGGTGGTATATCAGCGTTTTCTAGTCGAGCATCTTTTGTGACCAATGGCATCGAGTGAAGCCCCCGAACATTTTCCATCAAAAACGTTTTTGGCCTTACCTCTTTAACCAAGCGTTGGAACTCAAAAATGAGTCTGCCACGCCCATCGCGTAAACCACGACGCTGTCCGAAAACACTAAATGCTTGGCATGGTGGCCCTCCAACAAGCAGGTCTAGTCCCCTGACATCAAAACCTGCTGCCTCACTTAATATTTTGTGCGATACATTTTCCACCGCAGTCGCAATCACGGGGAGTTTAGGCTTGTTCAAACGAATGGTTTCAATGGCAAGAGGGTCGATTTCGTTGCAAACAACGCACTCAAAGCCAGCTCTTTCCAACCCGATGTCGAGTCCCATAGCTCCAGAGAACAAGGATACATACTTCCGTTTTTTCTGATGTGTTTTACCGCCTGTGTTCCTAGCACAATGGTCACTCCCGTTAGGCAATTCTTTGGTGTTCCGCGCCAGATTGAGTTTTCTTTCGGCAAGAATTGATTGGTGCTTGTTCATAGGCCGTTCACTCTTTGTGAGAGAAGATGGATGCATCATTAAGGATTTGTAGCGCCTTAGCAGCAGCCGGATTTTCCGCGTGTTCCGAGCGGAATTTCTCTGCAATGCGTCTGGCTTCCATCTCTTCCTGGTTCACCCCAAAGAATCGTCCCAACGCGGTGGTCTGTTCTGCCGTTGGCAACCGTTGACCTAATTCTACTTTGCTTAAATGTGCCTGATCCATTTCTGCGGCAGCGGCGACGACACGCAAAGGGACTCCTTTCGCCCCACGCATCGTTCGAAGCCATTTACCGAAAGTCGGCGATGGGACTCTGTAAGTAGCCTTTCGTTGTCTAGCCATTTTTAGGCTAGATATATTATGGCTGGATAAAACGCAACAAAAAAATTCAATTTTTTCATTTAAGCACAGTTAGCAGAACCTTTGCGGTCCAACTCTGTCTTAACCGTTGACAACCGGCAACACCATTCAAAGTTTCGCGATAAACCGTTTGAGCCGGTTCATTGCTTCTTTGAGATTGTCCATGTTGGTCGCGTAGGCGCAACGGATGAAGCCTTCGCCACAGTCGCCAAACGCCGTGCCCGGCACCGCCGCCACTTTTTCCTCGTGCAGAAATTTCATGGCGAAGTCCTTCGATTTCAGCCCAAACTTTGCCACACTGGGAAACGCGTAGAATGCGCCCAGCGGACGGTGGCATTCGATGCCCATGTCGGCGAATGCCGCAGCGATGAAATTCCGGCGGCGACGGTATTCGTCCACCATCTCGCCGATGTCCGCTTCCGGCCGGGCGAGCGCTTCAATCGCGGCCTTTTGTCCCATGGACGAGGCGCAGAGCATCGTGTATTGATGAATCTTCATCATCGCCTCGATCAGCTCCGCGGGACCGCAGGCGTAGCCGAGACGGTAACCGGTCATCGCCCATGCCTTCGAAAAACCGTGCAGGAAAATCGTGCGGTCGCGCATCCCCGGCAGGCTCACGATGCTCGTGTGCGGCGAATCGTAGGTCAGCTCGCCGTAAATTTCGTCGGTGACAACAATGAGGTCGCGCTCGCGGGCGAACGCGGCGATGTCTTCCAAATCCTGCCGGCCCATGACCGCGCCGGTCGGATTGTTCGGAAAATTCAGCATCAACACCCTCGTCTTGGGCGTGACTTTCGCCTCCAGCATTGCGCGCGTGAGCCGGAATCCGTTCTCCGTTTTAGTCTCGACGGCCACCGGCACGCCATGCGCGAACAGAACGGTGGCGCGATACGACACGTAACACGGCTCGTGGTAGAGCACTTCGTCACCGGGAGAAACCAGCGCGCGCAAGGCGAGGTCGAGCGCCTCGCTGACGCCGACAGTGATGAGGATTTCGTTCCCGGGATTATATTCCGCGCCGAATTTTTTGCCGACGTATTTGGCCAGCGCCTGGCGGAGTTCGAGATAACCGAAGTTGCTGGTGTAATGCGTCACGCCGCGTTCGAGGGCGAACACGGTGGATTCCCGCACGTGCCAGGGCGTGTCAAAGTCCGGCTCGCCGATGCCCAGACTGATCACGTCCTTCATCGTGCTGACGATGTCGAAGAAGTCGCGGATGCCCGAGCGCGGGATGTCACGCACGGTGGCGTTGACACGGTTACGGAGCGATGGAGAGCCGTTCATCGGAGGTTTCCTGTTGCATCAACACGCCGAGGCGTTTGTAGGTTTTGAGCATGAAATGGGTGGACGTGGACAGCACGCCTTCGAGCGGCGCAAGCCGTTCGCTGACGAACGCCGCCACCTCGCGCAAATTGCGGCCTTCAACGAACAGCAGCAGGTCGTAGGTGCCGCTCATGAGATACGCCGAGCGCACTTCCGGAAAACGGCTGATGCGCGCGGCGATGGTGTTGAACCCGCCTTCGCGTTGCGGCGTGACCTTGACCTCGATCACAGCCGTGACCGTGTCGAGATTGAGCTGGTCCTCATTCAGGATGGCCTGGTAACCGCGAATGACGCCGCGCTTTTCGTAATCGGCGATGCGCTGGTTCACTTCCGCGACGGACAGGTTCAGCATCTTCGCAATGTTTTCCCGCGACTCGGTCGCGTTGGCCTGCAAAATTTTCAACAATTCATCCATAATTCACCTCGTAGTGAGACGAACGGCAAGGTAACGGCTCAACGCGGCCGGGTCGAGCAGAATGCAATCCTGGTTGAATCCGCCGCCGGGGCGGTCACTCCGAGGCTTTCGCCTCTACCGGCGAAGGTGGTCGTTTGGGCAGAGGCGAAGCCTTGGGGGGCTGCGCTTCCGCCTTCATTTTCAGCGTGGAGGGCGCGGGTGTGGTGGCCCGGCGTTTGTTGGCCTGGTCAACACGCTGCCGCATTTGCGATTTATTGACGCAGTAGAGCATCGCGGTTTCCTCGGTGATTAAATCCTCTTCATACGCCTTGATCAGCGATTGCTCGAAGCTGTGCCAGCCATACGCGTGCCCGGCCTCGATGATGTCCGAAAACCGGCGGGTTTCGGTTTCCCCCAACTCGATGGTTTCGCGGGTGCGCAGATTGCTGCCCATCAATTCGGTGACCAGTAATCGCGCGCCGCTTTTCTGGGGGACCAAACGCTGGCTGATAATGTAGCGCAGGGTTTCGACCAGTCGCTGACGGACCTGGTGTTCCTCGTCCTTGCGGAACATACCTAAAATGCGATGGATGGTCTGTCCGGCGCTGATGGTGTGCAGGGTGCTGTAAACCACGTGGCCGGTTTCCCCGGCTGTGAGCGCAATCTCCATCGTCTCGCGGTCGCGAACTTCGCCGACCAGAATAATCTTGGGCGCCTGCCGCAGGGCCGCGCGCATGCCATCGGGAAAGGTGAAGAAGTCGCGCCCCAATTCACGCTGGCTGAACGTGGCCTTGAGATGCGGGTGCAGAAATTCAATCGGGTCTTCCAGTGTGACGATATGGACGTCGCTGGTCTGATTGATTTCATTCATCATGGCCGCCAGCGTAGTGGTCTTGCCGCTGCCAGTGGCCCCGGTCATGAATATCAGGCCGTTCTTTTCCTTGATGACTTCCCGGAACACCGGCGGCAGCCGGAGGCTTTCGATGGACGGGATTTGCGATTGGAGCCGGCGCATGACCATCGCGTAATTCCCGTTCTGGCGGTAGATGTTGACCCGGAACCGGCAAAAATTCTGAAGGGCATAGCTGCAATCGCACGAGCCGTGGGCCGTTAAGTCCTGAACCAGCCGTGGGCTGTTATGGATGATGGCCCCGGCCAGACCCTCGATGCGTTTGCTGGTGAGGACCGACTCCGGCGGTTCGAGTACAAAGGGCTTGAGTTTGCCGTGCACTTCCACCTGCGGCGGCTTGCCGGCCACGAACAGCAAATCCGAAATGCCCTCGGCGCTTTGGATCATCTCCGCCAGCAACCGGTCAAGTTCTGCTGTTGGGATCGTTTCCATTGTTCACTCGGGATACGGTCATCCACCTGGTATTTTTGACCGGATCGGGTTCAAGCGCCTGTTTCCTTGGCGGCTTGCGCTTTCAGTCGAGCCTCCATTTCCTGCGCTCGCTCATGGAGGAATCGGGTCTGCAACAGATTTCGTATCCGCGGCATGACCTCGGTGTAATCAATGGGCTTGCCCAGAAAATCGTTGGCCCCGGCCGCCAGGGCCCGGTTGCGCGTCTCGGTCGTGTTGTCTCCCGTGATCACCAGCACCGGCAGAAATTCGTCGGCGGACATAGACTTCCGGAGTTGCGCCAAAACGGCAAACCCATCCAGTTGGGGCATGTGCAAATCCAGCAACACCAGGTCGGGTTGGAACTGCTCGAATTCCTTTTGCGTCAAGGTCGGATCGGCCAGACTGCGGAAGTTCGGATATTGGGCTTTTTGCAGTGCCCATTCGAGCATGCGAATGTCCGCCGCCTCATCGTCAACGATGAGAATTTTTGCCGTGCGAAGCTGCTGTTCGTTTGGAATCAAATGGCCATCCATTATGTGGTCGAGTTGATGCCTTTTCCCGCAACATCCATACCATTTTTTTATGTGTAACGCACTTTATCGCACATTTTTGCCACCCCGCTTGCGGTTGCCAAAGTGGGATTTGCCTGCGAACGGAAACCGGCATTGTTGGCGCCAAGGCAACTGCGAGGGAGCTAACCGGTTGAGCCGGCAAAAAGGCGTCTGCCTCACAGCCCTTTACCCTGGGCCGCTTTGCACCAACCCGGTTACACCAACACGCGAACTCCACCGGATGGGGTGGTGGCTATCGCAGAATTCACACCTCACGGCGAGCGGAGGCAGCCCGGCCTCTTTTGGATTGTCACATAATTGCCATAAAGTAAAATAGCCTCCAAGGACTGGCGTGATCGAACTGAATCAGAAGCGCGGAATCGGTTCGGAATTACTGCCATCCCCGCTCGGAGAATGGCAAGAAACAAGAACCAACCATGACGACGCAAGCAAACAGCCCCAGACCTGAAAAGGTCAGACCGGTCAGGCTGGCAAGCTATTTGCCCGGGAACAACCTCGGGCTGCCGCCCATCCATTTCCCCGCGAGACGGCTAATTGGCATCCTGGCAGGAACCGGCATTGGACCGCAGATTATCAGCGCCACCTTGCGCGTTTTGAAAGCGGTCGAGCAGGCAATGGATCTCAAGTTTGAAGTGCGGCAGGGCGGGTTGATTGGTGAAGAAGCCGTGGCGTCCTGCGGCAAATGGCTGCCCGAGGACACCATGGAGTTTTGCGCGGACATTTTCCAACTCGGCGGCGCCATCCTTAACGGCCCCGGCGGCGGCCGTTACGTCTATGATTTGCGGCGGCGATTCGATTTGTTCTGCAAATTTGTTCCCGTGCAGCCGGTGCCGGAACTGGCGCACGCCGGCAGGATCGCCCCACGATTCCTGAAAGACGTGGACCTGCTGATCTTGCGGGACAATACCGGCGGCGTTTACCAGGGCCAGTGGGGCGACCGCGCCACCGACAAGGGGCGGTTTGCGGAACATTCGTTCAGTTACAGCGAAGCGGAAGTCCATCGGCTCGTCGAAGTCGCCGCGCGCGCCGCGGCCGCCCGCCGGGGCAAATTGCATATCATCGTCAAAGAAGGCGGCATCCCCACCATCACCGCGCTCTGGCGCGATGTCGGCGGGGCGGTGGCACACCGGCACGGGGTTGAGGCGGCATTCATGAACGTTGACCTCGCCGCCTACGAATTGATCCAAAACCCGACGCACTTCGACGTAATTGCCGCCCCCAATCTTTTCGGCGACATCCTGGCCGACGTTGCGGGGGTTTTGGTTTCTTCGCGCGGCGTGACTTTCTCCGGCAATTTCGACGCACACGGTCACGGGGTCTATCAAACCAACCACGGCTGCGCGCACGATTTGGCCGGCACCGACACTGCCAATCCCGCCGGACAAATCCTTTCGCTGGCAATGCTGCTGCGCGAGAGCTTCGGCTTGGACGAAGCCGCCGCGCTCGTCGAAAAATCCCTCGCCGAAGTCTGGCGCGCGGGTTGGCGCACCGCCGATTTGGCCGAGCCGGGCTGCCGGATTCTGGGCACGAAAGCCATGGCTGAAAAGGTTGCGGAACAGGTTTTTCGTTCGGTAGAGTCCCCGCAGCTTGCATGAAGCCGGCACTGCTGCTTGTTGATCTGCAGGGCGACTACCTGACGACACCTGACCTCCAGCCGTCGGCCGACGCCGTGGTCGCCCGGGCGGTGGTGTTACTCGACAGTTGCCGCCAACACCGCATACCGGTCATCCATGTCTGGACCACCATCCGCCGCGACCAGGACCGGCGGCTGCCACACTGGAAACGGACGAATCGCTGGCTCTGCGTCGCCGGTACAATCGGTCACCAATCTCCCGCTCCCCTGCGACCGCAACCGGATGAAATCATCATTCATAAAACCGGCTTCAACGCGTTTGCCGACGCAACACTTGACGCCACGCTGCAACGGCTGAATTGTGACACAGTGATCCTCGCGGGCATTCATCTGCACACCTGTGTCCGCACCGCCGCCGCCGAATGTCTTGAACGCGGCCTGGAGGTTTTCATTGCCGAAGATGCTGTCGGCAGCAACGACCCAATCCACGCCGCCGTCGTCCGCCGCTGGCTTGCCGACCGCTGCGTTCAATTTAAACCGGTGAGCACGGTGCTGTCGCGACTGGACGGGAATGCGTTCTCAAAACTGGTTCACCACTCGCCGCGTGAAACGGGGAAAATCTTATTTGAAGTGCCGATCGCCAGCACGGATGAAATCGCAGCGGCGGCGGCCGCCGCAAAAGGCGCGTGGACAAATTGGCAGCAAAGCCTGCCATTATCACGTCAACAATTACTCGAAAAAATTGCGGAACAATTGGATGCCGCCGCGCCGGATTTGGCGCGGCAAATGGCGCTCGAAATCGGGAAACCACTTTCACACGGACTCGAAGAAGTCCATCGTGCAACTGGAAACATCCGCGACGTGGTTCGCCACGCCGCCACGTTTGCCTTTCAAAGGCGCAAAGCCGCCGGAATTGTGCGTCATCAACCGCCGGGCGTCATCGCTATCATTTCGCCGTGGAACAACCCGGTGGCGATCCCCGTCGGGAAAATTGCGCCTGCCCTGGTTTACGGCAACACCGTTGTTTGGAAACCCGCTCCAGCGGCCACCCAAATTTCCCAAACCATCCTGAAGGTACTGCATCAAGCTGGGGTGCCCGCCGACGCGGTTCGCCTGTTGACCGGTGACCACACGACGGCGCAACGGCTCGCGGCCGACGAACGGGTTGACGCCGTAACCTTCACGGGTTCGGCCTCAGGCGGCTACGCAATCCAGGAAATTTGCGCCCGCCGCCTCGTGCCGTTGCAGGCGGAATTGAGCGGCAACAATGCCGCGATTGTCTGGGATGACGCCGATTTGCCGCACGCCGCCGCGCAAATCGCGTGGGGGGCGTTTGGCTTTGCCGGTCAACGTTGCACCGCCAATCGCCGGGCGATTGTGAGCGCCGCGCAGTTTGAAACCTTTTTGCGCGAGCTGAAAATTGCCGCCGAAAAACTGGTCTGGGGCGACCCGCTGGAAAAAACCACGGACATCGGCCCGGTGATCCACGTAGGCAAACGCGACGAACACGCTGCGTTGATGCGCGCTTCAAAAAATTCCAGCGCGGCGCACCGGGTTGAATTTCTGTTCGAAAAGCGCGCCCGGGAACCGTGGGTGGCAGCCGGAGCTTACGCGCAACCGGCAATTGTCGGCTGCGACCGCCCGGAACATTTGCTGGTCCAGGAAGAGACGATGAGTCCGCTGCTGGTGGTGCAGCGCGCCGGCGATTTCGAGCACGCCTTGAATTTGTGCAATGGCGTCCGCCACGGCCTGGTGGCCGCGCTGTTCAGCCGTCCATCGGGACTTCAGCAAACATTTCTCGCCGAAGCCCGGGCTGGAATACTCAAATTGAATTCCGCCACCGCCGGGGTTGATGTGTCGCTTCCCTTCGGCGGCTGGAAGTCGTCGGGGATCGGCCCGCCGGAACACGGCGAGGGTGACCGGCTGTTTTACACGCGGATGCAGGCGGTTTACGGCGCGGGCGACTTGCAGTTGTAAGGGCGTAAAATTGTATGGATTGGAACGAGTGGTATAGACGATACGACAGTTTTCCGAGCCTGCAGGCGCGGCTGCGGATCGTCCAGGAGCAGATCGTTGCGGCACTCAATGAATGTCCGCCCGGACCGGTCCGGATCGTCAGCATTTGTGCGGGCGACGGGCGCGACCTGATCGGCGCGGCGCAAAATCACCCGAGACGGAATGATGTCACCGCTTTGCTTCTGGACAACCACGCGGAATCCATCGCGCGGGGCAAAGCAGCGGCGGAACAAGCCGGTTTCGGGCGGCAATTACAATTCCTTGAAGCCGACGCCTCTCTGGCTGGCAATTATGCCGGCGCGGTGCCAGCCGACCTCGTTTTGCTTTCCGGTTTTCTCGGCCATTTGCGCCACGAAGACATTCCCGGTTTGATTGAAAGCCTGCCTATGTTCTGCCGGACGGGCGGCTGGACCATTTGGAACCGGCACCTGGTAATGCACAAGGGCCGCGAACAGGTTCCGGTGATTAGGGAGCTTTTCCGGCAGACAAGGTTTGAGGAGGTCCACTTCGAAACCACCGCGCCGGATGGTTTTGCGGTCGGTCGCAGCCGCTTCGCGGGCCAAGTTAAACCCTTGGACCCGGCGCGGGTGCTGTTTGAATTCGTCGGCTTGGATCGCCTTTTGACGGTTTCGCTGCCGACTCACTTGGACTTGCCCGCGGGCAGAAATGGTTCCTTCAGCGAAATCAACGGCGCCGTGGCCGATGAAGGCTGGGGCAGCGTGGAGCAAACCATTCCCGAACGTTTCGCGCAAATCGTGGCGCGGCATCCGTCACGCCCAGCCATCGGCGCTGGGGAATGGCAACCGACTTACGCGGAGTTGAACGGCGCCGCCAACCGGCTCGCGCACGCGCTGAGGGGCGGTGGTGGCACGCCGGGAGATCGCGTAGCGTTGCTGATGCGGCAAGACGCGCCGCTCATCGCCGCAATTCTCGCCATCCTTAAAGCCGGAAGAATTGTCGTCGTGCTGAATCCAACAGACCCGCCGACGCGCCTCAAACAGATTTTGGAGAACTCGGATTCCGGCGCCCTCATCACGGATGCAGCCCATCGCGAACTCGCGGCCCAAATCGTCGGGAAAAATCATCACCTGGTTTGCTTCGAAGAACATTCAGCCGGCCCGGCGCACAATCCCGACATCAAGGCCGCCCCGGATGCGGTCGCCTTCATCATTTTTACTTCCGGTTCGACCGGCCTGCCAAAGGGTGTCATGCAGACGCACCGCAACATCGCTCACAATGTGTTTCGCTTCACGCGCGCGATGTGGTTGCGGGCGGAAGATCGCATCACACTCCTTGCGTCGCCGAGCGGAGGCCAGGGTTTAAGCACGATGTGGTGTGCGTTGCTCAACGGGGCCGCTCTTTGTCCATTTCCCATGGCAGAAAAAGCCGTCACCGGCCTGGCGGACTGGATCAAGGAAAACAAAATTACGATTTTTGTTTCGTCGGTATCCGTCTTTCGCCATTTCTTGCGAACGTTGAAGGACGGCGAACGTTTTCCGGCCGTGCGTGTGGTAAGATTCGGTTCCGAACCCGCCACGGCGGATGATTTAGCGGCTTACCGGAAACATTTTGCGGCGCAATGCTTCCTGCTGAACACGCTTTCTTCGACGGAAACCGGCAATATCACCCAGCACCGATTCTCGTCTGATGACCGCGTCGCCCCTGGCCGGTTGCCGGTGGGAACGGCGGCGACCGGGGTGGAACTTCAGTTGCTGGATGAACAGGAATGTGAAGTCGGCGAAGGCGAAATCGGCGAGATCACCGTGAAAAGCCGTTTTCTCTCGCCAGGTTACTGGCGGAATGAATCATTGACCGCCGAACGCTTTTCCGAAGGGCGCAAGCCGGGTGACGGTCGGGTCTTTCACACCGGCGACCTGGGCCGCCACACGGCGGACGGCTCGCTCATGTTCATGGGGCGCAAGGACACGCGGGTCAAGATTCACGGCTACCGTATTGAGGTGTCTGAAATCGAAGACGCGCTGCTTCATCAACCCGAAGTGGAAGGGGCCGTTGTCTGCACGCGTGAGGCGCCGACCAATGACATTCAACTCGTCGCCTACGTGGTTCTGCGCATCGGCAGGAAATGCACCGCGGAAACGTTGCGGCGCGTGCTACGCTCCAGTCTCCCCGGCTACATGGTGCCCGGACACTTTGTCTTTCTCGAAAAATTTCCGCTCACACCGCATGGCAAGATTGACCGGCAGGCGCTGCCGCTGCCGCCCGAAAACCGTCTGCCGCCCGGCCGCGGCTCGCGACCGCGCGACGTTGTCGAAGCGCAACTGGCGCGCATCTGGCAATCGGTCCTGGGGATTTCGGGAATCAGCCGGCACGACGATTTTTTTGATCTGGGCGGGACCTCCATTCAATCCGCCGAAGTGCTGGCAGGCATCGAGGAACAGTTCGGTGCGTCCTTGTCGCCTTCCACCCTGGTCGAGCACAGCACTATCGAACGATTGGCCGGGGTGGTCGCCGGGTACGTGGTGATTTCCTCACCCAGCCCATTGGTCACATTGCGCGCGGCGGACACCGGACGGCCGCTGTTTCTCGTTCACAGCGGGCAGGGCGAGGTGACTTCATACGGTCTGCTGGTGCGGCGGCTGCCGGGACGCCCGATTTACGGCCTCCAGTCCGTCGGACTCCAGGGTGAAGCCTGGCCGCTGATGAGCATCCGCGCGATGGCGCAACGTTATCTGCCGGAAATCATCGCCAAAGACCCGACCGGTCCTTATCTGCTGGGCGCCACCTGCATGGGCGGAATGGTCGCCTTTGAGATGGCGCAAATGCTCGTCCGCCAGGGCCGCCCGGTGGGATTGCTGGCCTTGTTCGATGTCCCCGGTCCGGTGCCCAAGTGGCAACATCACGATTGGGTTGAGCGCTGGTATGCCCCGATTCGCGATCCGGTGCGCGACGCGTTCCGGATTTTGCGTTGGGCCATCATCCGCGCCGCCGGCCTGGGGCGCACCCCGCGCGGGGTAAGCGCCTATCGACGTTTCGTGGCGAACATGAACAGCCGCGCCAACCGCCGGTATCACCCGGAATTCTTTCCGGGCACCTTCACGTTGTTCAATACCGCCGACCAATCGAAATACCCGCGACTGGACTTTCGCCTGCTGATGCGCCAGTACGCCAAAGAAACCCGAATCATTCCGCTCCCCGGAAACCGGGCCGGACTTTTTGCCCGGCCGGTCGTGGACGAACTGGCGCGGCAATTACAAATATGCCTCGACCGCGTCGAAGGCAAAGGCCCGCCATGATGCCAACCATCCAACGGCCACAACGCTTGCCCAAACCCGCTGTCTTGCCGGGCACGGATGAAATCCATCTCTGGCAAACCGACCTCGACGAACGACCGGCGAATGCTGAACTTTCGTCCGGCACGCTTTTACCCTCCGAACAGGGACGCGCCCGGCGGTTCGTTTTTGAAGAGCATCGCTGGCGTTGCCTTGCTGCCCGGACTTGGCTCCGGTCCGTGCTTGGAGCCTGCTTGAACCTGCCTCCGCGCGCTGTGCCTTTATCAGCCAATGCCCACGGCAAACCTTGCATCGCCGCGGAAGCAAATCGCGCCGGGCTGCAATTCAACCTTTCTCGTTGCGGCCATCTCGCGCCGCTGGCAGTCACGGCAGGACGGGAAATCGGGGTTGACCTGCAGAGCGTGTTGCCGGACACCGCGTGGCCCGCCATCGCCGAACGGTTCTGCACGCCGGATGAACGGGAACACGTCCGGACCTTGCCGTCGGAAACACGCGCCCAGGCTTTTGCGGAAATCTGGACGCGCAAGGAAGCCGCAGGCAAAGCCGCGGGTGAAGGTCTGACGTCGCGGATTTTCTCCATCGCCGTCGGTCCAGCCAGTTGGGGAACGGTTGACTGTGGCGGGGGGTTGTCTGTCTGGTCACTTCCAGCCCAAGACCGGTTCGCCGCAGCCATCGCCGTGCGAGGGCCGGCTTGAACCGGACGCTGATCAACTCCAAATCTGCCGGTCGAGTGAACGATACTGAATCGCTTCCGAAATGTGGTCGCTGAGAATTTTCTCCGAACCGGCCAAGTCGGCAATCGTCCGGGCCACTTTTAAAATCCGGTCGTAGGCCCGGGCGCTCAGGTTCAAATCCGCCATGGCATTTTTGAGCAGTTCCTTGGTCGCCTCGTCCAGTTCGCAAAACTGTTTCAATTCGCGCGTGCCCATCCGCGCGTTACAGGTGATTTTCGGCTTGTGCTTGAAACGCTCGTGCTGGCGCCGGCGCGCCGCGACCACCCGCTCGCGGATTTGCGCCGAGGTCTCACCGGTGCGGTCGCCGGCTATCTCACGAAACTTCACCTGCGGCACTTCCACGTGCAAATCAATGCGGTCGAGCAGCGGCCCGGAGATGCGACCAAGATAATTCTGGATTTCACGCGGCGAAGACCTCGATTCACCGGGCATCTTCCCGTCCGGGGTGCGCGATGTTGCCTTTTTGCGACAGGCTTGTGAGCGTGCTGCGCAAAGACGTAGCACCGGTTTGGACTCGCAGTTTTCCAGTTTCAAAGGAGCCGACAACCCTCGGCGAGTACCTCAAAAAGAAACGGTTCGGTGTGGGCATCCGCCAGTCGGAAGCCGCTCAAATCTTGGGCGTTAGCGCACGATCCCTAAGCCTTTGGGAATGTGACAGGCTGTTCCCTACCGCCCCATATTACGCCCGTATTATCGCGTATTTGGGCTATGACCCGTTCAACGACTTAGCAAAATCAGCCCCAGAATAGCCAAGGGCAACGAATCCTCTTTCGTTGCCTTTTTGTGAAAATAGGCAAAGTTTCCTTCGCGCAACTGGTGTCCCCAAATGACCAAGACGCGCCAGCCCGTTCGATGATTTCAAACAAATTTGAATTTAAGACAACAACTGGCATTTCAGTAAGGTTTGTTGACAGACCGCGTTGTCGTAGTCCGTATACAATATGGCTTTTTGCCTCGGAAGATATTACGGATTTTCTGACGATGGCTCGTTGCGGGAACAGTTGAATGCATGGCTGGCTTACAGAAAAATCGCCAAGTGCGGCCCCCTCTGGGCGCCGCAATGTTCTCCGAACAAGAGTGGGAGAAGGTTGCCCGCACTTTGACGCTCACCAAGCGCGAGCTTCAGATAATTCGTGGTGTGTTTGATGACCGGACCGAATATGCGATCGCTGCCGATCTTGGCATGTCTCAACACACTGTTCATAACCATTTTGACCACCTGCATCGCAAACTGGCTGTTCATACCCGCGCCGCAATGGTCTTGCGCGTCATGCACGAGTTCTCGACGCTGAAGCAAGCGCCAGTGAGAGCGTAACTCTTAATTTGAACGAACCGGCATTCCAGGTCCCAGCTTCAGCACAACAGCGAAAGGAACATCGACCAGCCATTTTAATGGGTGTGCGCCCGACCCAACGACTCTCCCCACCGCGATTCGCCAGTGGTGCTTCTCTGGATAAGGGTAGGCTAAACAGCCTACTTGTAAAAAAGGTCTACCGGTGAGACAAGAAACTTCGAATGAGAAAGGTTGCTTACAAAAAAACATCAGGTGATCTGAGAGGCTTCCCGGCGAAGCCCAGGGTCTTCCAAACGTCTAAATACAAAAAATGAAAACTAAAACACTACTCATCGCGGGTGCCACACTTGCGTTAAGTGTGGCGATGTCCCAAGCACAATATAGTTTTGTTACCATGAACATACCCGGTGCAGCAGCCCACTCGCTAGTCTGCATTCCGTGGTCACAAAGCCCAAACCCGACCTCGGCACTGGAATTTTTGGCTTACCTCCGGGGCGGTGAAACCCTGACTTTTTGGAATGGCAGCGAGTATTACCTTTATACTTATCAGGGGTATGGTGCGGGCACCGGCATGGGCTATCCGAGCGATTTTACGGACGGCAGCTATCCCCCCACTCACAACATTCCCGGCGAGGTGTATGATTCGGCTGATGTTCTTTATTGGACCCCCGATCCCATCTTTACCGTAGGTAAGAGTTTCTGGATCATGAATCCCGGTGCCGAAATACAGTGCACCCTTCTAGGGTCGGGGTCATTAGCTGCTTCTGTTCCAATCCATGGTAGTGGTAGTGCTAATTACGTAGGAAACGCCATGCCGACGCCGGCCAGTGGCAATGCTGAAGGAGCCGCGATCAACCTGACGGCGAATTTCGCTGGTGGTGAAACCGTGTATGTTTGGAATGGCACCGGTTACTATATTTATTACTATGAGGGCGCTGGTGTAGGCACCGGCTTGGGCTATCGGAGCAATTTTACGGACGACAGCTATCCCCCAACTCACAATATTCCCGGTGAGGTGTATGATTCAGCCGATGATCTTTATTGGACTCCGCCATTGAATCTTAATATTGGTCAAGGTCTCATGATTTACAATCCAAATGCCGATGAATCGTGGAGCGAGAACATTATCTGGTAAAACATAATTTAGCGTCTGCCGGACTTACCCGACGACTAACGTGATTGCGGCGTCAAAACGCCGGGGTGCGGAGCGTGGGAGGCCGGTTTCAAACCCGGAGCGCACGGGCGTTCATTCCATGATGCGGCGAAAGATGCCATGGAAGGCGGTTTTAATGGGCAAGAAACCAAATGGGAAATGTCAGATAATATGAAAAAAACATTGGTACTATTACTGCGGCAGCACACGTTGCGGCCGGCTTTGGTTACGCTTGGAATAGCTGCATGGGCATTCGCAACGCCGGGATTCGCTCCACGCGCGTCCGCGGATACACTGCCCTATTGGGATCTTAACAATCCAGGGTCGCCCCTTGCATGTTATGAGGATCTCTGTGGAGAAGATCAGAACTTAACGCGAGAATTCTCTTCGTCAACACTCTGGGCAGCGAAGGATGGCGCCTTCTACGCTATCGCGGCTGGCCATCTTATTCGATGGACCAAATGCGAGGGTTGGCAATCTTTGGCCTCAATCAACGGCGTCTGTTATTCACTGGTAATCAGTGGGGATTATCTCTATCTCGGAGGGGCGTTGACCGGAATCACGCCGGAGTGCTATAACGCTCCGTACCACTGTTGGTGGATACGTGGGGGTGATACCATGTCGGTCACCAACATCGCGAAATTCGCTTTGACCACATGCCAATGGTTTCCAGTGGGGGACGGCTCGGTAAGCAACGCAATCATTGCCATTACGGTGGATGCTAGTGCCAATGTTTACGTCCTGCAGGAGCCGGGGGCGGGCTCCACAAATTACGTTACTGATCCAGCCACTGGCGCCACTCGCCTATGTTTGCCCGGTTTTATTAAAAAATGGAACGGAAGCAATTGGGCAAACCTCGGCGGTGGCGTTGTCATGGCTAGTTGGGAGAACGGTTGGTGTGCTGAGGCCGACTTTTGCAACTATGTCGCGTTGGCCAACGACGGGACGAATGTTTATCTTGGAGCCCGGATAACACATGGCATCAATGGCAATATTAACAGCGGCAATTGGGTTTATTCTCCAACAATAATTAAATGGGATGGCACTCAGTGGCAGCCCATGGGTACAGGCACTAATGTCGGCATCCACGCCCCGCCAGATGTGGTCTGTTGTACTATGGGTTCTACTCAATATTGCTGGGACGCGGAGGCAGATGACGTTCTTGGTGTCGCGGTATCCGGCACCAATGTCTTCGTTGAGACGGCGGACGATGAGTTAAACCCGGTGGTCCGATTTTCAACTATCAGCGGGACGCAATTCCCTTCTCCAATATTTTACCTTGGTGGCACTGATTTCACGAATCGCACGTACATGGGGTGCTCAGGCCTTGCTGCCGGTCCGAATGGCGTTGTATATGTGACCGGCCCTTTCGATACGGTTTGGGATCCAACTGTAACAAACTTCATATCAGCCAGGCAGATTACCGAATGGAACGGCATCTGTTGGACGAGCTTGGGTGGAGGTGTAGGCACTTGCGGTGCTGATGCCCCAAATGCATGCATCGCCGCAGATGCAAACGCGATGTGTATGATTTTGGAATGGGGAAGTACACGGTCAGTTAACGGTCAATTGATCACTAACTATCTGCCTAATCTAGCTGGTTACGATTGTTACTTTAATACCAACGTATGCCCCGGCGGCGGCTTAGAATACGAGTACGACCGCGCCTCTGGCGTACGGTGGGTGACCGGCGCGAATCCCGATCCAATCTTCAACACAGCTTCGTTAAGTGATGGAGTTGCTTCCTTTGATCCGGATAGTTACAACGTCTCATATTCCTTTACCATCACGGCCCCGCCAGGGAGCTTTTGGAATGTTTATGAGTCCACCAATTTGGTGAATTGGTGGATAATCACGAATTGGTTTCCAGTCTGGAACGGCTCGGCAAGGTTTACCAACACAGCCTATTACACCGACACGCCCTCCCCCACGAACGCTTACTACTGTGTTGCCAACAATACCTTTCAGTCGCAGGTAATTCCTGCCCCGCCCCCGCCCAACGCCCCAACTCTCACTTGTTTGCAAATGGTAGACCCTCCTAACTATTGGATAGGTGAGATCGAGGTAAGTACCAGCGATAATCCAGACTATATTAACGTCTATCAATGCA
>Ga0187866_1001672_pt1 | contig 19960 bp, 15 predicted proteins | sample June2016WEW_11_1_3_FD_133013 | JGI IMG/M metagenome (GOLD analysis project Ga0187866, IMG submission 133013) | Peatland microbial communities from SPRUCE experiment site at the Marcell Experimental Forest, Minnesota, USA - June2016WEW_11_150 | ecosystem: Environmental > Terrestrial > Soil >...
CTCCCGTTGGTCGGCCCGAAAAACATACACCTCAGGTCGGTGTACACCTCCGCCCACGGTTACATTCTTAAATGACCCAACCAAGACCGGTTTCGGTTACATCGTTAAATGACTTGACAGGGGAGACCGCGTTGGCCGGCAGGATCGGCTTGAGCTTGAAGACGTGCATCTTGTCCAGCGCAAGGTTTTCGCCCAGCTCGGCGCTGGCACAGCACTTGGGGATGAGAATCTCTCTGGTTTCGCCCTGGGGAGGCGCCAGCACGGTCTTGGCGGGGTCGTCTTTGACCTCGGAGCAGCCGATACACTCCAGCAGCGCGCGGTTGACTTCGTCGTTGACGTCGGTGCCCCAGTTGTACAGCGCCAGGTCGTTCCAGTCGGTCAACCCGAGATCCTTGTCCTTTTTCTCACTCTTGGCCACGCCCGCCAGCGTATCGTCGGCCTGGATCGCGTACTTCTTGGCTGTATCGCGCGCGGTCCGGACCTTGATTTCGGAGCTGCCGGAGCCTTCCGTGTCGGCGTCCGGAGGGATGTCGTCGACGGTGGTGCGATTCACCAACTCGTACATGGTCTCGCCGGCGAGAGCCAGCACCTTGATCCCGCCACCGGACAGATTGTTGAAAAGTATCCTGCCCTTGGCGCCGGTCTTGCCGGTGAGCTTCTTCTTCTTTGTCCCACCCTGGACCTGGAATTCAATGCTGGCCAGCGGCTTGTCGTGATCGTCCACCGCCTTGAAGCAGACCTGATGAACCGGCGGCTTGATCGGGTTCACGACCTTGGTGCCGTGTGCCTGCGGCGCCGCGTGCTTTTTCTTCCTCCACACCATGAGCCGACCTCCGCGTCGCTCAGACCTGATGCCGTTGCCGCAATGCCTGCTTGGTGCCCTCGTCCGGTTGACCCGTCACCTGCAAGCCCTCGAGTTGTTGAAACATGCGAATGGCTCTCTCTGTCGCCTGGTCGATCTGGCCCGTGGGGTCCCCCTGGTACAAGCCGAGGTTCTTCAGTCTGGCCTGAACCCCGCTGGTATATTCGACGGGTTTGAGGTGGCCGACGTCAAAGGTGTGCGTTTCATCGCCATCCGGCGCGCGCAGGACCAGTTCCGCCGTCTTCGCCTTGGGCGATATGAGCGCCGAGATCAGGCCATCGTCCGGCGTAACGCCCGCGGCCACCTGCCTGCCGTCCAACGACAGTGTGTACCGCAGCCCGGCGCGGGGCTGATCCTCCTCGTCCAGCAGGCGGAAGTTGAGGCGGACCGGCACCCCTTTGAGCTGGAAGGTGTGCACCTTGCCGGTGTCCCCCGCCTCCTCTTTCGGCGTTTTCTCGGGGATGAACACGCGGTCCCGCGCCATGAGCACATTGGGGTTCTGGCGCGACTCCCTCAGCCGCGCGTTATTGGGATGGTTCCACAGCGTGTCCCAGAAAAAGCCGTAGAGGTCGGCGACCGACGCCAGGCTCTCGCCCTGCTTGACCTCGTGATAGGGCACGGTCTCCCTCGCGGCTCGCCGCTCGACGGCGCGGCCAGAGGAGAAGTACACAACATAGCGCCACCTCCGAAACTCCCGTGCGGCCGCTTGGTGGACCACAAGATCCGGGTGGCTGCCAGGCGCGTTACCATGGCGGAGAGAGAACGCCCATGAACACCGCCCGGTATTGGGTGGCTCTGTACGTGGTGGCTATGGTCCCGGGGGCCTTTTTGTATTGGTTCTCCGTGCATCCGTTTGTACGGTTCTGGCGGCGCGTGGGAGCGCGGCGGACGATCGCGATCCACTACGTGTTGATCCTACTTCTGGCGGCTGCCATCTTCACGGCGCGTAGGCCGCTGCTCGCGGTGGACTTCGGCACAAACCCGGTGCTGATCGCGGTGGCGATTCCGCTTTTCGCAATCTGCGTGGCTGGGCGCGTGGTGCTGTCGAAGCAGTTGAAGAACAGGATCCTCGCCGGCCTGCCCGAGCTCGCGCCGGAGGCTTACGGGAGCCGGCTGCTCACGGAAGGGGCTTACGCGCGCATCCGTCACCCCAGATACGCCCAAGTGGTCGTGCTGATGCTGGCCTTCGCGTTGTTCACGAACTACCTGGCGACGTATGTCCTGTTCCTGCTGGTCGCGGCCGCGATATTCCCGCTCACGAGAATCGAGGAGCGGGAACTGCGCGAACGATTTGGCGCGGAATACGAGGCCTATTGCGCGCGGGTGCCGCGATTTATCCCGAAATTCTAGTATGATGTAGTCCCAGGACCCGATGAGCGCGCCGGCGATCTTCATTTGTTATAGCCACAAGGACAAGGTCTGGAAGGACCGGCTGGTCACACAGCTTGGGGTCCTCGAGCTGGACGTGTGGGACGACCGGCGCATCGCCGGCGGCGACGATTGGTTCCGCGAAATCGAACAGGCCATCGGGCGCGCCGGCGTCGCGATTCTCCTGATCTCGGCCGAATTCCTCACGTCGACTTTCATCCTCCGCGAGGAAGTGCCCCGGCTGCTGGAGCGTCGGCAGAAAGAGGGCCTGCGGGTCATTCCGTTGATTGTGCGGCCTTGCGCGTGGAAAAAGGTGAAGTGGCTCTCGTTAATTCAGGTGCGACCCAAAGATGGACGGCCGCTCTCTGCCGGCACGAAACACCAATATGAGCAGCATCTGGCGGACCTCGCGGAAGAGGTCGCGGAAATGGCCAGCCAGGCAGAGACCCCGGTTCAAGCGGGCAGGGTCTGTCTCGCGAAGATGCCTTCGACACGTCGCGAGTTGTTCGGGCGCGAGTGTGAACTGAAGGCCCTCGACGCCGCTTGGGACAACCCGCACATCAACATCTTCTCGCTGGTCGCGTTCGGCGGGATCGGCAAGACCGCCCTGGTCAACGTCTGGCTGAATCGCATGCAGGAGAGAAACTGGCGCGGGGTCGAGCGGGTTTTCGGCTGGTCGTTCTACAGCCAGGGTGCGGCCGAGGGCCGGCAGACCTCGGCCGACCCCTTCATCGCTTACGCGCTCCGCTGGTTCGACGACCCCGAGCCCGACCAGGGCACTCCGTGGGACAAGGGCGAGCGGCTGGCCGAACTGGTCCGGAAGCAGCGGACGCTGCTGGTGCTCGACGGCCTCGAGCCATTGCAGCAGCCCCCGGACGGAGGCCTGAAGGACCCGGCGCTGCAAACGCTGCTGCGTGAGCTGGCGCGCGACAACCCCGGCTTGTGCGTCCTGACCACGCGACTGGCGGTGGACGATCTGAAGGAACTCGGTGGCAGTGTCTCGAAAGACCTCGAGAGCCTCGAAGCTGATGACGGCGCCAAATACCTCGAGCACCTGGGCGTCAAAGGCACGCCGGAGGAACTGCGCGAAGTTTCGCGTGAGATGGGCGGGCACGCGCTGGCGCTGACGCTGCTCGGGACGTACCTGGCCATCGGCTATGACGGCGATATCCGGCGGCGCGACCTCGTGCCCCGGCTGACGGCGGAGGCGAAGCAAGGCGGCCACGCCCGGCGCGTCATGCGAGCCTACGAGCAGTGGTTCGAAGGCAAGCCAGAGGAGGACATCCTGCGCCTGATGGGGCTATTCGACCGGCCGGCTGACGCCGGTGCGATTGCCACGCTACGCCGCCCGCCCGCCATGGCGGGCCTGACGGACCGGTTGCAGAACCTCAGCGACTACCAGTGGAACGTGGCTCTCGGCAATCTGCGCCAGGCGCGTCTGCTGGCCGCCGGACTAGACTGCCACCCGCTGGTCCGCGAGTATTTCGGTGATCAGCTCAGGTCGACCGCGCCCGCAGCATGGCAAGAAGCCCACGGCAGGCTCTACGAGCACTACAAAGCGCGGGCCAAAGAGTATCCGGACACGATCGAGGAGATGGCGCCGCTGTATGCCGCGGTCGCCCACGGCTGCCAGGCCGGCCGCCACCAGAAGGCGCTTGAGGATGTTTACAGGAGGCGCATCCAAAGGGGAAATGAGTTCTTCAGCACCAAGAAGCTCGGGGCGATTGGCGCAGAGTTGGCCGTCTTGGCCGGCTTTTTTGACCCACCCTGGGAGAAGCCGGTCGCGGGTTTGCGTGACGCTCACAGAGGTTGGGTGCTCAACGAGGTCGGTTTCGCTCTGCGTGCCCTCGGCCGAATTCGCGAAGCGGTCCAGCCGATGAAAAGGGCTTTGGCGGCAACGATCGCACTTGGTGACTGGTCGAACGCGGCCCGGTATGCCGGCAACCTCAGCGAGCTTCACCTGACCCTCAGCGACGTTCGGCAGGCGGTCACCTACGCCGAACAGAGCGTCGAGCTGGCCGATCGCAGCGGCGACGCCTTCCTGCGATTGGCATCTCGCACGACGCTGGCCGACGCCCTGCACCAGGCTGGGCGCATCGACGAGGCTGAGAGGCTCTTTCAACAGGCCGAAGAGATGCAGAAAGAGTCGCAACCCGGGTATCCGCTCCTCTACTCCCTCTGGGGCTTTCGATACTGCGACCTGCTGCTGGCGCAGGGGAAGCATCGCGACGTGCAGGACCGCGCCACACAGACGCTGGCGTGGGCGAAGGCCCAGCGGTTCCTGCTCGACATCGCCCTAGATGACCTCTCGCTCGGCCGCGCGTTCCTTCTGGAAGGTGACCTCAGCGAGGCCGAATCGCACCTTGACGAGGCCGTCGTCGGCCTCCGCCAAGCCGGCACGCAGCACCACCTCCCCCTTGGCCTTCTCGCCCGCGCCGCGCTTCACCGGCTCAAAGGGGATTTCGCCCGCGCGCAGCGCGACGTTGACGAAGCCCTGCTCATCGCCACCCGCAGCGGCATGCGGCTCTATGAAGCTGACTGCCACCTGGAACAGGCTCGGTTATCGCGCTCGTCGGCCAGCCTTGCGGCGGGGCGCAAGATCGTCAAGGAGACGGGCTATCACCGCCGCGACGCCGAGGTCGCGGAGATCGAGAAGCAACTGTCAGTGCCTTAGAGTCATGTATAGAGCCCACAGGCCGAATAGCAGGAAGGCGGCTCCGCCGCCTGGCAGGTACCAGGCTTCACGATTGATTCCGGACTCAAGGGCGGCCAGGTCGGGATCGGTGGGGCAGTAAGTCACGGGCACCTGGGCTCCGGCGGGATAGCGTTTGAGGATCTGGTCCGCCCAATTCCCGCTGGATTTGGCGAATTGCCCGAAGTGGCGCACGTTCGAGAAGTGTTTTTCTCCGTTCACCTCGTACTCATAGGCCAGCGGAACTCCGCGCGTGGTGATCCCGATGGCTTCGCCCTCGCCGTCGGGAACGGCGCCGAGGGTCTTCTCCTCCTGGGCGAAGACGATGGTGCCATTGACGGTCGGCCAATTCTCGCTGGCCTTCGCGCGCCACAGGCTCAGGAGCCCGGGCGTCAGCATTGCGACTCCGAAGAAGATGAAGATAAACCACATCAGGCCCATCACACGGCTGAAGGAGAAAAGCTCCCATTCGGAGCCGATATACGCCAAGAGGACCACGACTCCAAACAGAATGAAGACCAGGCCCGCCATCAGGTACCAGACCACGACCGAATTCACGCCGGATCGGACCACGGCGAGAGACGGGTCGCTCGGATGATGGCGGACTGGGACCTTGGCGCCGACCGGGTAACGCAGCATCAGCACGGCGGCCTCGGAGGCGTCGCCGGAGCCCTCGGCCCGCCCGAACTGGAGATTCTTGGTGGTGTAGTCCCGGTCTTTGACCCGATAGCCAAAGGAGAGCTCGGGCACGTAGAAGGTGTAGGCGCCCAAGGTGTAGGTGCCTGATTTCTGGCTGGCCTCGGTTTGCGACACGGTGGACTTCAGAACAACGCCGGGTACGGTGGGCCAGCCAGCGCTGGAGAGGCCACGCCAGATGAAGCGCAGTCCCATCCAGAGCGGAATCCCTCCGACCCCGACCAGGAACAGCGTTCCAAACGAGGTAGTGGCGAGGATGACGTATCTCACAATGCCTCCGGTGAAAGGAATTATACACGTTCGGCGGTTGCGGGCGTAACCGAGTTGACCACGGCCAGGAGTTGATCCACTTGCACCGGCTTGGAGAGGTAGCCGTCCATGCCCGCGGCCAGGCACCTTTCGCGGTCGCCCGACATGGCGTGGGCGGTGAAGGCATAGATCGGGGTTGGTGTGCCGCCGGCTTCTTTGGCGCGAATGGCTCGGGTGGCCTCGTAGCCGTCCATCTCCGGCATCTGAACGTCCATAAAGACCAGGTCGAACCGGCCGGGGCGGAACATCTCGATGGCTTCCGCTCCGTTCAGGGCTGCAACCACGCGGTGCCCGCGCTTTTCGAGGAAGCGCACCACCAGGCGGCGGTTCACGGCGTTGTCCTCGGCCACCAGGACGGAAAGCGGCGCGGAGGAGCGCTCCAGTTCGCCGATGGTGGCCGGGGAGTCCGTAACGGCGCTCTCCGCGGCCTTCCGGAGCGTTGCCGTGAAGTGGAACGTGCTGCCGATTCCGGGCCGGCTTTCGACCGCGATCGAGCCCCCGAGCAGCTCGACCAGCCGCTTGGAGATCGCCAGCCCGAGCCCGGTTCCACCGTAATTCCGGGTGATGGATCCGTCGGCCTGGCGGAACGGCTCGAATATCAGGCGCAGCTTCTCCGGTGGGATGCCGATGCCGGTGTCCACGACCGAGATGCGGAGGGCCACCGTCTCATCGGATTCGGACTCGAGCGCCGCGATGAGCGAAACGCTGCCCTGGCTGGTGAACTTGACGGCGTTGCCCAGCAGGTTGAGGACGACCTGCCGCAGGCGGGTCGGGTCTCCGCGAAGCCTGGGGGGAATGCGAGGATCGATCTGGCAGGCCGTCCGGAGCGACTTTCGAGCGGCCTCCGGCGAAACAATGGCAACGGCGGCGCGCAGACAATCGGACAGCGAGAAGTCGGTGGACTCGAGGTGCAGCTTGCCGGCCTCGATGCGGGAGAAATCGAGGATGTCGTTCAGGATTTGCAGAAGACATTCGGCGGAGGTGTACACGGTGTTGAGATAGTCGCGCTGTTCGGCGGACAACTCGGTTTCCAGCGCCAGCGCGGTGAAACCGACGACGCCGTTCATGGGCGTGCGGATCTCGTGGCTCATGTTGGCGAGGAACTCGCTCTTGGCGCGGTTGGCCGCTTCGGCCGCCTCCTCCGCGGCCTTGCGCACCTGGACCTCCATGCGAAGCTCGGCGGTGCGCTCCTCGACGCGCTCGGCAAGCTGTCTCTCATGGCGCCGCAAGCCGCGGACGCACCAGTGGTAGGCGCCCGCGCTGGCCAGGGCGACGGCGAGGATGCACAGGGCAGAGAACCACAGGGTTTGGTGGAAGCGCGGGGTCGCCTCGAAGGCGAAGGACGCGCCCTTCTCGTTCCAGATCCCGTCGTTATTGCAGGCGATGACATGGAAGTCGTAGGAGCCCGGGGGCAAGTTGGTGTAATAGGCGACGCGGCGCGTCCCGGCCTCCACCCATTCGCGGTCGAGGCCCTCCAACCGGTAGCGGAAGCGGACGCGCTCCGGCGCCAAGTAACTCAGCCCGGTGTAGTGGAACTCCAGCTTGGCGCCTGCGGGGAGCCGTCCGCCGTCCGGGACGGCAACTCCGGTCTCGGTGGTGACGTGCTCGATGTAGACGGGCGGCGGCAGAAGGTTGGTCTTCATCCGTGCGGGATTCGCGATCAGAACTCCGCCGAAGGTGGCGAACCAGAGCTCGCCGCCGCGCATTTTCCAGGCGGAGGGGGAGCAGACCCAGTTGAAATCGCCGCTGCCCTGGATGCCGTCCGCGGCACCGAACAGCTCGACTTTGAGGGTCTTCTTCCGGCCTTGCGCCACATCCTCCAACTCCGACCTTTGAATTCGGAGCAGCCCTTGGCGGCTGGTGATCCAGAAGTTGCGGGAATCGTCCTCCAGCAGCCGGTACATGTCCTGCTCGGGCAGGCCCTGAGCGGAGGTGAAGGCCGTCAGTTTGTCCCGAGAGATCCGGGTGAGCCCGCAATCGGCGCTGACAACCCAGAGGTTGTGTTCCGCGTCCTCGTGCAGGTCCATTACGTGGTCGCCCGCCAAGCCCTGCGCCTTGCCGATGGGCGGCAGGAAGTGTCCATCCTGATAGCGTTGAAGCCCTCTTTCCCCGCCTACCCACAGGCTGCCATCCGAGTGCTCGATGACGGAGGTGATGAACGGGCTGGCCACCGCGAACTCGACCTTCTGGCCGTTCTGGAACCGGAACAGCGCCCGATCGGTGCTCACCCACGTCGTGCCATCGCGTTGTGCGTAGATTGTCCGGACCGAACCGGGAAGCGGCCATCGGCGGCGGGCGACGGGGTTCTTCAGGTCCCCACCGCGGTAGCGATCGAGGACTCTGTCCTCGGACCCGACCCAGAGGTTGCCCAGCGGGTCGCGTACCACGGGCCAGATCAACTCGCTGGCGAGTCCGTCCTTGGCCGTGTAGTGGGTCAGCCGCCCCGCTGTGATTCTGGCCAGGCCGTTGCCCGTTCCCAGCCAGACGTTCCCCTGGGCGTCCTGGAAGATCGAGCGGACCATGTCGCTGGGCAGATCCTCGCGCATGGATCGAACCGTAAGCCGCGTCTCCTTCAGCCGGTTCACTCCGCCGCCGGCGGTGCCGAGCCACAGGCTGCCTTCCGAGTCTTCATAGATGCAGCGGATAACCTGGTTGGAGAGCCCATCCCGGGTCTGGTATGAAGTGAATCGGCCTCCGGAATAGCGGTTCAGGCCGCCGCCGTCGGTGCCGATCCAGAGGTTCCCGTCGCGGTCTATGCGAAGCGCGACCAAGGAGTTTTGAGTCAGCCCATCGCGGGTGGTGTAGGTGTGAAAGCGGCCCTGGCGCAGCACGCTCAAACCGCCGGGGCGGGTGGCGATCCAGAGCGCTCCGTCCGCGTCCGCCGCGAGCGCCCAGACGCCATTGCTGGCGAGTCCCTCGCGCTCGGTGTAGGTGGTGATCCTCGCGCCCTCGATTTTCCTCAGCCCGCCGCCGCTGGCTCCCACCCACACGGTTCCGGCGGGATACTCGAGCACACACTTCACGTTGGCTTCCGACCCCGTTGCCTTGAAGATCTGTACGAACTTGCCTTCCCGATACTTGGTGAGCCCGTGTTCGGTCCCGATCCAAACCGCGTTGGCCGAATCCACCATCAGGGTTCGCACGATCGGGTCGGGGAGGTCGCTCGGCCCGCCGATCATGCTGAACTTGCCGTCCCGAAGCCGAACCAGCCCGGCGCCCACGGTTCCGATCCACAGCGTGCCGTCCGGGCTGGAGGCCAGCGCGGCAATGCGGTCCAGCGGCAGGCCAGGGCTGTTGGCCGCGTTGAAAACCGTGAAACCGACACCGTCGAACCGCGCCAGTCCGCCGAAGGTGGCGAACCACAAGTATCCGTCAGGTGTCCGGGCTATGGCGCGGACGGAGTCTTGCGGGAGGCCGTTGTTGCTGGTCCAGACATCGTGCCCGTACTGGGTGATGGCCAGCCTGGGGTCGAGTCCCCAACACGCCGATGCGATCGAGAATGCGAGCCATAGCCGCCAGCCAAGCACGTGAGTACACAGCCCCAATTCTTCAGATCGTCCGGCGCCGGGATTCCGTTAAGCAAAGGGTCGTGCACCGCCCGAAAGGCGCGATGCAACGGGGCGGCCTCAATGGGATGTCAGGCAATGAGCGCGAAGGATTTCAGGTGCCCGAGCAGCTTGGCGGTGTCGATGGGCTTGGTGAGATAGGCGTCGCACCATCCCTGGAATGACTCGAGGAGGTTCTTCGTGTCCTCGAGCCCGGTGGTCATGATGATTATCACTGCGTCGCCGGACAAGGTTCCGGTGGCTTCTTCCAGTGCGCGGATCTCCCGGAGCGCCTGGTGGCCGTCCATTTCCGGCATCATGATGTCCATGCAGATCAGATCGAACTTCTTGCCTTCCTGCTTGGCCCTCTGAAACGCCTGCACCGCTTCTCTGCCGTTGACCGCGACGTGGCACTCGCCGTAGTCGGAGAGAAACTTATGCAGCAAGAGCCGGCTCGTGAAATCGTCCTCGACGATCAGTACTCGCAAGCGATCTTCCGTTTCTGGTGTTGGGTTACGCCCACTGGGCCCGCTTCAGGGTGGCCTTGAGTTCGTCGAATTGTTCTTCCGGGCGGGGGGTGCATGCGAAAGGCAGGCCAGGTTCTGTGACTGTGGGGAGATGATCGGCGGTGACCCGCCGGAACTTTAGCCCGTACCCGCGGAGTGTTATGGAAGATCGGGTTCGGTCGGACTGACGGTCTGCGTGTCCGGCGTTGACGGCGTCGAGCCAGGCGGGACAGGCTAGGGATCGGGCGGTGCGTGCTCAGCGAGAAGGCAGGCCTCCGGCGCCGTTGACTTCGACAAGCGCCAATAGGGCACGCTCACCCTCTTCCAGCGATAGCGCCACCTGGCGCCGGTGCACACCTGGAGTTCGCCGCAGCGGATGGCCAGCCGCACCCAGAAGGAGGATGACGAACCCGAGCCGCCGCAACTTCCCGAGTCTCGGCGACAGCCGGTTAGGCGTCAAGCGGAAACAGCAGTAGTTCTAAGGCCCCCTCCTCACGTCGGTCCTTTGTTTCCAAGGAATGAGGATGCCAAACTGAAATGCCTGAGGCGGTACTGACTAAGGCGCCTCGGGCCACCCCGCAATGCGAGCGATAGTGCTATCCTGTGCTCAGTCGTTTCACTTGTTGGAGCATCTCGAATGGGACTCAACGAAAGACGCAAGATCAAGGAACTTCAGGAAGTCACCTTTCCGGGGCGCGTGAAAGAGATCCAGGAGATCTGCGGCGCTCCGATTCCCTATGAAGTCGACTGGGAGAGCCTCAGCGACGACCTGGAGGCGCTGAACTTCATCGACAACCTTTCCTGCCATCGGCTGAACATGGCGCTGCGGGTCATCTGTCAGGACGATCTGGGCAAGGAAGCGGTGCGCGAGGGGCTGAAGAAGATCAAGCTGAAGAACGTCAAGGACAAGGCGGCCATGGCGATGACCTTCGAGGGTGGAGTCCTGGAGATGCACTGCGCCTACGCACTGCGCACCGAGGGCATGTTCCGCGACGACGACATCCGCAAGCTGCTGGTCCAGAAGCTGTAGGGCCGCTAACGCTGCCAGGCGCGCAGGTGCATGCCGGGCGCGAGCCGCGCGCGGGCGAGGTCGAGATCGTCGGCGGCAAGTGGGACCAGGGCCTCGACCACGGTGGGCTCGGCGGGGTAGGAGGGCGTGAACGAGATCCTGATGGTATGCTTGGGGCCCTCGAGGAGGGAGACCGTGCGCTCTACGTCCGCATAGGAGCGCAGGAGCCGCGCGCGCTGGGGATCGTCGCAGGTGATGAGCGCTTCCCGAATCACCCGCTCCGCGGAGGCATAGATGAGGACGCCCACGACGTGCGGTTCCTTGAGACGCGCATCCGGAGTATCGTCGGGCGGCACTTCCAGGCCGATGTAGCGCGGGGTCAGAATCTCACGCGAGAGGGAAAACTCGAGAAGCGGGACATAGGTGTCGAACAAGTGCCCGCCGTTGCCGAGCTTGTGGATCGACCACCAGCTTACTTCCTCGGTGCCGCGCTCGAACACCAGGAGGGCGTTGGATGTCACCCGGACCTCGACGCCGTCGAGGGTGATGGAGTAGAGGGGCTTCTGCTCGAGTCCGAGGCCGAACGGCCAGGCCTCCAGCGTCACGGCGGCTTGCATGCCTATGTCGCCGAGGACTTCCTTGGTGTGCGTAGTCGTGCGCAGCACCAGCCGCTCTTCCGGCGGCCGGCCGGGGATGTGATCCCCGGCGACCTCGTAAGCGACGTTTTGGATCTCGACGGTCTCCTCCCCGTTGGCGACGCCGTACAGAATGGTCGAGGAGGCTTGCGCCCGGAACGGCTTGCGCGCGGTCTTGGTATCGGCGGCCGCTGCGAGCGGCACGAAGAGCGCCGGCGCAACGGCGATAGCGATCAATTCGCGGAACATGCGGAATGGCCCCTTCCAAGGGTACACCAGAGGCTTGGGCGGGGGATGGTAGCACGAATGTAAGATGTGTGCTACGATTTCAGTCATGCGCATCCTTTTTTCCGCAGTTCTTGCCGCCGCGAGCGTTGCCTGGAGCCAGGCTGCCTCGACTCTCCGGCTGGCTGTGGTCGACATGCATGAATCCGCCGTGCCAGGCGCGCGGGTCGAGGTGCGCGCGTTGCGGGGCGGCGGCGACGCCGTGGCGCACCCGACAGGCCCGGACGGCGCGGCGGAGTTTGCGGTTGACGGCCCGGTGGAGGTGCGCGTCCGCGCCGAAGGATTCGAGCCGTTGTTCCGGCGCCTGGAAGCGCCCGAGGCCTCGCCGCTGGTACTGCACCTGCAGCCGGCGATTTTGCGGACGACCGTGAACGTCACAGTGCGAGACGATGCGGCGCCTCTGGGGACGGCCGGGTCCACCCTGGAAATCGATCGCACCGCCGCACGCACCGTGCTCGACGGGGTGGATCGCCTGGTGCCCGGAGCCTTTGTCACGCGGCGCGGGGTGATGGGATACGGCATCGCCACCAACGGGACGGGGGGACTGTCGATCCGCGGAGTGGGCGAGTCGCCGAATGCGGGCATCCTGATGGTTGTGGACGGACGTCCCGATTACCAGGGCTTGATGGGCCATCCGCTCCCGGACTTCTACAGCCTCTCGGACGCGGCCACGGTGACGATCATCGAGGGACCGGCTTCGGTTTTGTACGGCAGCAACGCCATGGGCGGAGTCGTCGAGATCAAGCCGTGGGTTCCGGCCGCAGGGATGAGCACGCGGCTGACAACCAGCTTCGGCTCGTTCTATACGGGACAGCACCGGCTCTCGCACGGCGCGGCATTCCGGCGGGGCTACTACTCCGTGAATGCGGGCGTGTCGCACACGTCCGGCGATCGTGCGGGCTCCGCGTTCCGCGCTCAGGACGGCACGGTGACGGCGGGGCACGACCTTTCCCCGGTCTGGCGCGCGTCACTGGAGGGACGGTACGGGCACTTCCATGTCGAAGACCCCGGACCCATCAGCGCTCCTCTCACCAGCAGCTACGCCGACGTGGGCCGAGGTGGATTCAGCGCCGAGCTGAGCGACGCCACGGCGCGCGCCTGGGGCTACCTCCGCGCCTATTCGAGCTACGGGCGGCACATCATCACGGACGGATTCCGGTCCACGGACCGGACCACGGGAGTGCGCCTCGACGAGAACATTGCGCTGTCACGGACGCTGACGCTGGAGGCGGGCTCGGACGTCGTGGACTACGGCGGCGTCGCCCGAAACGTCGTAGGGGGGCTGGACTACGGCTCTCACGCCCTGACCAGCGCCGCCGGATTCGCGCGCGTGCAGTGGTCCGCGGCAAGCAGGCTGCGGCTGTTCGCGGGCGGGCGGTACGAAAGCAATTCGCTCTTCGGCGGAACGGGGGCGCCGGAAGCCGGAGCGGTGTGGACGCCGCGGGAGCGCGTCACGCTGTCCGTGGAAGCGGCCAAGGGCTACCGCAACCCGACCATACGGGAACTGTACCTGTTCCCGGCGCCGAACCCGAGCCTGAAGCCCGAACGCATGTGGAACTACCAGGCATCGGTCCAGGTGCGGCCGGCGGATTCGTTTACCGCAACGGTGACCGGATTCTATGCCGATCTGTCCAACCTCATCGTGACGGTCGGGCGGTACCCCAATCTGGCGTTGTGGAACACGGGCGCGGCCCTGAACCGCGGAATCGAGATCGCGGGCCGGTGGCGGGCATCGCGACGCGTGGCCATTCAATCGGGATACGCCTATCTGCGTTCGACCAACCTGGCGCCCTACGTGCCCTGGAACAAGTTCAACTATGGCGCCGACATGAACCTGGGCAAGGTGTTCGTGTACTTCGGCGGCATGGTGGTGGGAGAGCGCTGGGCGGACCTCCAGCACTCGCTGAAGCTGGCCGGCTATCCGCTCGGCGAATTGAAGCTGACCGTGCCGGTTCGGGAAGGCTGGCGCGTTTTCGTGCTGGTGGACAACCTGTTCCACCGCCAGTACTCCGTGGTTTCGGGATATCCCATGCCGGGCATCAACGCCATGGGCGGCCTTTCCGTCTCGTTTTGATGCGTAGAATCGAAAGAGCCATTTGGGAGGAACAATGACGAGGAGAATTGCAGCGACCAAGATCGCAAGCGCGTCGCTCGGGCTGTTTCTTGCCGCAGTGCCGCTGTCTTCGCAGATGTCGCGCCCGCAGCCGCTGACGCTGCCGCTCGACTGTCCGAAGGGAGACTGCGCGCTGCTCAGAGGCGCCCCGCAGACGACCGGCATGCGCAGCGGGTTCGTCCGCCTGAAGCCGGGTGAAACGGTCGGCTGGCACACGACCAATCAGAACGAAGAAGCGCTGGTGATCCTGCGCGGGCAGGGCGAAGCGCTGATCGAAGGTCAGCCGAGCCTGGCGATTAAAGCCCCAGGGCTCGCCTATATCCCTCCGGTGACGCGCCACAATGTGGCAAACACCGGAAAAGAGGCGCTCGAATACGTCTACGTGGTCGCGCCGGCGCAAGCGCCGAGATGAGTCTCGGCGCGGCAGGCACGAGTGTCCGCGCCACAACAGCGTTCAGGAGCAAGAAGCTCTCAGCAACTGGCCTGCGGCCGGGGAAGGGTGAGTTCCGGTGCGCGGGGCGCCGAAACTGAAAGTTGTTTGCGGTTTTTAAAAACTGATTGACAGATGTAAAACCGAGTGCCAGAATAGGGCAGGTTAGGGGTGTGGAGTGAGTAGCGGCTCCCCATCCAACCGACAAAAGGAGGCCTCATGCACCGGTTCAGCGTCCGATGCCTTTTGCTGTTTGTTCTCTGCGCCGGGATCGCGCTGCCGCAGTTTAACAGCGCGATTCAAGGAACCATCACCGACAGTTCGAAAGCCGTGGTGCCGGATGCCGCGGTCGGCGTAACCAACGTCGACACGGGGATCGCGCGCGCGGTGAAGACCTCGGACGACGGCTTGTATCGCGTTCTCAGCCTGGGTCCGGGGACCTACCGGATCACTGTGCAGAAGCTGGGATTCGCCGACGTTTCCCGGGATTCCGTAGTGCTGGCCACCGGGGAGACCCTGCGGGTCGACTTCACACTCCAGGTAGGCACGATGGCCGAAAAGATCACGGTGGAAGAGCAGCCGCCGCTGGTGGAAACCGAGCAGGGACGCGTTTCCGGCCAGATCGACCAGACGGAGCTGAAGGAGATTCCGCTCAATGGCCGTAACGTGTTCAACCTGCTGGCCTTGCAGCCGGGGATGATCGGCCGCAGCCGAGCCTCGGCCAGCGGAGGCGGGGGCCGGTCTGGGAACGATCCGTTTGCCGGTGAAGCCGGTCCGACGATGTATGCCAGCGGCCAGCGGCAGGAAGCCAACAGCTTCGCGATGGATGGCAGCAGCATCAACTCTTCGGTCAGTCCGGGCTACACCAACCTCACCCCGACCGCCGAGGCGGTCCAGGAAGTCCGGGTGGTGGTGAACAATGTTTCCGCGGTGGACGGGCGCAACGCCGGAGCGCAGGTGGAGGTGATCACGAAGTCCGGCACCAACCAGTTCCACGGCGGCGCCAACCACGATTTTCAGAACAACACGCTCTCCGCGCACAACGAGTTCGAAACGCGCGTGGCGGTGTTCCGCAAGAACCAGTTCGGCGCCCAGTTGGGCGGCCCGATTGTGCGCAACCGCACCTTCTTCTTCATTTCCTATGAAGGGCTGCGACAATCCGGGGGCCGCGGCCAGGTGGTCACGATGGAGACCTCGGCGTTCCGGGATTTCGTGGTGCGGACCCGGCCCAATTCCATCGCCGCGAAGCTGCTCGGCAGCTACGCGCCGGCGGTCTATCCGACCTCCAATTTTAAAGACCTGGGCAGTCCCGCGACAGGAGTCAACGTGATCGGGCCGGCGGACGGAATCATGGACGTCGGCAGCGCGAACTACATTCCGGACACGGGGCACAGCGGGGATCAGATTCAGGGCCGGATCGACCATGAACTCCGCCCGGGCACGGACCGGCTGTACGGCAGCTATTACCTGAACCAGGATTCCTCGTTGGATGGGAACGTGAGGCCGGCATTCAACCGTCCTTTCCGCGAGCGGTCGCAATTCGCCGACATCAACGAGACCCACATTTTCAGCCCGACGACGATGAATGAATTCCGGGCCGGCGTCATCCGGCTGCGGGGAGGCAACGACAAGCCGCAGCACCTGGATGTTCCCGGCATCAGCATCAGCGGCATCACCGGAATCTCATACGGCCAGTTCCCCAATGGGTGGTGGCAGACGAACTGGACGTTCAAGAACGTGTTTTCCTGGGTTCGCTCCGCCCACACGTTCAAGATGGGTGGGGAGTACCGGCGCGAGTTCGCCAACAACGTGAACACGGGCAACTACATCCCGGCTTACAGCTTTGCCAGCCTGCTGGATTTCGCCGACGACGAGGCGCTCAGCGAGTCGCGCTCGGTCAACCCCCGCACCGGAGCCCCGGCTACGGTCTACGTGGGGCTGCGGGACCGCTCGTTCGCAGGGTTCTTCAACGACGACTGGAAGGTCAGCCGCCGGCTCAGCATCACGATCGGGCTGCGGTACGAGTACTTCGGACCGATGACGGACAGCAACAACCGGGCGAGCAACCTGATCTGGGGCGCGGGCAGCACTTATGCGGAGCGGATGGCCTCGGCGCGGGTGGACCTGATGTCCCCGCTGTACCGGGCGGACAAAACCAACTTCGCGCCGCGGTTCGGATTCGCCTGGGACCCCAGCGGGTCGGGCCGCATGAGTATCCGCGGCGGCTACGGACTGGCCTACGACCACATCTACTCGCTCAAGGCCGGCGGCTACGGCTCGAATCCGCCGCTGATCGGGTCGGCGACGTTGGGGTCGCAGTACGGCACGACCTTCGGCTACACGCTGGGCGACCTGACGAAGCCCAACTACGGGTATCCGGTCGACCCGGGGCTGCTGCTGGGCCTGGATGACCGCAATGGGATCAAGGGCGCGCGCGTGTCGGTGAGCGCCATCAACCCGAGTCTCAGCACGCCCTATGTACACAACTGGTTCTTCGGCATCCAGCGCGAACTGCCCGGGCGCATGGTGGCGGAAATCAACTATACCGGGACGGCGGGGCATCACCTGCTGGACACCTACGCCGCCAATCGCTACGCGGGCGACATGCTGGACAACGTGTTCAACGGCTTCAACCCCAGCTTCGGGAACATCCGGGTGGTCGAAGCGGCCACGAATTCCATCTACCACGGAGCCAGTCTCCGCGTCAGGCGGGAGTTCCGGCAGGGCTTCCTGTTCCAGGGAGCGTATACCATCGGGAAGACCATCGGCGAGATCGACGACGGGTCCATTTCGAACAACTTCCAGGATGCGAACAATCACCGCATCGATCGTTCGGCGGCCAGCTTCGACGTTCCGCAACAAGTGAGCCTGGCGGGCGTCTGGAGCCTGCCGTTCCTGAAAGGGGGGCAGCACTGGACGTCGCGGGTCTTCGGCGGATGGCAACTCAGCGGCACGGCCATCCTGCAAAAGGGGATGCCGTTCAACATCACCAATGGCGCCTCCTGGCCGAAGGGCGACTACAATGCGGACAATACGACCCTCGACCGGCCCGACGCGCCGGCGGCCTCGGTCCCACGGGCAGGATGGAGCCGGTCCGATTACCTCACGGGCCTCTTTCCGGCTTCGACGTTCCCAGCGCCCGTTCGGGGGACCAACGGCAATCTCGGACGCAACGTCTTCCGCGGCCCGGGCTTTGCGCAGACCGACCTGTCGCTGGCCAAGAACTTCAAGATCAGGGAGAAGCTCTCGAGCCAGTTCCGCTTCGATGCTTTCAACGCCTTCAACCGGGTGAATCTGAACAACCCGGTCTCAGACCTGAACAACAGCAACTTCGGGCGATCGACGGGCGCCGACACGCCTCGGGTTTTCCAGGCGAGGATTCGGCTGGAGTTCTAACGCAGGGACTTTTCCGGCAGCCCTTTAAACGACTTTGGCGAGCTCCCGCGCGGTTTCGAGGAGGCGCTGGATGATGCGCTCTTCCCGTCCGGCGGTGCAGCGAGAGACGGGGCTGGACAGGCTGATGGAGGCCACGACGCGGTGCCCCGGAACCTGGATCGGCGCCCCGATGCAGACGCCGCCTTCCGAGGCCTCCTCGCGGTCCACGGCGTAACCCCTGGCGCGGATTTCCTCGAACTGGGCGAGCAGCTCACGGCGGTTGGTGATGGTGTTCCGGGTTCGCCGCAGCAGCCCGTATACTTCGAGAATCTGGTCCGTCAACTCCGGCGTCTGAAATGCGGCAATGGCTTTGCCGAGGGAGCTGCAATGGGGCGGCAGAACGCGGCCAGGCTTGTTGATGAGGCGGACCTCGTGCAGGGTATCGACCGAATCGAGCACCTGAATGCGGGTATCGAACAGACAGGCGAGGCTGGCGGTCTCATTGAACTCGCTGGCCAGCTTTCGCAGATAGGGGCGCGCCACTTCCTTCAGGCGTTCGGAGCGCTCATAGAGCTTTCCGAACAGGACCTTGCGGCTGAGCCCGTAGGCGCCGTCGCCGCCCTGGTCCAGGTACCCGCGGTGTTTGAGGGTCATGAGAATCCGGAAGAGCGAGGCTTCCGGCGCCTTCAGGTGCCGGCTGATTTCGCGCAGAGAGAGGGCGTCCTGATCGTCGGTGAAACACTCCAGGATGTCCAGGGCCCGGCCGATCGATTTGGACTGGTAGCGCTGGCCGCCTTCCACCTCCGCGCCCTTGGGCACCCCTTTGGGCCGGCGGCGATGAATCGTAGTAGCGCGAGGCATGAATAAGATTCTCCCTCTAACGGGGCGCCGGGGCGGGTTGCCGCGGGGCGTTATGCAGCAGGGAGACGGTCTCTTGGGATTTTTCCATCAACAGGGAGAGGTCGCTGCCGACCCCGACCAGCCGCATTCCGCTCTCCACCCAGTGGAGCGCCTGCTCGGAGCTGCGGCACTGGATTCCGGGAACAACCCTTCGCCGTTCGCATGCCGCGATCAGTCGCGCCACCGCGTCCGCCAGGACCGGACTATCGAACTGGCCGGCCACTCCGAGCGAGATCGAAAGATCGGAAGGCCCGATCATGGCGACGTCCACGCCCGGCACCGCCAGCAACTCTTCGCAGCGTTCAATTGCGGTTCGGGTCTCGAATTGTACGACCACCAGGGTGTTGGCGTTGAGATGCTCCATGATCTCGGGGAAAGTGCGCCGCTCGTAGTCGAGCAGCGGCGGCATGATGCCGAAGCCGCGCTTTCCGTGAGGGGGGAAGCGGGTCCAACTGATCGCCTCTTCCAGGAGCTTGGGGCATTCGACGCGAGGAAAGATGAGGCCTTGCGCTCCGATGTCCAGGACCCGCGCCACCAGTGAGTACAGCAGCTCGCCCGGGCGCACCAGGGGTGTGATGCCGGCCTGCGCCGAGGTGGCGACCATGTCCTGGAGTGTTTCCAGGTCGAAACCGGTGTGCTCGGCGTCGATGAAGACGTAATCGAAGCCCGCCGCCGCGAAGACGCGCGGAACCTCAGCGGAGCGAAAATGCTGCAATGCGCATCCATAGACGGTCTCGCCGCGGAGGAGCTTGTCTTTGGTGTGATTGGTACGCATGGGATGTCAACCAATTTGACTATACACCAAAATTGAAAATTAGTTGTGGTTTTTAAAAGCTCGATGCAAAATGTGGAGACGTGGAGGCGGCAGCGGCCTGTTCCAGAGGACCGTGAGGCCTGGGTGATAACGGGTTGCTACAGGTGCCGGACGAGTTCGCGCCGCTTCACGCCGGCACTTCGATCTCTTTGGTTTCCACCGGAGCGGAGATGGGGGCTTGCGACTGCTCTTCCATCATGAGTTGGTAGGCGTCGCGGATGTTCTCCTCCAGCTCGTCCAGCGTGGCGCCTTGGCTGAACACTCCGGGGACCTGGGGCAACCGGCCGACGAACCAGTCGCCATCTCTCCAATACTCCAGCCGGAAACGAAGAGGATGAGACATCGTATGATTCCTCGTGGTGGAGGCGGCGGGAGTCGAACCCGCGTCCGAGAAGGTCCGCTGTGGGAGCCTACGTGCGTA
>Ga0187866_1001678_pt1 | contig 19902 bp, 16 predicted proteins | sample June2016WEW_11_1_3_FD_133013 | JGI IMG/M metagenome (GOLD analysis project Ga0187866, IMG submission 133013) | Peatland microbial communities from SPRUCE experiment site at the Marcell Experimental Forest, Minnesota, USA - June2016WEW_11_150 | ecosystem: Environmental > Terrestrial > Soil >...
AAGCCGCAGAAACGGTCCTGCCGGTCGTCAGACCGCGTTGCCCGCTGGCTGGACCCGTTCGCACGCGAAATCGATGTCGGTGCTCGCATCGTCAAATCGCGACTTTATCCACGGGCTGCTAGCCGCGCGGCAGGCCGGCTCCGCCGGAGGGGCAGTTCCCGGTTGTGGGCGGGCGCTAGCAGCGCGGCAGGCCGGCTCCGCCGGAACGGCAGTTCCGGCTTGTCAACGGCGTTGATCTCTGTGCGGAGCCTTATCCTTACTTCCCGGTGATCAGGCGGCGGGCGATCGTGGCGACGTGGCGGCCCTGGAAGCGGGCGATGGCCAGCTCATTCTCCGAAGGCAGGCGCTTTCCGTCGCCGCCGGTGATGGTGGATGCGCCGTAAGGCGAGCCGCCCGTGATTTCGCTCACGATAGTCTGGCGGGTCTCGCTGTAAGGGGTGCCAACGATGACCAGGCCGTGGTGGAGGAGCGTGGTGTGGAAGCTGGTGAGGGTGGTTTCCTGGCCGCCGTGCTGCGTGGCGGTCGCCGTGAACACGCTGCCCACCTTGCCGATCAGGGCGCCTTTGGCCCACAAGCCGCCGGTCTGATCCAGGAAGTTGCGCATCTGCGCGCACATGTTCCCAAAACGCGTGGGAGCGCCGAAGATGATGGCGTCGGCCTGGGCCAGTTGCGCGGGCTGGATGATCGGAACATGAGCGAAGGCCGAACGGGCCGCCTTGGCGCCGGACCGCTCCAGGGCCTCCTCCGGAACCAGCTCGGGCACCTGGTACAACGCGACCTCGGCGCCCTCCACCTCGCGCGCCCCCTCCGCGACGGCCTCGGCCATACGGTAGATGTGGCCGTACATGCTGTAAAAAACGACCTGGATTTTCACGCTCATACAGAGTAGATGCGGAAGAATGGGCAGGGGCTTCAAGAGCCGGCCGAAAACACGGGTTGCATTGGGCACCCGTTTTGAGGCAAGCTGAAAGGCTTTCCAATGCGCGTTCGAATTCTCTATCACGACCATTGCTTCGACGGGGCCGCCGCGGCGGCGTTTTTCAGCCGGTTCATCGAGGGCAGGTTCCATCCCGACGCGGAGTTCCTGTTCACGGGGCTGGCCCACAAGGCCGACGAGCTTTTCGACGAGGGCATGTTCGACGGCGACGAGAACGCGATCGTGGACTTCAAGTACTCGCCCCATCCGCGCCTGACCTGGTGGTTCGACCACCACCAGAGCGCGTTCCTCAGCGCGGAGGATGCCGGGCACTTCCAGCGCGAGCGGAACGCGAAGAAGCTCTACGACCCGGCCTTCCGCTCGTGCACGAACTTCATCGCCACGGTGGCGAAGGACCGGTTCGGTTTCGAGGCGCCGGACCTGGCGGACCTGGTGGCCTGGGCGGATATCATCGACGGCGCGCAGTACGCGGATGCGAAGTCGGCAGTGGAACTGGCCGCGCCGGCCATGAAGCTGACCCTGGTGATCGAAGGGGTGAAGGGGTCGGAGATGGTGCACCGGATCATCCGCTGGATGCGGCGCCGCACGCTGGACGAGATCATTGCGGAGCCCGAGGTGCAGCGGGAGTACCAGCCGCTTTACGAGCGGCACCTGATGACCATCGACGTCATCGCCAGGCTGGCGGAGTGCGGAAACGGCGTGGTGTTCTTCGACCTGATCGGCCACGACCTGGAAGGCTATAACAAGTTCATCCCCTACTACGTGTTTCCGCATTCCACCTACACGGTGTCGGTGAGCACGTCGAGTTTTCGCACCAAGGTTTCGGTGGGGTCGAATCCCTGGGCGCCGGAGCCGCTGCGCCACAACCTGGCGTCGATCTGCGAGCGGTACGGCGGAGGCGGGCACCCGCGCGTGGGCGCCATCAGCTTTCCCAGGGGGGATGTCGAGCCGGCGCGCAAAGTAGCGGCGGAGATCCGGCAGGAACTGAGCCGTTGAAAGGAAGCGTTGGTTATGAACTGGACAGAACTTCTCATGGCGGAGATTCAATCCGCGTACGCAGTTACGGAGAGGCTGCTCGGCCTCGTGGACGATGGCGCCCTGGGGTGGAAACCCTCCACGGGGAGCAACTGGATGACCACCGGCCAGCTCCTCAAGCACCTGACCGAGAGCTGCGGCGCCGCTTTCCGGGGTTTCGTCACGGGCGATTGGGGACTGCCTGAAGGGATGGACGCGAGCGAGATAGGGCATCTGCCGTCAGCGGAGGAACTGCCCACGCTGGATAGCGTGGCCCGGGCCAGGCAGTTGTTGCAGAAAGACAAGCAAGTTGCACTCGAGACGCTGGCGGCCTGTAGCGAGGAAGACCTGGCCCACAAGAAGGCGCCGGCCCCTTGGGATCCCACCGAGATGGTGCTGGGGCAGCGCCTGCTCCAGATGGTGGATCACCTGGAGCAGCACAAGGGACAGCTTTTCTACTACCTGAAACTCCAGGGGAAGCCGGTCCACACCGGCGACCTTTGGGGGATGTAAAGGTTCAGAAGCCCAGGTCCCGCAGCCGGTCCATGGTCAGCGCGGGCGGCGCGTCTTCGCGCGCGGCCAGCAGCTTCTCGACGTATTTCGCGAGGATATCGCACTCCAGGTTGACTTGGCCTCCGGGGCGGAGGGTGCGCAAGGCGGTCTCGCGGTGGGTGAGCGGGATGATGGCGGCGGCAAGGACGTCCTGGTCGAGCGAGGCCACGGTGAGGCTGATGCCGTCGATCGAGATCGAGCCTTTCGCGACCACGTAGCGCTCGAGCTCGCGCGGGATGCGGACCCTCAGCCACCAGTTGTCATCTCCCAGCGGATCGAGCCCGAGGAACTCGCCGGTTCCATCGATGTGGCCCTGCACGAGGTGGCCGCCGAGGCGGCCGGAGGATGCCAGCGCGCGCTCGAGATTGACCAGCGCTCCGGTGCGCAGGCCGCCGAGGTTGCTGCTGCGGAGCGTTTCCGGGGAGACGTCGGCGACAAAGGAGGCGGCGTCGAAACCCACCACGGTGAGGCAGACGCCGTTGACGGCAATGCTCGCGCCCTCCTGGATGTCCTCGAGCACCCGACGGCAACGGATGCGGAGGCGCGCCCCCGCGGGAAGCGGGTCCAGACGGTCGACGGCGCCGAGTTCCTCGATGATGCCCGTGAACATATCGATGATTTTCTCATTGACGATTGACGAATGGTTTGTCCCCCGTCGTGCAATCGTCAATCGACAATGACCCCAATCGTCAATTCTTTATCAGCCAGGCCTCGACGGCAAACTCCTCCGGGGTGATCTGGTGAACCTTGAGGTTTCGCAGGCGGATGGCGTCGGACCGGCTGCGCCGGCCGGAGCCGCCGGCGACGGGAATCGACTGGAGGCCGCCGAGGATCTTGGGCGCGTAGTAAAAGAAGATCTTGTCGGCGACGCCGGATTCCAGGGCGGCCCAGTTGACCTTGCTGCCCGCTTCAATCATCAGCGAGAGGCGGGATTCGCGGGCCAGGCGCTCGACCACGCCGGGGAGGCTGACGCGGCCGCCGGGTCCGTCGAGGGTCCAGACCGGGACGCCGGCGCTCTCCAGGGCGCGGCGGCGGTCGGGCGAGGCGGCCGAGGTGGTAGCCACCACCAGGTCGAAGCGGGAGCTGGCGACGATGCGGGATTGCGTGGGGATGCGCAACTGGGAATCCAGCACGATGCGGAGCAGGGGGCGGCTGCGCTCGAGCCCGGTGCGGTCGGTGAGCAGGCAGTTATCGGCCAGCACGGTGCCGATCCCGGTGAGAATGGCGTCGGAATTGTGACGCAGCATCTGGACATGGGCGCGGGCCGCTTCGCTGGTGATCCAGCCGCGGTTGTCGTCCGGGGCGGCGATCTTCCCGTCCAGGGTGAGCGCGGACTTGACCACGACCAGCGGCCGGCCGGTGCGCATGAAATGCACGAACGGCTGGTTGATCGATTCGGCCTCGGCGGCGTACTCGGGGGCCAGCGAGACCTCGATTCCGGCGGCGCCGAGACGCGCGAAGCCCTCTCCGGCGACGCGCGGGTTGGGGTCTTCCATGGCGGCGACCACCCGGCGCACACCGGCGGCGATCAACGCGTCGGTGCAGGGGCCGGTGCGGCCCTCATGGCAGCAAGGCTCGAGGTTGATGTACAGGGTGGCGCCGCGCGCCGCTTCCCCCGCCGCCTCGAGGGCGACGATTTCGGCGTGCTTCTGGCCGGCGTAGGTATGAAACCCCTGGCCGACGACCACGCCGTCGCGCACCAGCAGGGCGCCGACCGCCGGATTCGGGCTGGTCCGCCCCACGCCCTGGCGCGCCAGGTCCAACGCCTGGCGCATGTAGTCTGGACTCATGCTTCGAAAAGGGAGGCGACAAACTTCTCGGGCTCGAAGGGCAACAGGTCCTCGGGTTTCTCGCCGACGCCCACGTAGCGGATGGGCAGGTTGAGCTCGCGGGCAATCGGAATGACGACGCCGCCCTTAGCCGTGCCGTCGAGCTTGGTGAGTACGATGCCAGTGACGCCGGAGGCCTCGGTGAAGCTCCGGGCCTGCTCCAGGCCGTTCTGGCCGGTGGTGGCATCCATGACCAGCAGCACTTCGTGCGGGGCGCCGGGGATGAGGCGCGCGGCGGTGCGGCGCATCTTCTCGAGTTCCGCCATGAGGTTCAATTTGGTGTGGAGGCGGCCGGCGGTGTCGGCAATGACGTAGTCGATCTTGCGGGCGCGCCCGGCCTGAATGGCGTCGAACAGGATGGCGCTGGGGTCGGCCCCGGGCTTCTGCCGGATGACTTCGGTCGAGGTGCGCTGGCCCCAGATCTCCAGTTGTTCGATGGCGGCGGCGCGGAAGGTGTCGGCGGCGCACAGCAGGACGCTGCGGCCCTCTTCGTGGTACAGGCGGGCCAGCTTGCCGATGGTCGTAGTCTTGCCAGTGCCGTTGACGCCGACCACCAGGACCACGGCCGGAGGCTCCGCCACGCGGGGCAGCGGCCGCTCGGTGGCCTCGAGCACCTCGACCAGGTGGCCGCGGATGAGATGGCGGAGCTCCTGGGCGTCGCCGACGAGCTTGCGATCGACCCGCTGGCGGATGATCTCGAGGATCTCGTGGGTGGTCCTGACGCCGATATCGGCCCCGAGGAGCGTGTATTCCAGCTCCTCCAGCAAATCCGCATCGATCTCCTTGCGGCCCGCCAGGGTGGTCTCCAGGTGCGATACAAGCCCCTGCCGGGTTTTCTGGATGCCGCTCTTCAGGCGATCGAGGAGCGAGGGTTCGGTGGAAACCGAGCCGAACAAGGTCTGAATCATTGCTGAGCTATATTGTAGCAGCGGGGGTAGGATAAGGCTCCGCCTTGTCCCGGTAGTGTGCTGGATGGAGGTTAGCTGTGAGCAGCGGCCCGATGTAGGCTACAATTGACAACGCAGCCAAATGCAGGCCATCGGCCGATATCAGATCCTGAGCGAACTGGGAAGAGGAGCGATGGGGGTAGTGTATCGCGCCCTCGACCCGGCCATCAACCGCCCTGTCGCCATCAAGACCATCAAGCTGGCGGAGGTCACCGACGCGTCCGAACGGGAGCGGCTGCGCGAGCGGCTGTTCCGGGAGGCGCAGTCAGCGGGCATCCTGTCTCACCCGAACATCGTTACGGTCTACGACGTGGGCGAAGAGGGGGAAGTCACCTACATCGCCATGGAGTTCGTGAACGGCTCCAGCCTGGAGAAGGCGCTGCTGGGGCCGGAGCCGCCGGAGCCGCAGACGGTGTTGAGCATCCTGCAACAGACTGCGGCGGCGCTCGATTACGCGCACAAGAAGGGGATCGTCCATCGCGACATCAAGCCGGCCAATATCATGCTGGACGAGGAGGGCGCGGCGAAGATCGCCGATTTCGGCGTGGCCAAGATTTCGCAGTCGCAGCAGATGACGCGGACCGGCACGGTGCTGGGGACGCCGAACTACATGTCGCCCGAGCAGGTGCAGGGCAAGCCGGTAAGCGGCACCGCGGACCAGTTCTCGCTGGCGGTAGTAGCTTACGAGATGCTGACCGGCGAGAAGCCCTTCGCCGCCGAGACGCTCACCACGGTACTGTACAAAATCGTTTCCGAGGAGCCGCCGCCGGCGCAGCACTTGAACCCGTCGCTGGCCTGGGCGGTGGCGATGGTGCTGAGCCGGGCGCTGTCGAAAGACCCGGCCAAGCGGTACCCCACCTGTGCGGAGTTCATCACCGCGCTGGATGCGGCGCTGAAAACCAAGAAGGGCTGGAAGCCGCTGCCGCGGGCTTCGAGCCAGAATCAGCCCACGGAGGTGGTGGGCGGCCCGATCGGCGTGACCACGACCCAGCGTGAGGCGCGTCTGGGAGCGCCGCGGCGGCGGAAACTGGTGTGGTCCATTCTTGCGGCGGGCCTGGCGGTGTTGGGAGTGGGGGTGCTGGGGTATGTGGGGCTCGAGCGCTGGCGGCCGTGGACACAGCAACCGCCCCCGCACACATCGGGGCCGACAGCCCCGTCGGGCCCGTTGGGACTGCCGCCGAACACGGCCCCGTCCAATCCGCAGCCCCCTGTTCCGGAGGTGAAACCGCCTGAACCGCCTCCTCCCGAGCCGCCCAAGGTCAAGCCGCCGCTGAGTATCCCGCCTGCGCCGAAAGTTCCGCCGCCAAGTGTGGATCAGCCGTTGCAGGTGGTCACCAGCCCGCCGGGTGCGACTGTGGTGCTCGACAAGGACCCGGCGAAGGCCTGCCAGTCGCCGTGTGCATTCCGCGTGCCCCCGGGCCGGCACGTTCTGGCGATTAACCTCGGGGGATACCGCGAGGAGCTGCGCATCGTCGATGTCGGCCGGCAGCCGCAGGAGTCGTTCGTGAACATGACCCAGATGATGGGTACGGTGAAGGTGCTGGCGGACGCTCTGGGCGCCCAGATCCTGATCAATGGAAAGCCCATTCCGGAGACGACCCCGGCCATTCTCAAGCTGCCCGCCGGCAAGTACACCGTGAGCGTGGTCAAGGACGGCCGCCGCACGGACGGGGAGATCGACGTCAAAGATGGCTCGATCTTCACGTTCACCTTGCAGCTCAACCCCTGAGCGGGCGGTCAGGCCTTAGGGGCGGGGGCGCGGCCCGACTTGCGGGGCCGGGTCCAGCGCTCGATCAGCGGCTCCAGCAGCAGCACCCAAAGGAACGCATAAAAGCTCAGATCCGTGCGGATGATGGACAGCGGAAGCGCCAGGGCGCAGGCGCTGGGCACGATGCGCAGCCAGGTCGAGACGCGATGGGTCACCTCGACGTCCATTTCGGGGTCCACCATGTAATGCCTCACGGCGTAGTACCAGTGCCAGTTCAGCATGAGACCCAGCGCCAGCAGGTTGCCGAAGTAGAAGAAGTGCGCGACCGGCTCCGTCGGGAAACGGCTCAGCATCGTGCTGGACAAGGGCAGCACGCCGACGAACAGCAGGAACACCAGATTCAGCCAGATCAGAACATGGTTCGTGTGACGGATGAAGTGAAAGGTCAGATGCTGAAGGTACCAGTAGGCGCCGCCGAGCAGGAAGGTGGCGACAAAGCCGAGAAACGCGGGCCACATCTCACCGATTCTCGCCAGCAGCTCGGAGTGCGCCGCGTCGCCGGAGACCCCCGGGACCCTGGCCTGAACCTGAAGAATCACGAGCGTCATGGCGACGCCGAAGACGGCATCGCTGAGCGACTGGATCCGCGCCTTGCCGAGGGGGACGCCGGTGAGCCGGGTCCGGGTATCGTTTGCGGACTTCATAACCAACCGCGAACTGACTAGCGTAACAGGTTAGCGGCTGGGGCGCTGTGGCGGAAAGTAGTAGAGCAGCATCCCTTTTCCCACCCGTTCCCGGGGCCGGTACAAATCCGGCCAAGAGCGCACGCCCGGGTATTGGTCGTACAAGCCCATCCGGGCGACCTTCCATACCGTGATGCTGACGGCGTTCCACCCGGCCGAAGGGCTCAGTGGATCCGATGGGGTGACGGCGGGCCAGCCGTGTTGCGACAGATCCGCCAGGATGAAGGGAGCGAATGCTACCTGGCGCGCCCCGAGTTCCTGGAGCCGCTTGCCAACGCGATTTACGTCCTGGCCCCAGTCCAGATCCGAGTCCGCCACGATTTTCTCCGGCTCGTCGCCGGCCAGTGCGTTGAAATACGGCAGGTAGTCCGGGTGGCTCAGCGCCGAAGACAGCGCGAACCAGACCAGCATCGCCGCGCAGCCCGCCGCGAGCCACCGGCGCGCGCCGCCGGAACGCAGGATCGCGGCGATCCCGATGGCCGCGGTGATTGCGAATCCGAGGTAAACCGGAAGAATGTAGCGCACCCCGACGTTGACGCGGCCAAAAAGCGCCGGGAGCAGAATGGCAAGCGAGAAGACCAAAGGCAGCGCCAAAGCGCCGCCCGCTTCCGCTCTCCGCCGGATGGCGTAGACCGCGCCAGCGATCCACAGCAGCAGGAAGCCGAGCGGCGTCTTGACTGCCAGCACGACCGGATAGTAATACCACCAGCCGGACTTGCTGTGCTCCCCGAGCAAGTACCCGGCAGAACCGGTCCGGCTGAGACGAAGGATGCCCTCGATGCCGCTGAAGAACTCGGGGGCGGGAAAGCGAATGCCCAGCGCGGCAACCGGGCCGAACGAGAACCGGTACGTGGCCCACACCACCAGAACCCCGGTCAGAACCGCCAGGCCGAACGGCAGAAGCAGCGCTCGGGATCGAATCAGCAGAGCGCGCGCGGGCGGGCGCCGGGCAATCACGTGCCAAATGAAGGCGCCCACAAAGGCGGCCGGGATAAAGATCAGGGCCGAGAACTTGGACACCGCCGCCAGCGCGACCGAGGCGCCGAACGCCGCGCTGCGCAATACACTGGGGCGTTCGAGCCATGCCAGCAGGCAGACGAAGGCCGCACCGGAAAACGCGGCCACCGCCATGTCGTTCGTGGCCAGCCCGGCGTGGGCCAGGACCGGCGGCAGGAACGTAAACAGGAACGTCGCGAGCGTCGCCACCAACCCGCCAAAAGCTTTCCGGCTCCACCAATACACGGCGAACGCCGCAACCCAGAAAAAGGGAAGCGCCCCCAGCCGGGCCAGCGCCAGATCGCGCTGGTAGTGGCCCCCGGCATACAGGATCAAGGCGCCCTGGCGGAACGGGCTCTCCTGGTAGCGCTCTTCGCCGCCTTGAGATCGCGCTCCAGCCAGGTAAGGCCCCAGCGCATCCAGGATGCGGGCCAGTGGCGGGTGATGTATCTCCAGCTTGTAGACCTGCTGGTCGAGCCACTCCATCCCGCAGGCGATGTGAGCCGGCTCGTCAATGGTGTGATTGAACACCGGGTAAGTGGCCGCGATCCGAAGCGAGGCCACGAGGACCAGCGCGACGAAGCAGCCGAGCGAGTGCTCCTCCAGAAACGAAAGAACCCGGGCGACACGCTGGTTGGGCTGGCGCTTGTCCCGCGGAGCCTCTCGCCGGGCGGCGCGCTTCGGGCTGTGTTTTGGCACGTTGTCAGGCCATGGTAGCATTCGGAGACGATGCCGGCAGGGTTCGCTCCGCCTCCGCGTTAGAATTGCTGATGGCCATGCCGCGCAAGAAGCGAGAGGGGAAGAGACGAGCCGGGGCGGACGCCGGGAAGGCCGCAGTCGCAGCCCCGAGCCGCTTCTCGCCTCGGATGCGCGTGACGCTGCTGCTGGCCGCGGCCGTCTTGGTCTTCTACTGGGTTCCTCTCACCAGCCCGAACACGACTCCGCAGTGGGACACGGTGGATGTCCACCTGAGTGCCCAGAAGTACTTCTCGGAGGAGATCCGGGAGGGCCGGTTTCCATTCTGGTCCAACTACGCGTACTCGGGCTACCCGTTCCACGCCGACCCTCAGACCGGCGCGTGGTACCCGCTGAACTGGCCGTTCTTTCTGGCCGGCATCACGCCCAAAGCCCTGGAAGGGGAGTTGGCGCTGCATTGTCTTCTGGCCTGCATTGGCGCGTTCTTTCTGGCGTCGCTATGGGTGGACGGTCTGGCGTGCGCCGCTTTCGTGGGGGTGGCCTACGGTTTCTCGGGCTTCTTTGCGGGGCACAGTTCGCATCTCGGCATGTTCCAGACCGCGGCCTGGCTGCCGTGGTTGCTGTACGGCTCGCACCAGGCGATTCGGAGCCGGTCCTGGCGGCACGCGGCGATCACCGGGCTCGCGGCGGGCACGATGTTCCTGGCCGGGCACTTCCAGACGGCCCTGTACAGCTTCGGTGCGATGGCGCTGTACGCGCTGGCGGTGGGGATCTTCGTGGAGCGCCGGTGGAGCGCGACGCTGGTGGTGGTGGTTGCCATCGTGGCGATTGCGGCGCTGCTGTCCGCGGTCCAGTGGATGCCCACTATGGAACTGGTGGGGAACTCGGCGCGCGCATCGATGACCTTCACTGGCGGGACGAATGCGCCGCTGGAGGCTCGCGGGCTTTGGACTCTGATCGCGCCGAACCATTACGGATCGGTGAGAGGCGACTACAGCGGCCCGGACGACAGGACGCAGTTCTTCTTCTACGGCGGCCTCCTGCTGGCGCCTCTGGCGGCCTTTGGCCTTACGGACAGGCGGATGCGGTGGGCGGCGCTGGCGTTGGTGGCGCCATTCGCCTGGTATGCGCTGGGGCCGCGCGCGGGGCTGTATCGGCTGGTAGCGAGTTTGCCGGGCTTTTCGAGCGTGCGCGCGCCGGTGCACGCCTGGTTTGCGATCGCCCTGGGCCTGGCGCTCGCGGCCGGCTCGGGGCTCGCCTGGGTGAGCGCTCGGTGGAAACTCCGCTGGCTGGCGATCGCCGTGGCCGCGTTCACGTTCCTGGACGTCTTCTACTGGAACTCGCTGGAGAATCAACTGGCCTACGGACGGATGAGTTTCGAAGAGCGCTACGGAGCCTCCCAGGAGCGCTTCGCTCGGGCGATGCGGCAGGCGCTGCCCGCGGGCACGCGGTTCCATTCGCCTGTGGCGTCTCCGGTTTTTGGCCCGCTCAACGGCGCCTTCGATACCCGGACCGAAGTGACCTACGGTTACAACCCGCTGGAGTTGCAGCGCTACATGGAGTACTTCGCGGCATCGAAACGCAATCCGAAGCTGCTGGACGCGCTGAATGCCGGCTTGCGAGTGACCGAGGCCGGCGACACCGAGGCAGCGCCCGGTGTTCTGCCGCGTTTCTATTTCGCCAGGAGCGTCGTCCCCGCGGCGGACAGCGCCCAGAGCCTGGCGCGATTGGGGAACCTGGACCCGGCCGTCGCTACGATCGTCGAACAGACGGCGGTGACGGGCGCTCCGGATCCTGCCGGGACGGTGTCCATCCTGCACGCCGACCAGGGTTCCTACCGGCTGAAGTACACCTCGCGGACGCCGGGCATTTTGCGCGCCTCGATTCCATGGTTCCCGGGTTGGAGGGCGGCCATGGAGGGGAAAGCGCTCCCCCTCAGAGTGGCGGACCATGCCCTGATCGGCGTCGAAGTGCCTGCCGGCCAGAATGAGATCACGCTGGAATACCACTCGATATGGTTCCTCCCCGGCGCGGCGTTGAGCCTGGCGACGCTGCTCGCTCTGGGGGTGGCTCAGTACGCCAGGATGCGGCCGGCTTCGCGGACAATATCCTCCACCTGAGGGAGGATTTCGTTCTCCAGTTGGGGGTTGTAGCCGATCCAGGTATCCAGCGCGGCAACCCGCGCGACGGGGGCGTCCAGGCGGTCGAACAACTCGCTGGCGATGCGCGCGGCCAGCTCCGCGCCGTAGCCCCAGGCCAGGCAGTCCTCGTGGGCGATCAGCACGCGGCTGGTCTTGCGGACGCTGGCCGAGATCGCCTCCCAATCGTAGGGCGCTAGGCTCCGCAGGTCGATGACCTCGACGGTCGAGCCGGGGGACTTCCACTCGATCTGCGAAGCGGCTTGCAGCGACTTCTGCACCAGGGCGCCGTAAGTGACGATGGTGAGATTGCGGCCGGTCTTGACCAGGCTGGCCTTGCCGAACGGGATCATGAACTCGGGGCCGGGGTGCGGGGAGCGGTTGTAGGGCTCGCGGTAGAGGCGCTTGTGCTCGAGGAACAGGACCGGGTCGTCCGAGCGCAGGGCGGTGCGCAGCAGGCCGCAGGCGTCGAGCGCGTTCGAGGGCATGACCACGCGCAGGCCGGGGATGTGGGTGAACTCCACTTCTCCGCACTGGCTGTGGTAGATGGCGCCGCCGGTCAGGTATCCGCCGATGGCCACGCGCACCACCACGGGGCAGGAGTACCCGCCGTTGGAGCGCCAGCGCAGGGTAGCGAGTTCGTTGCGGATCTGCATCATGGCCGGCCAGATGTAATCGAAGAACTGGATTTCGGCCACCGGCTTCATTCCGCGGGTGGCCATGCCGATGGCGCGGCCGACGATCGCGGCCTCGGCCAGCGGCGCGTTAAAGCAGCGATCCGCGCCGAATTCCCGTTGCAGGCCCGCGGTGGCCTTGAAGACGCCGCCCTTGCCCTTGACCTGGGCCAGGGTGCGCTCGCGGCTGCAATCGGCGACGTCCTCGCCAAAGACCACAATGCGCGGGTCGCGGCGCATCTCCTCGGCGAGAGTAAGGTTGATCTCATCGACCATGGTGCGCGGCTCGCCTTCGAGGCGCGGCGGCGAGGAGAAGGCGGCGGAGGCGGGATCCACGGTTTCCGAGTAGAGGCGCAGCAGGGCGGAGCCGCGGGCGGGAGGCAGGGCGTGCAAGGCAGCCTCGGTAGCCTGCTGGATCTCCAGGTCGATCTCGTGAACGATGGTCTGGAGTGCGTAGCGGTCCAGCACCCCCTCGGCGACCAGTTGCTCGGGGAACTTCAGAATGGGATCGCGAGCGGCCTCGGCGGCGCGCTCGGCTTCGGCTCGGTACAGCCGCTCGTCGTCGGAGAGCGAGTGGGAATACGGACGAATCACCTCGGCGCGGACCAGCGCGGGGCCGTTGCGGGCGCGGCACCAGGCGGCGGCCTCGCGCATGGCCTGGAGAGAAGCGACGAAATCCGTGCCATCCACTTCCTCGACTAACAGGTTGGGGAAGGCGCTCACCAGCGCGGCGATGTTGCCGCCGGCGGTCTGCTTCTCGACGGGGACCGAAATGGCGTAGCCGTTGTCCTCCACCAGGAACAGCACCGGCAGCCCCTCCAGGCACGCCACGTTCAAGGCTTCCCAAAACTCGCCTTCGCTGGTGGCGCCCTCTCCGGAAGTCACCAGGGTGACTTCATCGCTTTCGGGGCACAGGCGGCGGCCCGCATCGGCGCATCCGACCGCTTGCAGGTACTGGGTGCCGGTAGGCGAGGACGCGCTGACAATGTGGAGCTGGGGAGCGCTCCAGTGAGACGGCATCTGGCGGCCGCCAGACCCGATTTCGTCGGCGGCGCCTACGGCGGCCAGCAGCATCTGCTCGGCGCTGAGCCCGAGCATGAGGCACAGGGCGCGATCGCGGTAGTAGGGATAGAACCAGTCGTGGCCGGCGCGCAGCGCCATTCCCGCGGCGGCCTGGATGGCCTCGTGGCCGGCGCCGCTGATCTGGAAAAAGATCCGGCTCTGGCGTTTCAGCAGAATTTCCCGGTCGTCCAGACGGCGGGCCAGGTGCATCACGCGGAAGGCCCGGATGAGAGCGTCGGAATCGATCCCGGCGAGGCGGCCGGCCAACTCGGAAGCGGCCTGGACTCTGGTGCGCGCGGCCATGCGAAAGCGCCTCCCAGTCCAAGTGTAACCGAGGGCGGGGGAAGTTTCATGGGCTTGCCGCGCCGCCAAGTTCTTGCCGCTGCTCGCCCGACGCTTCGCCTTTCTTTTCAGCGCGTTCCTTGTGGCAGCGCGCTTGCCCCGACAGTTGGCATGAATATTACTGCGATTTCCAACCTGCTACCCACCTTGCTCCAAACCAGCAACAGCAGCGCCACCGGCCAGACCAGCCAGACTTCCCTCGACCCGTCGACGGCGAGCGACACCAGCATCTCGCCGCTGGCCCGCTTTCTGAGCCTCCTCCAGCAGCTTCAACAGGAGGACCCGAACAAGTTCAAACAGGTAGTCTCGGGCATCGCGGACCGGCTACGAGAGCTCGCCAAGACAGCCGCAGCCAACGGGAATTCCTCGCAAGCGGACCAGATCAACAAGCTCGCCGATCAGTTCCAGAACGCGGCCAAGGATGGGCAGCTCCCCACGGCCCAGGATCTCGAGCAGGCCGGCTTGTCCATCCATCACCACCACGGCCGGCACCACCACGGACAGGAGAGCGCGGCCAATCTGCTCTCCCAGTTCCAGCAGCAGGCGTCCGACAGCAACTCCAACAGCCTGCTCACCAGCATCCTGGGTTCTTCCACAGACAGCGCTGCATGAGCAAAGCACTGGCCTTGATTCTGCTTGTCGCGGGGATCGGTCTGGCACAAGACAAGCAGATGATCGAGCGCCCGGCGGACCCGCCGAAGAGCCGGCGCCCGATCCCCATCGTCATCCTGGACGACGGCGTGCTCTACGCGGAAAGCCCCTTCGCCGGGCAGACCGCCGAAGAGCGGCAGCGTGCCTTCCGCGCACTGGTGGAAGCGGTCAAGACCGCGTTGCGCGAGCTGGATGAAGAGGGATTCTTTTCCAGGGACAGGAAGTGCACCGTGGAGGCCCCGCCGCGCAAGTGATTCCCGGGGCTCGCTCCAGCGGGATCGCCCGAGTGTGCGATCATTTTACTGCATGAGGAACACAAGCTGGCGGGGGCGAGCGGTCGCCGCCGCATTCTCGCTGTTGTTGGCGCCCGTTCTCTTGGTGGGCGCGGAATTCGCGGTCACGCCCGACGTCGAGGCGGCGCTCGACCGGATCTCGGCCGACTCCCTCAAAGGGCACGTGTCGTTCCTGGCTTCCGATCTGCTGGAGGGGCGGAACACGCCGTCGGCGGGGCTGGACATCGCAGCGGAGTACATCGCCGCGCAGTTCCGGCGGGCCGGGCTCGAGCCCGGTGGCGACGACAGCTACTTCGAGACCGCCAGGTTCGTGAACGTGAAGCCCAGTCTCGAGGGATTCGAGCTGGCGCTGGAGAGTGGCGGTCGGAGGGTCGCGGTGGCGAAAGAGAACGTGACCTTCGAGCGCGCGCTGGCCGGCCTCGAACTCGCGGGCGCGCCGCTCATCAAGGCGAGCGTGCAGGATCTGGCGGACGCGTCCACTTGGACGCCCGAGCAGGTGCGGGGGAAAGTGATCCTCACGGAATTCCCGGCCTTCGGTTCGTTCGCCCCCAAGGCCGTGCAGAGAGTCTCGCAGACCATGCGGGAGAGCCGCGCAAACCTGGCCAGGCTGAAGCCCGCCGCGGTCATCATGGTGATGCGCGGCGGATTCGGCCGGGACGCAAGGACGCTGGTCGACCCAGGCGAGCCGGCGGGCCCGCCGACGATCCGGGTGAACGATCCGGAGCTGCGGAAGGTCTACGAGGCCATGAAGCCCGGCGCGACCGGCGCCACGGTCTGGCTGAAGATCGCCGCGCCAGCGCAGGAGCCGGTGAAGCTGCGCAACGTGGTGGGGATCCTACGCGGCTCCGACCCGGCGCTGAGGGACACCTACGTGCTGGTCACCGCGCACTACGATCACCTCGGGATCTGCTCGACCGGCGAGGACCGCATCTGCAACGGGGCCGACGACGACGCCAGTGGAACCGCCTCGGTGATGGAGCTGGCCTCCACGCTGGCGAAGATGCGCGAACGACCGAAGCGGAGCTTGGTGTTTGTCACCTATTTCGGCGAAGAGAAAGGGCTGCTTGGCTCGCGTTATTATGGGCGGCACCCGATCATTCCGCTCGAGAAGACGGTGGCCGACATCAATCTCGAGCAACTCGGGCGGACCGACGATACCAGCGGGCCGCAGATAGCGCGCGCGTCCCTCACCGGGTTCGACTACAGCGATATCGGCGCGACCTTCGCCAAGGCCGGCCAATTAACGGGCGTCACCGTATCGAAAGACGAGAAGAGAAGCGATTCGTACTTCGCGCGGAGCGACAACCAGGCTCTGGCGGACGTGGGGATTCCGGCGCACACGCTGGTGGTAGCCTACGAGTTTCCGGATTATCACCGGCCGGGCGACGAATGGCAGAAGCTGGACTACGCGAACATGGAGAAGGTCGATCGCATGATCGCCGCCGGGCTGCTCATGATCGCGGACGACCCCAAGCCGCCGGAGTGGAACGCAGCCAACCCCAAGACCGAGCGGTACGTGAAAGCCTGGAAGCAGCGGATGGGAAACTGAAGACATGTACGACCTCGCGTTCTTTCGAGCCAACCTGGATGCGATTGCGGCGCGCCTGGCCGAGCGCGGCTTCGTGCTGAACGTCGAGGAATTCCGCGATCTCGACCGGCGGCGGCGGGCGGCGGTGACGGAGGCCGAACAGCTCAAGGCGTGGCGGAACGCCGAGAGCGTGGAGATCCAGAAGCTGCGGAAGCAAGGTGCGGATACCGCCGAGAGGCAGCAGGCGGCGCGGGCCGCGGCCGAGCGCATCTCCGCGCTCGACAAGCAGGCGGAGGGGCTGGACGAGGAGTTTCGGCAGGCGCTGGCGAGCGTACCCAACCTGCCGCACGCCTCCGTGCCCAGCGGGCGGACCGCCGAAGACAACGTCGAAGTGCGGCGGTGGGGCCAGCCGCGGCAATTCGATTTTCCACCCCAAGCGCACTGGGACCTCGGGCCGGAGCTGGGCATTCTGGACCTGGAGCGGGCGGCCAAGGTCACCGGGGCGCGGTTCGCGGTGTACTGGGACCTGGGCGCGAAGCTCGAGCGGGCGCTCATCAACTTCATGCTCGACGTGCATACGCGCGAGCACGGCTACACGGAGGTGCTGCCGCCCTTCCTGATCAACTCCGCCAGCCTGTTCGGGACGGGCCAGTTGCCGAAGTTCGCCGAGGACCTGTTCAAGATCGAGAACACCGACTTCTGGCTGGCGCCCACGGCCGAGGTTCCGGTAACCAACCTGTTCCGCAACGAGACGCTGGACGCGGACCGGCTGCCTATCAAGCTGTGCGCCTATACGCCGTGCTTCCGCAGCGAGGCTGGCGCCTACGGGCGCGACGTGCGCGGCATCATCCGCCAGCACCAGTTCCAGAAAGTGGAGCTGGTGAAGTTCACGCGGGCGGAGCAGAGCTACGAGGAGCTGGAGCGGCTGACCGCGGACGCCGAGGACATCCTGCGCCGGCTGGGGCTGCCCTATCGCACGGTGGTGCTCTCGACCGGGGACATGGGGTTTTCGTCCGCGAAGACCTACGACATCGAGGTCTGGCTGCCGGGGCTGAACGAGTACAAGGAGATCTCCTCGTGCTCGAACTTCGAGGCCTTCCAGGCGCGGCGCGCCTCGATTCGCGCCAAGTCCGCCAAGGGGAAGTCCGAATTCGTGCACACGCTGAACGGGAGCGGGCTGGCCATCGGGCGGACCTGGGTGGCGGTGGCCGAGAACTACCAGCAGGCCGATGGCAGCATCCTGGTGCCGGAAGCGCTGCGACCGTATTTGAACGCGGAGCGGATCGGGAAACGGGATTGATCACAACCTACCCAGACAAATATCCCTCTTTTCCGCCTGTGACTTAGCTCCCCGATAGGGGCGCTGAGGCGGGCAGGCTGCGGCACACTGAAGCCGGTAGTGTGCTCCCTGCGCGGGCCCGGGTTGTTAGTGAATCCGGGCCCATTTTTCGGAGGCCCATGATGAGAGCGGTGGTTCGCCGGCTGGTGGTGTTGACCTGGTGCTTCGCTACGGGGTGGGCGGCGCCGCCGCTGACCACCATTCAGGACGTGCTGTACAAGGCCGACGGCACGCCGTTCAACGGCATACTCCTGGTGGAGTGGAAGAGCTTCGAGGCGGCCGACACGTCGAACATCGCGACGCAGAGTCTGACGACGCCGATCGTCAACGGCGTGCTGCGGGTGCAACTGGTGCCCACCACCAATGCCTCTCCAGGCGCCAGCTACTCGGTGAAGTACTCGAGCGACGGGCGGGTCCAGTTCCAGGAGACCTGGGGGGTGCCGCCGAGCTCGACGGCGTTGCGGGTGAGGGACGTGCGGGTGGCGACCTCGTCGAGTTCCTCGACGCTCCCTCCGCCCGCGGAAACCACCGAGGTCCAGGAAAGCGACGTGGTGGGGCTACTGGCGGACCTGGCGATCCGGCCGGTGAAAGGACCGGGGTACGCACCGTCGCGGGCGGTGTACGCCACTGAGACTGGAGCGCTGGAGGGAGTGGTGGGGAACCTCACCGATTGCGTGCGCGTGGACGGGTCGGCGGGGCCATGCAGCACGGGCGAAACCACGAGCTCGGGTCCGGGGTTCGTGGATGCCGAGACGCCCGCGGGATTGATCAACGGCTCGAACGTGGTCTTCACGCTGGCGAATGCGCCCAGTCCGCTCAGCAGTCTCACGGTGTATCGGAACGGCCTGCTCCAGACTCCCAACCTGGATTACACGATCAGTGCCAATGTTGTCACCTTCGCCACGGTTTCGGCTCCCCAGGCCGGGGACGTGCTGGCGGCGAGCTACCGGCTGGCGGACCCAGGCAATCCGGTGGGGCAGGCGGGTGGCGCGCTGACGGGCACGTATCCGAACCCCTCTTTGGCAATGGGCATGGTCTCCGACGCCAATGTCGCGGACGTGGCGGGCATCGTCGAATCCAAGTTGGCGCTGAACTACCCGACGCACTCGAGCGCCAACGACCCGACGGCGGGCCAGAAGGCCGCGCTCGCCGGGACCTCCGGGACGCCCTCGGCCAGCAACAAGTACGCCACGGACCTGGACCCCCGGATGTCGGATACGCGCGTGCCCACCAGCCACGCTCTGTTGGGCACGAGCCACGGCGACACGGCGGCAACGGCGCCCTCGCGCGGCGACCTGATCGTGGCGCAGGGCACCTCGCCGACGCTGTGGACGCGGGTGCCAATCGGTCTGGCGAATCGCTGCCTGATGTCGAATGGGTTCGATGCCGTGTGGAACACCTGCCTGTACACGGGGTTCACGACGGGCGCGATTCCGTTTGTCGACTCCAGCGGCAACCTGGCGCAGAACAGCGCGCGGCTGCTCTGGGACAACACCAATCGCAAGCTGTCGCTGGGCAACAACCTCGGGACCACGACCCTGTACGTGTACGATGCCTTGCCCTCCACCGGCTCGACCGGGTTGACCCTGCGGGCCGGGCAGGGGCAGAGCACCGACCCGCTCCAGCGGTGGTTGGACTCGAGCGGAACCGAACTGGCGCGGGTGGGCTGGGACGGCCGGTTCGCCGGCGCTTCGTTCAGCGCGGCCACGTCCTCGACGCGGGCGGCCTGGCAGGACTCCGGCAGCTCGACGGACCCGAGCACGACCTCCGAGGGCGACCAGTGGTTTAACACCAGCCAGAAGGTGCGCAAGACCTTGGAAGCGGGCCAGACCCACACGCTGCCCCAGGTGCTTTGCGGCAGCACCGGAGTGAGCACCAGCGCCACCGGGTTGACGCGGCTGGGGAGCTGCACCGTGCCCGCCAACTTCCTTTCGGCGGGCGACCGCGTCGAGATGCGGTTCGACTACTCGCACGAGGGAGCCGAGACCGGATTCTCGTTCGAGGTGCATTGGGGCGGCAGCGTGCTGGTGTCGCGCGGCGGCGGGGCGAGCGAGTCCCTGGTGTCGGGGAAAGCCGACGCGGCCGTGCACTCGAGCGGCGCGCAGTTGAGCGTGTTGAACTGGGGCGCGACCCTCACGCTGCAATCGCTGGTGGTGGCCTCGAGCGAGTCGCTGACGGCCCCCCTGACCATCGACTTCCTGGGCAAGATGAACGCCACCACCGGGGAGACGGTGACGCTGCGCAACTTCACCGTGGTCCGGTACCCGGCGCAGCAGAACCCGTAGGAGCGGCAGGCCGAACGGCCTGCCCCACCCGAATCCCCGCGAAGTACCTGTCAAGTCATTTAACGATGTAACCGAAACCGGTCTTGGTTGGGTCATTTAAGAATGTAACCGTGGGCGGAGGTGTACACCGACCTGAGGTGTATGTTTTTCGGGCCGACCAACGGGAGG
>Ga0187866_1001697_pt1 | contig 19816 bp, 19 predicted proteins | sample June2016WEW_11_1_3_FD_133013 | JGI IMG/M metagenome (GOLD analysis project Ga0187866, IMG submission 133013) | Peatland microbial communities from SPRUCE experiment site at the Marcell Experimental Forest, Minnesota, USA - June2016WEW_11_150 | ecosystem: Environmental > Terrestrial > Soil >...
CGGAAGGTTCGTAGCGGTTGCTGCGGCAAGCGGGAAGACGGCAATTTGACCGACCGCGAAGACGGCAACGATCCGCTGGCACATCTGCCGGGGAAAACTCATTTGAGCAGGGCCAGCAGTTCGTCGTCCGCGCGCGGCGGCGTCTGGCTCAGACGCTGGATCGCGTCAAAATTTTTCAGTGCCTCGATGCTCGGCACCGGCTGCGCCTGGGCCAGGAGCGCGACATCTTTGGCCAGCGCAACGCGCCTGTCGAATTCGTGATGCTGATAAGCCAGACCGGCAAAGCCAACGACCACCGCCGCCACGGCGACCCGGGGCACGAGCACGCGCCAATACCAGGACCCGCCACGCGTTGGTACGCCCCGTGCGTCTTCGCGTTCGATGGCCTGAAGCACGCGGGCGGTGAAATTCGACGGCACGGGCGCGTCCGGCACGCGCGCGAGCGCTTCGCTCAGGCGCGATTCCAGTTCCAGGTCAGCCTGCGTTTCCGGGTGGACGCGCAATCCGGCCTGCTCGGCCTCGGTCAACTTCCGGCGCCAGGCCAGTTCGCGTAAATGGTTTTGAAGCGGTTCGTTTTTCATCATGTCCTTTGAGTTAAAAACCGCCGGCCGAACAAAGTTGCGCCGGAAAATTTCAAAACGGCGTCTGTTCAAAACCCGCGCCATGTGCTAGAACAATGGGGTTGAAATGCAAATGAGCGCCGCTTCCACCGGACCGCCCCGGCCCGCCGCCACCGCGCTGACCCGCCGCCGGCGTTTCCTCAACGCCTGCGCGTGCCAGCCCGTGGATCGCCCGCCCGTCTGGCTCATGCGCCAGGCCGGGCGCGCGCTGCCGGAATATCGCGCGCTCCGGCAGAAACACTCGTTCCTCGAACTGGTGCAAACGCCCGACCTCGCCGCCGAGGTCACGCTCCAGCCCGTCCGCCGGTTCGGCTTCGACGCGGCAATTTTGTTCAGCGACATACTCGTCACCGCCGAAGGCTTGGGACAAAAATACCGTTTTGACGAAACCAACGGCCTGCAAATGGACTTCGCGTTGCATTCGGCGGCGGACATCGCGCGGCTCGACGCCCAGGCGCTGCCGGAACGTCTGCAATACGTCCCGCGCGCGCTGCGGCTCATCAAATCCGCGCTCGGCAAGCAGACGGCGTTCATCGGCTTTGCCGGTTCGCCGTGGACGCTGGCAACGTTCATGGCCGAAGGCGGCGGCCGCGAACATTACACCCGCGCGCTGGCGTTGTTTCGCAAGGACCGCAAAGCCTATTTTGAACTGGCCGAAAAACTCACCGCTGCCGTCATCGCCCATCTGCAAATGCAAATCAAAGCGGGCGTGGACGCGGTCCAGATTTTCGACAGCCACGGCGGGCTGCTGGCGCCGACGGAATTTCAGGAAGCCAGCGGGCGGTGGATAAAGGAAATCGTGACGGCACTAAAAGGTCGGGCGGGCAGTCCCCTGCCCGCCGCCGACGGCGCGCACGGAGTGGCGCGCCCTACCAATATTCCGATCATCGTTTTTTCCCCCGGCACGCATGGGAACTGGGACGACCTGCTGGCCACCGGCGCAAACGTGCTGGGCATTGACTGGCGGTTTCCGCTGGCGGACGCGCGCCGGTTGCTGCCCCGCGACATCGGTCTTCAAGGCAACCTCGCCCCGGCGTTGCTCAACGACGCCACGCCGGAGGCAGTCGGCATGGAAACATTGCGTCTGCTGGAAACCATGCGCGGACGCAATGGTTATATTTTCAACCTCGGCCACGGCGTACCACCGGAAGCCAAATTGGAAAACATCGCCGCGCTGGTCGAGACTGTTTGTAGCTTCAAATGATGATTCAATTTCAACGCAGAGACGCAAAGGTCGCGGAGCTTCGCAGAGAAATCATTTTCCCCTCCGCGTTTTCTCTGCGTTCTCCGCGTCTCCGCGTTTAATTTTTCAACGAATGAGCCGATTGAACGTCGATTTGGATCTGGTACGGAAATACAACGTGCCCGGGCCGCGTTACACCAGCTATCCGCCGGCCACGAAATTTACCGACGCGATTTCGTGGGAACAGCTCTCCGCAAAGATTGACGAGAACAACCGCACTGCGCGCGACCTCTCGGTTTATTTTCATATTCCGTTCTGCGAAACGCTGTGCTGGTTTTGCGGCTGCACCACCGTCATCACGCTCGACCACGACCAGGGCATGGCCTACGTCGAGGCACTGGGCCGCGAAGTGGCGAAGATGGCGCCGAAACTGAATCCGGCGCGCAAGGTCGTGCAACTTCATTTCGGCGGCGGTTCACCTACATTTCTGCGCCCGGACGAAATCCGCCGGCTCGGCGAAATCATTCACCAGCACTTCGCGTTTTCGCCCGACATCGAGGCGGGCGTGGAGGTAGACCCGCGCCGGCTCACGCGCGACCACATGGTGGCGCTGCGCGAAATCGGCTTCAACCGCGCCTCGATGGGTGTCCAGGATTTCAATCCCAAAGTGCAGGAAGCGATTCACCGCCTCCAGCCGCGCGAGCTGACGCAACAGGCGATGGATTGGATGCGCGAACTCGGCTTCGGCTCCATCAACCTGGACCTGATTTACGGCCTGCCGCACCAGACGCCGGAATCGTTCAATGAGACGCTCAACATCGTGTTGGAGATGAAGCCGGACCGATTGGCGGTTTTCAGCTATGCGCACGTGCCGTGGATCAAGCCGTCGCAGAAGATTTTGGAACAGAAAATCCTGCCCGCGCCGGAAACGAAGTTGCAGGTGCTCAAGCTCGTCATCGAAAAACTCACGGCGAACGGCCAATACGTCTATATTGGCATGGACCATTTCGCGAAGCCGACCGACGAACTCGCCGTGGCGCAGAAAAAGAAACAGCTTCAGCGGAATTTTCAGGGTTACAGCACGCGCGCCGGGTCGGACATCTACGCGTTCGGCATGTCGAGCATTTCACAGATTCCCGATGCCTACTGGCAAAACGAGAAGGAACTGCCGAAATGGCAGGAAGCTGTGGAGGCGGGCCGCGTGCCGCTGCACCGCGCCTATTTCGTGACCGACGAGGACAAAATCCGCCGCGAAACCATCATGCGCGTGATGTGCGACCTCTCGCTCGATTACGCCGCGATGTCGCAGAAACTCGGCATCAACTTCGCGCAACACTTCGTCAACGAACTTGCCGCGCTCGCGCCGTTTGAAGCCGACGGCTTGGTGAAACGCATGCCGACCGGCCTTGAAGTCACCGACACTGGCCGCCTGTTCATCCGTAACATCGCCATGTGCTTCGACAATACGCTCGCGCCGGCGGGCGAGCGGAAACATTCGAGGACGATTTGACATGTCGGAGGGGCGAGTTCCACGAGCCCCAATCAAAAAATGCAAACTCCAATTCGCAAACCGGGCCGCCAACGGTTGCCGCACTTGCCATCGCGGGAGTTCGCAAACGAGACCATCCTCCAGTTTGTCACTGTTTGTACGGAAAAGCGTCGTCCGCTGCTGGCTCGGCCTGAAATTGTTTTCTTGTTGCTCGATTGTTGGCGCAAGGCCGACCGTTGGCTGGTGGGACGCTACATTATCATGCCGGATCATCTGCATCTTTTCTGTGCGCCGGCGAAATTGCCGGTCACGCCGCTGAAACAATGGGTTCGTTTTTGGCGTGCGGAGGCAACCCGCCGCTGGCCGCACCCGGCGGAAAAGCCGATTTGGCAACGCGATTTTTTCGACCGGCAGTTACGCCACGGCGAAAGCTATCATCAAAAGTGGCTTTATCTCTGGGAAAATCCAATCAAGGATGGACTGGTGAAACGACCGGAAGACTGGCCGTATCAAGGTGAACTCAATATATTGTCGTGGCATGATGCAACTTGATGAAAAATCGGAGGGGCGAGCTCTGCGAGCCCCAAATGTTGTTTTTAGTCAGGGGCTCGTGGAACTCGCCCCTCCGAAATGAACGATTCCGGACGTCTGTTCATCCGCAACATTGCGATGTGCTTCGACAATACGCTCGCGCCGGTGGGCGAACGGAGACATTCGAAGACGATTTAAGAGGAATAACAATTATGCAATTCCATTGGGGTGGAATTCCAGAACCTAAAGACTTTGTTCCTGATGAGACATGGAAGTCGCTACACGAGCCCAATCCATGGATGATGCAACTTTTTGCGATTCCGTTAGGGATCGTTGCATTTATTGCTGTTGGCGCTTTGTGGTTTTATGGGACAGATAAAAAAACCAGCATATTTGAACCAGCGATTTCTCTGGCACCAATCTTAGTCTCAATTGTCATTTTGATCGTCGTGCATGAGCTAATTCATGCGATGGTTCATCCACAATTCGGAAGGTCTAGGCAATCGATTCTCGGATTCTGGCCGTCACGATTACTTTTCTACGCTCACTACGATGGAGAATTGTCTCGTAATCGTTTTGTCGCCATTCTCGCAATGCCAACGGTTGTGATAACATTTATGCCTTTGATAGTCACGATTGTATTAAATCTTTCCTGTGGTTTAATTGCATGGATTTCAACGTGGAACATTCTTTTTGCATGTGGTGACTTGTTCGGAATTATCCTGCTGCTTTCTCAAGTTCCAAGCGATGCGACGTGCCGTAATCAAGGTTGGAGGACGTATTGGAAGGTTTTAAATTGCCAGTAACAATTACTTTTCAAGTCGAATGAAATCCGTCGCCATCATCGGAGCCGGTATCACGGGATTGACTGCGGCGTTTTGCCTGAAGCGCAAGGGCATTCTGGTCACGGTTTATGAGGCGAGCGGTCGCGTGGGCGGTGTGATTCAGTCCATCCGCAAGGACGGTTTTCTGGCCGAGTGCGGACCGAACACCATTCTCGAAACATCGCCGAAAATCGCCCAGCTCGTCCACGACGCGGGTCTGGAATCGCGCCGGCTTTATTCCGACCCGAAGGCCGAGGCGCGCTACGTCGTTCGTTACGGACGGCCGATTGAAATGCCCGGCTCGCCGCTGGGATTTTTCATGACAAAACTTTTCACCGCCAAGGCCAAGCTGGCGGTGTTGCGTGAGCCGTTTGTCCCGGCGCGCCGGGACGGCAAGGAAGAAAGTGTTGCCGAATTCGTGAAGCGACGGCTGAACCAGGAATTTCTCGACCACGCGATCGACGCGCTGGTGGCGGGGGTTTATGCGGGTGATCCTTACAAACTTTCCTTGCAGCAGGCGTTTCCGCGGCTGGCCAAACTCGAGACGCGGTACGGTTCGCTCATCAAGGGGCAGATTTTCGGCGCGGGCGAGCGCAAACGGCGCGGCGAAATCGCCAAAGACCGCGCGCCCAAATTTTCCTTCGACGAGGGTTTGCAGGTATTGCCGGACACAATCCATCAGCAACTTGGCAACGCGGTAAAACCCAACACCTCGGTCACAAAGCTCACACAAACGGAGAGTGGATGGCGTGTTTCGACTGCATCGGGCGAAGCGGAGCATAGCGCGGCAATTTATTGCGGCACGGCATATAAACTGGCGGAATTGCCGGTGGAGTTTTTACGTGGGACAGACTTCCAGACTGTCTCAAATTCTTTCAAGGATAATGGAAACAGGCGAGACGCATATCCTGCTTTTTCAGCGTTCTCCGAAATCCATTATCCGCCGGTGGCAAGCGTGGTTTTGGGATTCCGGCGCGAAGACGTGGCACATCCTTGTCAGGGTTTCGGGATGCTGATTCCGAAAGTTGAGGGCTTTAAAATTCTTGGCACGATTTTTTCGTCGGCGCTGTTCCCGAACCGCGCCCCCACCGGCCACCTCACGCTCACGAGTTACCTTGGCGGCGAGCGACAGCCGGAGTTCGCGTTGCTGCCGGTGGGAAAATTGGTCGAACTGACGTGCGAAGATTTGCGCGTGCTGCTGGGTGTACGCAGCCAGCCGACGTTCGCGCATTGCGTGGTTTATCCCAAGGCGATTCCGCAATATAATCTTGGTTATGGCCGTTACCGCGAATTGATGACGGAAATTGAAAACCAGGCTCCCGGTTTATTTTTCGCCGGTCATTACCGTGACGGTGTTTCGCTGGGTGATTCAATTTTGTCCGGTTACAACATTGTCGGGCGCGTGGAAAAGTTCCTGACAGCCAAATGAGCAAAGGCGTTTTACTGGTCAATCTCGGTTCGCCGGACTCGACCGCCGTCGGCGACGTGCGGCGGTATCTCCGTGAATTTTTGATGGACGGGCGCGTGATTGACGTTGCCTGGCCGCTGCGGGCGTTCATCGTGGGCATGATTCTCATCAACCGGCCGAAACAATCCGCCGAAGCTTATCACAAAATCTGGACGCCCGAGGGTTCGCCGCTCGTCGTGACGAGCCGCAGGGTCCAGGCGAAATTGCAGGAGCGTGTGACTGTGCCGGTGGAACTGGCGATGCGATACCGAAACCCATCCATTGCGGACACGCTGCGCAAGCTGGCAGCGGAGAAGGTTGGCGAGGTTTTGTTGATTCCCTTGTTTCCGCATTACGCGATGTCGAGCTGCGAAACAACGGTGATGCGGGTGAAGAAAGTCACGGCCCGGATTGCGCCACAAATGCGGATTGAGGTGCAGCCGCCTTACGGTGACGCGCCGGATTACATCGCGGCGCTGGCGGCCAGTGCACAGAATCATCTGGAGGCGGGCTACGATCATTTGCTGTTCAGCTTCCATGGTGTGCCGGAGCGGCATCTCAAAAAATCCGACCCGACCGGCAGCCACTGTTTGGCAATGCCCAATTGCTGCGAGGTCGCCAGCCCGGCGCACGCGACGTGTTACCGCGCGCAGTGTTTCAAAACCGTGGCCGCATTTGTGAAGCGGACCGGCGTGCCCGCCGGGAAATTTTCCGTGTCGTTTCAATCCCGGCTGGGCCGTGAGCCATGGCTGAAGCCTTACACGGATTTGGTCCTGGCCGAATTGCCCGGGCGCGGAGTCCAAAAGCTCCTGGTCATTTGTCCGGCGTTTGTCTCGGATTGTCTGGAAACGCTGGAGGAAATCGGCATCCGCGGGCGCGCAACGTTTTTGACAGCGGGCGGGAAGGCGTTCACGCTGATCCCCTGTTTGAACGAGCATCCGCTCTGGCTCGTGGCACTGGAAAGAATGGTGGAGCGATTTTTGTCCTGAACGGGCGGCTTATTTCTTCGTTTGGGAAAGACCGAGGAGGTTGGCCAACCGCAGCTTCACCGTGCGCTGCAGCGATTGGGGGGCCGGTTTTTTCTGCGGTTTCTCTCCGGAGCTGATGGATTCGCAGGGGTGGCTGCAGAACAGGCAGAGAAACAACGGCTGGCCGCCCCGGCGCCGCACCATGTGGACACAACTCCGGCACATGACTTCACCGCAATGCGTGCATTTGTAGATGGCCTGCGTTTCCGGGTGACGCGGACATAACATGGCGCCATCCGGGAGCAACACCGGCGGTTTCGGGCGCTCGTGTTCGTATTGGGGGATCGCGATGACGATGTCGGTGTTTTCGACGAACAATATCACCTGGCCCAGTTGCACCTTCTGGCCCGGGCGCAACCACGCCTCCTGGACGCTCTGGCCATTGACGAACGTGCCATTGGTCGAGTCGCAATCGTGAATCAGCACACCGTCGTTGGACAGCACCAGTTCGCAGTGCAGCGCAGATACGCTGGGGTGGGCGATGGTAAAATCACAGGCGGGGTCGCGGCCAACGTGATTGACGCCGAAACGAAGCTCGAGCGTCTGGTTTTCCAAACCGGCTGTCTTGATCAGGAGTCTGGCCATGCGAAATCCGAACGGTTCAGTCTGACAGCAGTTTGCGCGTTTGGATTGCAAATGGCGAGAAGAAAATGTAATAAATAACGTGACACCCCGGCCGCCGGCCATCCCTATCGCCCGAGCGGATTTTTTACGAACGCAAATTCCTCCACGATTTTTCCGCCAATCAGGTGTTCCTGGATGATGCGCTCCAGCACTTCCGGCACGCAGGAGTGATACCAGACGCCTTCGGGGTAAACGACCGCAATCGGTCCGCGCATGCACACACGCAGGCAATTGGCCTTCGTGCGATAAATCAGCGGTTCCCGTCCGGCCAGATCCAATTCCTTCAGCCGCCGTTTCAGGAATTCCCAGGCGGCCAGCCCCGTTTCCTTCGCGCAACACTTCGGGTCGGTCTGGTCGGCGCACAGGAAAATATGGCGCCGGAAATTTTCGAGGCCGAGCGTTTCAACGGTAGTTTGCAGTTCAGTCTTCATAAATCGTTCCCGTCCTCGTTTCCCGTCCTCGTCCTTGATTTGTAATTTTTCGCGGACGGGAACGGGGAGGACAACACGGATAAATAAAAATTTCAGCCCCAGTGCACCAGTCCAATCATGCCCGCGACGGCAACGAAACCGCCTCCGAGTTCGCGGGCCGTGATGCTTTCGCCTTCAAACACACGCGCCAGCGGCAGCATGACGATGGGCGTCAGGGCGAGAATGGCGGTGACGATGCCGGTGGGTGTGTTTTCGAGCGCCCACTGCATGCAGCTCACGCCAACCGTCTGGCCGGCGAGGCTGTTGGCCAGCACCCACGGCCAGAGCTTTAATTTTCCCCGCGGAGAAAATGAATCCATCATCTGCGCGTCGTCGCCGCGTTTGCGGGCATGCCGCCACTTGACAATCAAAAAAAAGAGACCGAGCGCGACGGCGCCACCGATGACCCGCTGGTAGCCGGTCGTGCCGGGGTCGGGATGTTCGCCCGCCGCGTGCGCGACGGCGTAGGCCTTGCGGCTCAAGACCGCGCCGAGCGCACCGCCCATCGCGGCGATGGCACTGGCCAGAATTCCAAGCCACAGATGGCGCGGCGCGATTTTCAAATGCTCGCCCGGCGTCATCGCGATGGCCACGCCGACGAGGATGACCGCGATGCAAAAAATTTCTACGAGATTCAGCTTTGTGCCCAGCCAGAGCCATTCGATCATCGCGGCGCAGGGCACGGTGAGGCATTGCGTGAGCAGGACCGTCCGGCGGCTGCCCAGCCGCGGCAGGGCTTGAAAATACGCCGTGTCGCCGAGGCCGATGCCCGCAAGCCCGCTCAAAACGAAGATGGAAAACGCGGCGCCGGTCGTGCCCGCGCCGAAAAGGTTCGCCCAAACCGCCAGGAAAAGAAACGCGCCGCAGATGCGCCAGAAATTGGCCTCGACACCACCCAACCGCGTGGCGGTGCGATGCCCGCAAATGGCGGAGATAGCAAACAGCAACGTGGTCAGGAGCGCGGCAACCATGACGGGTACGGAGGGAAAAAGGTTGACACGGCGATTTTCAGGCTGCCGTGGTGGATCGTGAACGGGTTATTACAATTCCTCGTAATAGTCGTCCGAACCGAGCACGTTCTCGCCTTCGCCTTCGACGCCGCCTTCCTGAAGGATTTTGGCGATGTCGGGTGCGACCCAGCGTTTGTTCTTCCCTTTTCTGCCAACGGATTTGACGCGGTAGCGGCCCTGGATGTCACTTTCCAGGATGCCACGTTCCGCCATGCGCACCAGGAGCGGCTTGGCCCAATCGGGGTCTTCGTGAAACTTCCTTTTGCCACCCGCCCGCCGGGCAATTTCCACGGCGTTGACGTACTCTTCGCCCCGGGTCTTCAGAAAATAGAAAATTTCGCGCTCGTCTCCATCCATATTCTGAACTTCGCAGAGTTCAGCGTGCGAGTCCAGAAATTAAAGCTTCGCCGCGATGAACTGTTCCAGTTTCAGCGCGTCGGCGTTGAACAGCCGGATGCCTTCGGCGGTTTTTTCCGTGGCCATCGGGTTTTCGTTGAGCAGCCAGCGGAATTTCTTTTCATCCAATCGGAGCCGCTCAATTTTGCTGGCGCGCGCCAGTTCGGGGCTGAGTTTGCGCACGACCGGCGCGGTGCTTCTCTGCAATTCCCCCATTAACTGCGGACTGATGGTCAGCAAATCGCACCCGGCCAGTTCGAGAATTTCGCCCGCATTGCGGAAACTCGCGCCCATGACTTCCGTCGCGTGGCCGAATTTTTTGTAGTAGGCGTAAATCTCCTTTACCGAGAGCACGCCGGGGTCCTCGGCGGGCGCAAAGTCCCTGCCCGCGTTCTTTTTATGCCAATCCAAAATCCGTCCGACGAACGGCGAAATCAACCTGGCCTTTGCCTCGGCGCAGGCGACGGCCTGGGCTAGCGAAAACAGCAGCGTCATATTGCAGTTGATGCCCTCGCGCTGGAGAATTTCCGCCGCGCGCACGCCTTCCCACGTCGTCGCGATTTTGATGAGGATGCGTTCGCGCCCGATGCCGTGCGCCTGGTAAAGCTCGATGAACCGGCGCGCTTTGTTGGCCAGGCCTTCGGTGTCAAACGCGAGGTTCGCGTCGGTCTCGGTCGAAACGCGGCCGGGCACGAGTTTCAGTATCTCGACGCCGAACAACACCAGCAAATCGTCCATGACGCTCCGCAGCAATTTTTCGCCGCCGGCGCCGGATTTTTTGTTGTCGGCGACGGCCTTGTCCACCAAGAACCGGTATTCGGGCATCTGGGCGGCCTTGAAGATGAGCGAGGGATTGGTGGTGGCGTCCTGGGGCGCGTATTGTTTGATCGCGGCAAAGTCGCCGGTGTCGGCGACGACCGTCGTGAATTGTTTGAGCTGGTCGAGCTGGCTCAACGCCGTTGACGCCGAGGCCTTTTCGGTTGCGATGGCAGCCTTCATGTTTCGTTTGATTTTAAAGAGTGACAACCATGCCCCGCCCCGCGTTCGATGGCAATTCATTTGAAAGGAAGACCGCGGCTGAAAATTATTGTTTGAATCGCTGCGAAAACCGAATACTTATTTGCCCTGAAACCGAAAACCGACGAGCAAAAGTGAAACCGACCGACCTGCGGGGCATCCTGCAATACATTCCGCAATTCCGCGAGAAGACGTTCATCCTCGCGATTGACCAAACAACCGTTGCCACCCCACCACGCTCAAGCCACGTCAGCCACCAGCGAGGTTAGACTCTTCTCTCGAACCTAGTAATTCGCCCTGATTCGATAAAACCGCTGCGCCGCTTCAGGCGGGATTGTGTTGGTGACCCATATTGTTCCCGGCGAAAAGACGATGTTGCTCATGTCAACGGACCACGCGTTCGTCGTTTGCAAGGTGCTTGTCCCGACGAGGTCGTGAAAGCAACCGGGAATACCGTTAAAACCGATCCGCAGGTGGGAAAAGTCCAGGAGGGTAATATTTGTAATGCGCAGCGGGGGTATAGCAGGATAGGCAATGGTGTTGGCGACCCAGTTGTTTGCGAAGTCAAATGGGACGATGACATTCCTTGTCGTGGAAGGCCAGTTGTCGTGGACGATCACCCAGTCGGTTGGCGGTAACAGCAGCGACGGCGACGGATCGAGCACATCGCCGGCCGGGATAAAACCCACCGCCGTCACGATGTGGCCCAAGGCCAAACCATTCGTCTGGAGGTTCCAATATTCGTGTGCCTCGTTCGTTCCGCCAGTGTAAATATCCCACGTGTAAAAAAAGCCACCGATGTCCGGTTCGGAGTTTGTTCCCAGTTGTGTAAGGCCGTTCACTGCCGCCGGATTGACCACCCAGTGTTTGAAGCTCAAGAGCAACGTGCGGTCATGGCAGATTTCTTGCATCACCTGGCCAAAGGCTGCGGCTTGGTTGCCGTGGAAGGGTTGAGCCGGATTTCCGGACTCGTCGTTGCCCCAGGCAATGCCCTGACCTGCGGTGCCAGTGACCCAGCCTAGGCCGGAGTTGTCGTAACGGCTGTCCAAATAAATCTTCAAGCCGGCGTGGAGATCTTTGACATAAGTGCCCGGGTGGTTGGCGTTGCCAAAATTGTAGCCGCCCATGGCGCCCCCGCCGGCATCATACGGGCAACCCAGATTGCAGTCCAAATACCAGCCGATGTCCGTCGGTGAAGCCGGCGCATTCGCCTGAACTGGCGGCCGATTGACCGTTCCATCTGCCAAATAATCCTGCCAGGACGGATCAACACCCCACATGACGTCACTGCCGGGAAAAGCCGTGTTGTCGGCCACCGGCACGTTGTGATGATCCTTCCAGTGGCCGGTGAGGTTGGCCGCCGAAGAGGGTCCACACCAGTCACTCCATTGGTCAACAGCGCCAAACGGTGGCGGGTTGTTGATGTTGGGATACGTCGGCCCGCCGTTGGGCCCCGGCGGCAGAGCCAAAGGCGAATAGTCGTAGGGCTGATTCCAATCCGGCACCAGGCCTTTGACAAATCTGGTTCCCGTCAGCCAGGGCTTGGCAGTGGTATTGGCGACCCACGCGGCAACCCAATTAGTACCGTTTGGTTGTGGATTCAGGTAACCATAAGGAACAATCACGTTCCTTGGCGTGGAAGACCAGTTATCGTGGACGATAACCCAATCGGTTGGCACCATGAGGCCCGGCAGCGTCGGCCCCGGATCATCCGGATCGTTGGCCCGAATATATCCCACCACTGTCACCGCGTGGCCAAGGGCCAAGCCGTTTTCAAGATTGGTCCACACCTCATCTTCGGCGTTCGTGTAGGGCTGCGATGGTGTTGAACCCCAAGTGTAGTAGGTCCCGCCATTAGTGGACTCCGAATTCGTCCCGGATGGCTGGAGAGGCGGGACCGGTGCCGGGTTCAGGTTCCAGTGCGTGAAACACACGATCAGTGTGCGATTGGAGCCGATCTCCGACATCACTTCGCCAAAGGCACTGGCCAAGTTCAGGTGGACCACCGCCGGAGCTCCGGTCGGGTCGGTCCCGGCCGCGAAGCTGCTTCCCCGGGTTCCGGTTTTCCAAAAGACGCCTCCCGAGAGGCTGTAGCGGCTGTTCAAAAAAAGCTGCAGGCCGGCATGGATGTCTTTGAGGTAGGTGCCGCGATGCTGCGGATTACCAAGGGGATAGCCACCCATCCATTTACCCCCGCCAGCGTCGTAGGCGATGTTATAATTGGCGTTCATGTACCAGCCAATGTCGGTCGTTTGTGCCGGCAGGACACCCGCAGGGAAGAGAGGCCGATTTACCGTGCCGTCAGCCAGATAATCCTGCCATGACGGGCCGGCCGCCCACAAAACGTCGCTACCGGGAAAAGCTGTATTGTCCGCTACGGGTATACCCCGGGCGTCGGTCCAGTGACCGGCAAGGTTGGCGCCAGAACAGGGCGCGCACCAGTCATTCCACTGGCTGGGCACAAAGGGGGCCGGGTCCGGTCCCGGGCCGTTTGGCGCCGGATAACGATAGGGTTGGTTCCAGTCCGGCACCAGGCCGCTCACAAACGTGGCGGCGGCAAATAGGTTTCCGGTCATGGCCATGAGCACGGTTGCGGTGGAAATCAATGACTTCCAGTTCGCACCCGTCAGCCGGCTTCCACTTTCAAGTGATTTTTTCATGAGATGACTCCTTCGGATTTCGTGATTGTTTGTTGACGGAATGGGATTAAAAGTTGAAAACATGGTTTTCATAATTCGTAATGAGCGATGAGAAGGCTTCCGCGTTGGGGAACGGGATAAAAAACCTCCCTTGCTTTTTGGCAGGGCCGTAGCTCTGTCGGCGCATGCACCCCAGGTTGTGCTTTGCTCGTTTTCATGGGCCGTTCCGGCCCGGGTGAACAACGTTACGGCTTTTTACGAAACGCTCGAACTTACTCGAGCAAACCAAGCTTATACATTTTTCCAACTTCTTTTGTCAAGCATGAAACCAAATTTAAAATTTGAGTTGAATCCCGCTGAAAACCGAATACTTGTTTTGCATTGAAAGTCCAATGACAAGCCGAAAGTGAAACCGACCGACCTGCGGGGCATCCTGCAATACATTCCGCAATTCCGCGAGAAGACGTTCATCCTCGCGATTGACGGCGCGATTGTCACCGACGAGAACTTTGCCACGCTGCTGTTGGACGTGGCGGTGTTGTGGTCGCTGAACATCCGCGTCGTGCTCGTCCACGGCGCGTCGGCGCAAATCAAGGCGCTCGCCGAGGAACAAAAAATCCAGCCCTCCAATCTTGACGGCTCCGGTGTCACCGACGCGGCTACGCTCCAGCTTGCGCTCACGGCGGCGAACCGGCTCACGCACGAAATCCTCGAAGGCCTTTCGGCCAACGACCTCCGCGCCGCCAGCACGAACGTCATCGTCGCGCATCCGATGGGTATCCGCCAAGGTGTGGACCACCTGTTCACTGGCAAGGTCGAGCGCGTGGATGTGGAACTGCTCCAATCGCTGCTCACGCAGGGCGTCGTGCCGGTCATTCCGCCGCTCGGTTTCGACGGCGATGGCCGGACATATCGCGTGAATTCCGACGGTGTGGCGGTGGCGGTCGCCGAGGCGCTGAAGGCCATCAAATTGATTTTCATCACATCCAGCGATGGCTTGATTTACAATGGCCAGTTCATCCGTCAAATGCTCGTATCCGAATTGCAACATCTTTTGCAGACGAACAGCACCGGTTTTGCGCCGGAACTTTTGTCAAAAGCGCAGCACGCCGCCGCCGCCTGCCAAGCCGGGATTCCGCGCGTCCACGTCATCAACAGCAAAGTGGATGAGGGTTTGCTCGCCGAGGTGTTTTCCAACGAAGGCATTGGCACGCTGATTTACGCCAACGAGTATCAGCAGGTCCGGCCGGCGAAGAAAAAAGACATTCGCGCGATCCAACTTTTGACGAAGCAAGCGGTCGAGGCGGAGGAACTGGTCAAGCGCAGCCGGGCAGCCATTGAAAAAAATCTGGGCGACTTTTTCATTTTTGAAATTGATAAAAACCCGGTCGCGTGTGTAGCGTTGCACGTCTATCCTGAACAAAAAAAAGGCGAGCTGGCGTGCTTATACGTCAGCCCGTTGCACGAAAACCGGGGCATCGGGCGCAAGTTGATTCAATACGTCGAAAACAAGGCGCGGGAGATGAACCTGACCGAACTCATTACGCTCTCGACGCAGGCGTTCACCTATTTCCAATCCAAGGGCGGTTTTGCCGAGGGCACGCCCGACGATCTGCCGCCCGTGCGCCGCGAGAAATACGAGCAGAGCGGAAGGAATTCCAAGGTGCTCGTCAAGAAGTTGAAATAGCCGGCAACGTGGCACAGGTTTCCAACCTGTGACTTTCCCATGTCCAGTCCTTCGAGCACATTTGAAAACTTCCTGCTCGCCTGCAAAACCCATGGCATGGTTCCGACTCGTTTTGGCCTTGTCGTTAATGTCGCCGAACAATCCGTTTCACTTTTTGGAAAATCCTTTGCGTCTTCGCGCCTTTGCGTTAACAACCCGGATTCAGCGACGGTCACAGACCGCCGCTACCAGTTGATAAAACAATTCCGCTGCTCCACGTCGCGTTTCGGCACCAGCCAGATTGCCGGTTCCAACGGCACGCCGCTCGGTTTGCATCGCATCGTGAAAAAAATCGGTGGTGGCTGGCCGGTGGGCACCGTTTTCAAAAGCCGCAAACCGATTGGCGACACCTGGCAGGGGAGGCCAAACGCAAAAGTCACCACGCGCATCTTGTGGCTGGAAGGACTCGAGCCCGGCTTCAACCGCGGAGGCAATGTGGATTCGTACAGCCGCTACATTTACATCCACGGCACGGGCGATGAGACGACGATTGGCCGTCCGGCGTCGTGCGGTTGTATTCACCTCGCCGCCAATGATTTGATTCCACTCTTCGACAAACTACCTGTCGGCACATTGGTTTGGATTGCGGAACATTGAATCGTAGCAGCCGACGTCAGGAGGCTCTGCCTGGATTTACAATTTACGAGTTTGTCCCCTGTCCGAGACATGCTGCGTATATCGCACATCGTAAATCAAAAGTGACGAGCCTCGCTGCCTCGGTTCCTATGATGCGTAACGCCTGCGCCAGCGACCGGCTTGCATCCGGCGATTGCGTTCATGCCGCGGGCAGGTGGTGTTGTAACCATTCCCCTGAAAAAGCGATTCGGGCGACAGCCGCCAAGGAGGTGGGGATGAAGAATCCCACTGAAAAAACGGCTGTCCGCCCGAATCAAAACCCCGGGTCCATACTGCCCTGTTCATGAGTCCCCCACGGACACGGGCAGCGGACCCTAAATTGTAAAGAACCAATCGGCCGAACTCGCGCCGTAATGGAATCCGGCCTCATCCTCGTAACCGAACGGCACCCGTGATTCGATCACACCGCACAACCGTGCGGTGATTTGGGCCGGAAACCTCACTTTATGCCCTGCCATCCGCTGGTTGTTACCGTGAACTGACAGGGGTATCGTTTGGTCAAAGCATTTTGTCACCAATTCCTTGCCAGTAACCATGCTGCAAATATGCTTGTTATGCGAGGGAATGGCTTTTCCTCTTTTGGCAACAACTCAACAAAAATTGTGATTTGGCACGATGGTTGGACGGTTCCTGAGACAAAAACCACCGGTGGCTCTGGAAAGGTGAAAATTGGTACCGCAGCCACGAAGAAACGGTAAAATGGAACGCTGATTAACCGTATCGGCACCCATAGCGTGCCGGACGCTCGCATGCTGGCGGCCCGGACGCGGCGGTTTTAATGTTTCCACCGCAGTTTTTTGAGGTGGGAAAAGATTTTTCGCAGGAAAAAGGGAGTGTCGAACGGCTGGTCAATGAAATCGGCAGCGCCCAGTTCAAGCGCGCGCCGGCGATTTTCCTCGTTCCCATGTCCGGAAACGAAAATGATTGGCGTCCGGCTGAAACGAAAATCCTGCTTCAGCCACGCGCACACCTCAAAGCCATTCTTCTCCGGCAGGTTGATGTCCAATATGACGAGATCGAATTCCGCTTTCTGCGACAACCGGATTCCGTCCGTGCCGGTTTGCGCGCCGACGACCTCGAATCCGGCGCGCTCCAGGAGCAGCATCATCGTGGTCAAAACTCCCACCTGATCTTCGACGACGAGAATTTTCGGCCTGACGGTAATGCTCATTTTTTGACGGTGACCCGTTGGTGTGACAGTTTTTCCCGGATGGCGTTGCGAATGAACTTGGAACGGTCCGAATCTTCCCTTTTGACGGCTTCGGCCAGACGCGGCAGCAACGTTTTGGAAACCCAAATTGAAAGCTGTTTCCCTTTTCGCTTTTTCCCAACCCGCTTCACGGGCTGGGTGTCTATATTGAGTCTATAAACATGTCAACAAAAAATTTGCTTTTTCCCGGCGGCAAAAACGGTGTATAGAAATCGTGTGCCCAATCAACGCGCCGCCGGTCAGAAGTTGTTGCCCATCGCCGTGGATGAACAGTTCCTGCGCGAACTGGACGCCGGGCTTGCGCACGCGGGCTACCGGAATCGCTCCCAGTTTGTCCGCGACGCCATTGTCGAAAAATTGACGCGGGCCGGCATTGCCGTGCCCAAAGAATTGGCGTTGCCGCCGCATCGCATCGGCAAAAGCATGAAGGCGCAATTGCTTTATCCGATGCACCGGACGTCCGCGTTTGCGCTGAACGAAAAAGCCGCGTCAAAAAAACGCCGCGGCGCAAAATAAACTTCCATTTTTCTTCACGCCGGTTTTGGAGTATTCTCACTCCATGAATTTGACCGAGCAAATGACGGCTTTGGCCAAACACGCCAAAGCCGCGTCGCGCGAACTCGCCAAACTGACGACGGCGGAGAAGAACGCCTGTCTGCTGGCGATGGCCACGGCGCTGGAACAAAACGCCGCCGCGCTTAAGCAGACCAATACGCTGGACATGGACGCCGCCGCGAAGTCCGGCCTTTCATCCGCCATGCTTGACCGGCTCAAGCTGGATGACAAACGCATCACCGCCATGGCCAAAGGCCTGCGCGAAGTCGCCGCCCTGCCCGATCCCGTCGGGAAAATTCTGGATGAGCGTGTCCGGCCCAACGGCCTCAAGCTCCGGAAAATTTCCACGCCCATCGGCGTGGTGGTCATCATTTACGAGTCCCGCCCGAACGTGACGGCAGACGCGGCGAGCCTATGCTTCAAATCCGGCAACGCCACGATTCTGCGCGGCGGCCGAGAGGCGCTGAATTCAAATCAAACCATCGCCCGAACGATGATTGAAGCCGGCAAGATTGCGCTCCGGCATTTTCCCGAACACGCAATTCAGGTTGTGCCCGTGACCGACCGCGAGGCGATTCCCATTTTGCTCTCGCTCACCCAATACGTTGACCTGTGCATGCCCCGCGGTGGCGAAGGACTGATTCGCGCCGTGGCCGATTGCAGCAAGGTGCCCGTCATCAAGCATTACAAAGGCGTCTGCCACGTCTTTGTGGACGCCGACGCCGATTTGAAAATGGCCGAGGAAATTGCGATGAACGCCAAGGTCCAGCGTCCGGCCGTCTGCAACGCGATGGAAACGCTGCTGGTGGACAAAACTGTGGTGGAAAAATTTCTTCCCGCAATCGCACAAAAACTTTTCGAGAAACACGTCGAGATTCGTGGCGATGAAACGACGCTTAAACTGCTTGACGCATCACGCATCACGCATCACGCATCACGCGTCCGCCATGCAACCGAACAGGATTATTTCACCGAATACAATGATTACATCCTGAATGTCCGCGTCGTGGACGGCGTGCAGGCGGCAATAGACCACATCAACCACTACGGCTCGGCGCATTCGGACAGCATCGTCACGAAGAACGAAACCCACGCGAAACAATTTCTGGCCGAGGTGGATTCGGCGGCGGTGTATTGGAACGCCTCGACGCGATTCACTGATGGCGCCGAGTTCGGCATGGGCGCGGAAATCGGCATCAGCACTGACAAAATCGGCGCGCGCGGTCCGATGGGCCTGGCGGAATTGACCAGTTACAAGTGGATCGGCATCGGCAACGGACAAATCAGGACTTGAAGAAATGACAGCCGATGAATTCGTAAAAATTGTTCGCAAAGGGTCTGATAAGTTGCGTGTTGACGATGTTGTTTTCAACACTGGCTCTGAAGAATTTCACGGCAAAGGACTGATTCGGATTAGCCGCGAAAGCATTGATGTTGACCTAACCATTAACAAAGGAGAAAAAGTGCCGGAGGTTAAAACTGGCATTTACACCAAACGAGATTATTGGAAGCTAACAGGGATCATTGAAGATCAATTACAATTCAAGTGTGACTATGTTGGTCCGGCAGGATATAGTTCAAAATCGTGGCCTAGCGAAATTACGAAATGCACTTTTGATCTTCATCCCATTGACCTAATCCCGTCTGGTTGGGATGCGATGTCTCGCCAAGAACGCAATCAGCACCTAAAGCAGCTTCGAGAAAGCACGCCAAATGCAAAAGAAAAGCCGGAACAGACGACTGAAGAAGAACAGACGGGCGATTTTTACTTTTACGCCACGCTTTTTGAATATCCTTTGCTTGCTTCGAGTTGGGGCAAAGAAGTGAAAGGCGAAACCGAGAATTACGAAATTGTTTTTCAGAAAGAAAAAGAGGATTCCGACCTTCATGTTTCACTTCGCTCTAAAAAAGAATATCACTCGCCTGGCGAACAAGATGATTGGAACAAATTTTATGCCTTTATGAAGGCGCTTGCATTCGTGCATGGCATGAATGCTTGGCCGTATCGTGTTGAGTATTGGCGTGCCGGACAAAAGATTACTGACCGAGTCACCGCTGCCTACAAACTTTCTAAAACATCTCACACTCCATTTACTAAACGGCTTTCATTTAATGCGAAAACCGGCTCGCTAAAATGGGACTTTTACGAACCGATCAAAAAAGCGGCGGCATTTTTTGAAACAGATTCGGCCTTGAGCAAAGAGGTTTCGGAAATTCTATTCCTCTTTCGCGAGGCAGATGAAGGCGTTCATTCTGAAATCACAACAATCGCTTTGTGCAGTTTGTTTGAAAATTTGGTCCGGTTGATTTTCCGTGAACTAAACCTGAAAGAAAAAGCCGCCGCTAGTAGCGATTTGAAGTTGTTCGAGGAGGCAAAAAGCGAAATCGCCGATCAAATAAACCAACAAATA
>Ga0187866_1001699_pt1 | contig 19794 bp, 21 predicted proteins | sample June2016WEW_11_1_3_FD_133013 | JGI IMG/M metagenome (GOLD analysis project Ga0187866, IMG submission 133013) | Peatland microbial communities from SPRUCE experiment site at the Marcell Experimental Forest, Minnesota, USA - June2016WEW_11_150 | ecosystem: Environmental > Terrestrial > Soil >...
GGAGCTGGTGGCGCTGGACAACGCGCAGATCAAGTACTCGACCGTGCAGAACTGGTATCCCGGCGACAAGGAAGGCAAGGGCGGCATCTACAATTTCGTCACCAAGCGCGGCAAGTGCCTGGGTGCGAACTCGAAAATCTCCTGGACGCAGCTTGAGACCGGCTCGGCCATCACCTGGAAGTACCCGAGCTGCATCCTGATGGGCGACAACTCGGTGGGCGAGTTCTACTCGGTGGCGGTGGCCAACAACTACCAGCAGGCGGACACGGGCACCAAGATGATCCACCTGGGCAAGAACACGCGCTCGACCATTGTTTCCAAGGGCATTTCCGCCGGTCATGGCCAGAACAGCTACCGGGGCATGGTGAAGATCCTGCCGGGGGCCGAGGGCGCGCGCAACTATTCACAGTGCGACTCGATGCTGCTCGGCAGCCAATGTGGCGCGCACACCTTCCCTTATCTCGAGGTGAAGAACCCAACGGCGCAGGTCGAGCACGAGGCGTCGGTTTCGCGCATCGGCGAGGACCAGATCTTCTACTGCCGGCAGCGCGGCATCTCGACCGAAGACGCCATAGGGATGATCGTCAATGGTTTCTGCAAGGAAGTGTTCCGCGAACTGCCCATGGAATTCGCGGTGGAGGCGCAGCGCCTGCTGAGCGTGAGCCTGGAAGGCAGCGTGGGATGAGCGAGGAGCGAATGCTCGAAATCCGAAATCTACAAGCACGAGTGCAAGACAAAGAAATCCTGAAGGGCATCGATCTGAAGGTGAACGCCGGGGAGGTCCACGCCATCATGGGACCGAACGGCTCGGGCAAGAGCACGCTGGCCCAGGTGCTTGCCGGCCGCGAGGTCTACGAGGTGACCGGCGGCGAGGTGTTGTTCGACGGCAAGAACCTGCTGGAGATGAAGCCGGAAGACCGGGCGCGCGAGGGCATTTTCCTGGCGTTTCAGTACCCGGTCGAGATCCCGGGCGTGAGCAACATGTATTTCCTGCGCACCGCGCTGAACGCGCGCCGCAAGTACCAGGGGCTCGAGGAACTCGACGCCATGGACTTTCTGCAACTGGTGAAGGAGAAGGCGGGCCTGCTGGGGCTGAACGAGGCGCTGCTGGCGCGGCCCGTCAACGAAGGCTTCTCGGGAGGCGAAAAGAAGCGCAACGAGATCTTCCAGATGGCGGTGCTGGAGCCGCGGCTGTGCATTCTCGACGAAACCGATTCGGGCCTGGACATCGATGCGCTCAAGGCGGTGGCCAACGGCATCAACGTCATGCGCAGTCCCGAGCGCGGCATCGTCATCGTGACGCACTACCAGCGCCTGCTCAGCTACGTGGTTCCGGACTTCGTGCACGTGATGAGCAACGGGCGGATCGTGCGCTCGGGAGGCAAGGAACTGGCGCTCGAGCTGGAGCAGCAGGGCTACGGCTGGTTGGAGCCGGAGACCGTGAGAGCGTAAACCCATGACCGCCGCCATCCTTCCCATTCACGAGTTGCGCGACCTCCGCCAGGCCGCGAAGGAGCGCTTTGACGTCCTTGGGTTCCCCACCACGAAGAACGAGGACTGGAAGTTCACCAACCTCGCTCCATTTCTGAAAACACTGGGTGCGCGGGCGGGCACTGCCGAGCCACCGGACCTGACCGCGGCGCCGTTCGCGGATTTGCAGTGTCCCCGGCTGGTGTTCGTCAACGGGCGCTTCGCGCCGAAACTCTCGACGGCGCCCGAGGGAGTGAAAGCCGGCAGCCTGCGGGAGGCGCTGGATTCGGGCGGGGCCGGGCAGGTAGGGCGGTACGCCGATTTCGAGAAGAACGCACTAGTAGCTCTGAACACGTCTGAGTTCGAAGACGGCGCGCTGGTGGAGATCGGGAACGGTTGCGTCCTCGACTCTCCGATTCACCTGCTGTTCGTCTCGACCGGCGGCGCCGCCTATCCGCGCAACCTGATTCTGGCGGGCCGCGACAGCCAGGCGACCATCCTCGAGAGCTACGTCGGCCTCGGCGAGCAGCCCTCCTTCACCTGCGCGGTCACGGAACTGGTGGCGGGCGACGGCTCGGTGATCGGCCACGTGAAGCTCCAGGACGAGACCACGCGCGCGCTGCACTGGGGCATGCTGCGCGTCGAGCAGGGTGCGAGCAGCAACTTCACGTCGCACAACATCGCGCTGGGCGCCGGCCTGGCGCGCAACGAGATCGCGGCGGTATTGGCGGGCGAAGGCGCGGAGTGCACGCTGAAGGGCCTATACCTAGCTACCGGCCGCCAGCACATCGACAACTACACCACGCTCGATCACGCCCGCGAACATTCCACTAGCCACGAGCTGTACAAGGGCATTCTGGACGGCGATGCTCACGGCGTGTTCCACGGCCGCATCATCGTGCGGCCGGAGGCGCAGAAGACCGACGCCATCCAGCGGAACAAGAACCTGCTGCTGTCGCGCGGCGCGGTCGTCAACACCAAGCCGCAACTGGAGATCTACGCGGACGACGTGCGCTGCACCCACGGCGCCACGGTGGGCCAGGTGGACCAGGAGGCGGTGTTCTACCTGCGCAGCCGCGGCATCGGGCTGGAGGAAGCGCGCAGCCTGCTCACGGTTGCCTTCACGGGCGAGATCCTCGAGAGCATTCCGGTCGAAGCCATCCGCTCGCGGCTGGCCAACGCCATCTCCGAGCGGCTGTCGGGGGGCGGATCCCGATGAGCACCCGCGCCGAAATCGTCTCCGCACTCGATGTACGGCGCGTACACGAAGATTTTCCCGCGCTCCGGCAGATTGTGCATGGCCATCCCCTGGTGTACCTGGATAACGCCGCCACGGCGCAAAAGCCGCAGGTGGTGCTGGACGCCCTGATGCAGTTCTACACGCACGATTGCGCCAACGTCCACCGCGGCGTGCATCTGCTGAGCGAACGCTCGACGGCGGCCTACGAGGGCGCTCGAGAAACCGTCCGCGGCTTCTTAAACGCGGCCGACGCGAGAGAGATTGTCTTCACCCACGGCGCTACTGAGTCCATCAACCTGGTCGCCCAGACCTATGGCCGCGCCAATCTCCAGGCGGGGGACGAGATCCTCATCACGGGGCTGGAGCACCACTCGAACATCGTGCCGTGGCAGATGCTGGCCGCCGAGAAGGGCGCCTTCCTGCGCGTGGCGCCGATCGACGACCGCGGCGAGGTGGTTCTCGAGAAGTTCGAGGAGTTGCTCGGCCCGCGGACGAAGATGGTGGCGCTGGCGCACGTCTCGAACGCGCTGGGGACCATCAACCCGGTGCGCAAGATGATCGAGATGGCGCACGGCGTGGGCGCGGTGGCGCTGATCGACGGCGCGCAGGCCGCTCCGCACCTGAAGGTGGATGTGCGGGACCTGGACTGCGACTTCTACGCTTTCTCCGGCCACAAGGTGTTCGGACCCACGGGGATCGGCGTGCTCTATGGGAAGGCCCGGCTGCTGGAGGCGATGCCTCCCTGGCAGGGCGGCGGCGACATGATCCGTTCGGTCACCTTCGAGAAGACGATCTACAACGACCCGCCCTACAAGTTCGAAGCGGGCACGCCGCACATTGCCGGCGCCATCGGGCTGGCCGCGGCGATCGAGTATGTCACAGCAATCGGCCTCGAACCGATCGCCGCCTGGGAGCACGATCTGCTGGTTTATGGCGCCGAGGCGCTGGCCCAAGTGCCGGGGGTGCGGCTCATCGGGACGGCGCGCGAGAAAGCCGCGGTGCTGTCGTTCGTGCTGGACGGCGTGCACGCGCACGACGTCTCGACCATCCTGGACCGCCAGGGCATCGCCATTCGCGCCGGCCACCACTGCGCGCAGCCGGTGATGGAGCGCTTTGGCGTAACGGCGACCTCGCGGGCATCGCTGGCGTTCTACAATACTCGTCAGGAGATTGATGCGTTGGTCGAGGGGCTCGGCAAGGTGAAGGAGATCTTCGAGTGAGCACGGACCTCCGGGATCTGTATCAGCAGGTGATCGTCGATCACAGCAAGCGGCCGCGCAATTTCCGCCCGCTGGAGGGCGCCAATCGCAAGGTCGAGGGCTACAACCCGCTGTGCGGAGACAAGTTCACGATTTACGTGAAGATCGAGAACGATGTGATCGCCGATGTCAGCTTCGAGGGCTCGGGCTGCGCCATCTCCACGGCCTCGGCCTCGCTGCTGACCGAGAGCCTGAAAGGCAAGACGCTCGCGGGGGCCGAAGCGCTGTTCGAGAGCTTCCACAACCTGTTGACCGGATTGGAGCCGGCCGCCGAAGCGCCCAGGCTCGGCAAGCTGGCGGTCTTCTCGGGCGTCTGCGACTACCCGACCCGGGTGAAGTGCGCGACCCTGGCATGGCACACGCTGCGCGCGGCGTTGAAGGGCGAAGGGGAGAAGGTGTGTACGGAGTAGCTTGTGGCTTGTGGCCTGTTGATCCCGCAGCGGCGCACTTGCTGTCGCCCCCGAGGCGCAGCCGGGGACTGGCGGTTGGAATCCACAGGCCACAAGCCACGTGCCACAAGCCGAAAACGCAATGACAGACGAACTCAGACAGGAAGTAATCGAGGCGCTGCGGAGCTGCTACGACCCCGAGATCCCGGTCAACATCTACGATCTGGGATTGATCTACGAGCTGAACGTGGACGAGGCGGGCGCCGTAAGCGTCCGGATGACCCTGACCGCGCCCAATTGCCCGGTGGCAGGCAGCCTGCCAGCCGAGGTGGGGCGCAAGATTCGCGCCGTTGCCGGGGTGACCGATGTCGCAGTCGAGCTGGTCTGGGATCCACCTTGGGACCGGGGCCGGCTCTCCCCGGCCGCGCTGATCCAGTTGGGAATGTACTAGAAAGGCGGCTTGTGGCTTGTGGCCTGTGGGTCCGAACTGGCGCTCACCCGCTTCGCCCCGGAGGCGACAGCCGGTGCATGGCTGTGGGATCTACAGGCTACAAGCCACAAGCGATTTTGAATGAAAATCACTTCCCAGGAAGAGTACGGAGTCCGCTGCCTGTTACAGATTGGCCGCCGGGGTCCGGAAGCGAGCCTCACCATCCCGGAGATCGCCCGGGCCGAGGGGCTCTCGAACCCTTATGTCGGTAAGCTGATGCGGGTGCTGCGCCGCGGCGGGTTGGTGACGAGCGTGCGCGGGCAGGCTGGCGGGTACACGCTGGCGCGGCCGCTCAGCAACATCTCGGTCGCCGAGGCGCTGGCCGTGCTCGGCGGGCGCCTTTACGAGCCCGAGTTCTGCGAACAGCACCATGGCAGCGAGGATGTTTGCGCCCACTCGATCGACTGCTCGATTCGCTTCCTGTGGCGGAGCGTGCAGCAGGTGGTCGATCAAGTGCTCTCGAAAGCCACCTTGGAAGACCTGCTGCCCAAGCCCGGCACGGGCCCGGTCCCGCCGCCGCCCACCCAGCTCACCCGCATCGGGATCAACTGAACGTGCGGAGGCGGCGGTATTCGCCTCTCAGCGGAAGCGCAAGGTCAGTTTGCCGGCGGGGCCGCGGTACTGCAACTCCAGGTCCTTGGGCTTGTGCTTGCCCTCGAGCGAGAAGTACAGCAGGCCGGCCAGCGGCTCGCGGGTTTCCTTCTCCGGCAGGACTTTCTGGTTGAGCGCGGCCAGCAGCGGGTTCTCTTTGTCACCTGCGCCGCTCTTCGCGTTCGCCTCCGCTCCTTCCTGACCGGCGGCGTTTCCCGCGACCGGCGGATTCATGCCCGGCAACCGCCCGGGAGGCATGCCCGTGCCGGGAATACCGCCCCAGACCGGGCCGCGGTTCTCGGAGGTACTGCCACCGCCGGTAACCGTCGTCGAGATCACCAACGCCCCGCGGCCGGCGATCTGGCTGGGCGCGAACGGCTCGGATTTCTGCCCGTCCTTGTAGCTGCGCAACAGGAAATCGTCGCGGTTCACCTTCACCGCCTGGCCGCCCTTCGGCGCCAATTCGACTCTGATCACGGTGAAGAACCCGCCCAGGTCGGAGCCGAGCACCTGCCGGACGGCCTCCCGGTCGGAGTAGAGCACCGCGGTGATCCCGAGCTTGTCGTTGCCGGTCTGCGCCAGCGGCGGTTGCTTGTCTGCCGCCATCAAGGCCGGCAGTCCGGAGAGGACAAAAGTAGCGAGGAGTCGCATCGGAGTCAAGACCCCGCTCAAATTATACGCCTACCCGCGGGTCAGCACCGCGCGGATCCAGTGGAACGCCAGAGCCACGACCACGGCGCCCCCCTGGGAGAGTGCCAGCACACGCACGCGTCGTGTGGCCGCCTGGGTCTCCGCCGGGCCAGCAGTTCGTTGCCGCGAACCCAGCCACAGCAGGGCCCCGGCGATTCCTGCCACTGCCAGCACCCAGAGAGGCCCCGCGGGATTCAGGCGGAACGCGGCCGGGAGCTGGCCGTGCAGGGTGAGCACCACGCTCCGCGTCATGCCGCAGGTCGGGCACGGCAGGCCGGTGTGCTGCCGGAACAGGCACGCCCCGCCGATCGGAATTCCGGCGAGAGACACCTGGTCCTCGGAGGCGCGGAGAAAGAGGCCCGCCAGCGCGAGTTGGAGAAGCATCAGGACCGCGACCGCCGCGGCTGCCGACCCCGGTTTGGCCCACAGCGTCTTCATCATTGCCCCGACGGGTTGTTGAGGACGTAGCAGCCGACTGCCTTGTCGTGCAGGGTCTGTCTTCGTTCATCCCAGAGCGGCCAGAGGAGATCGATCATACCACCAAAGGGGAGGAAGTTGAGACCAACGTGCGCCAGGAGCCGGATGAGCGCCGTGCCCTGGGAGAGCAGTTGCCCCTGTGCGTCCACCACCTTGATCTTGACGACGCCTTGGCCCACCGAGTAGCCCCGTTGCGCCACCAGGTACACCTTGTTCCACAGTCCGATCAGCAGGATGGCGAGCGGGAGCAGCGAAAACAGGCAGCAGCAACCGGTCACTCCGACGCCCTGCAATCCCTCCAAACTCAGATTGCCACCCAGTCCGATAAGCCCGCCGAACACGGTCACTGCCAGGATGAGCAACACGCCGAGGGCGACCGACACCAGCAAGCTGTCGATCAGGTATCCGAGCACGCGGGTCCCCCAAGTAGCGTAATCCCATCCAATGGCTGGGGGCGTACCGCCCGCGTACGGCGCTGGTGGGGCCGGGGGTACGGGAGGAGCGGCGGAAGGCGGGGGCGCCGCCTGCCCGACCGGGGTCCCGCAGACCCCGCAGAAGCCTCCCGAAACCGACGCGCCACATTTCGTGCAAAACATGTCTGACCTCCGAAGATGAAGTACCAGAAGAGTATATCCGAGTTTAGATCCGGCTGCCGGAGATTCCAGTGCCGGGCTATGCCAGCCGGAGCACTCCGACGACGATGGCGATTCCGCAGCACGCCAGCCCGGCGATGGTTGGGACCTTGGTCCAGGCCTTCGAGGTCGCCATGGTCACCAAGCCGACGACCAACCCGACGGCGGCGAACGGAACGTTCACATAGTTGAGTTTGCCCAGGCACGGAAACAACGAGATCACCATCCCCACAAAAGCCAGCACGCCCCACACCAGGCTCAGGGTTTGCATGAGAGCGCCTCCGTTCCCCAGCCGGGCAAAGGAGCGGTCCGTCCGAGCTTGCCCAGCGCGAAGCAGAAGGCCACGCACTGGTTCGTCACCAGCGCCAGGTACAGCGGAATGCTCCCCTTGTTCCGCCGCGCCGCCGTGTGGAAGTCCCCCCGGGAAATCGCGACGAAGCTGGCTGTCATTCCGCACAGGACGCATTCCCGGTTGTACTTCACCTTCCACTGGCAGACCGGCGCCAGCGCGAAGACCGTCGCCGGGGGCAGCACAAATGGCGCGAGCAGAACTCCGCAGACCGCCACACTCATCGTCAGCCAGGCGATGCAAAGTGCCGTTCTGAGTTGGCGCGCGAACACCGTTCCCTAGTATACGGCGACGGGTAACCCGACACACTTAGCCCGTGGTGAAAGTCCCGCACAGACTGAAGTCCGTGCCACGGGCTTCTGCAACGCATTGATTCCGCACCGTGGCACAGGCATTCAGCCTGTGTGCCAGACCTCTCTGGGACTTTTGCCACGGGCACACTTAGCCCGGTGATCAGCGGTTCGCCGCATAGAAGTTCGCCCGGGAATGCCGATCTGTTCCATGGATATGTGTCGCTGGATTCTCGCACTGCTAGCCGCCGGAACGCTGTGGGCGCAAGAGAACGTGGTGAGCACAAGCATCTTCAGCGAGCCGCCCGGCGTGCCGTTTACGGTCGATGGGCAGACTTACACTGGTCCGGTTACCTTCTTCTGGCCCGAGCACAGCACGCATGTGCTCGGCCTGCCGCAGGATCGCCCGGCCGACCCGAACGTGCGTTACGAGTTTCAGGAGTGGCGGAATTCCGACGACGTGAAGATGCTGGATGGCCCGACCATAGCGATCACGGTCTCCGCCGACATCCCGTACTACAAAGCCATCTGGAAGGTCTCCTATACCATCTCCGTGGAGCTTGACACGGCCTCCGCGCCTTTCTCCTGCGAGTTGGGGCCGCAATGGGGCAAGCTCTACGTCAACGTCCCCGCTACCGATTCGTGCTACGCCACCAGCCAGGTGATTTGGGGTGAAAGCGGCAAGACCGTGCAAGCGCAAGTCTATACCCCACCGGGGTTCGCCTTCGTGGGCTGGTTCGGCAGGTTCACCGGCGTCACTGCTTCCACGCTGTCCTTCGTGCTCGACGGGCCCACGGATCTGCACCCTCACTTGGCCCCCGCGGTCCGAATCACGCTGGTCACCGTGCCCCCCGGCTTGCAGGTCTTCGCGGACCGTCAGGCGGTTTTCACGCCGATCGCTTACGACTGGGCCGAGGGTTCCCAGCACGCGGTCGGGGTCGCCTCGTTGCAGTTCGATGCCACCGGGGGCGCGTGGGTCTTCGATTCCTGGAGCGATGGCGGCGCCGAATACCACGACTACAACGTCGGCCAGGCGAGCGGCGCCGTCACACTGGCCGCGCGCTTTGTGCCTGGTGTGCCGCTCACCGTACGCTCCAGTCCCGCGGGGCTGAAGCTCACCGTGGATGGTCTTGCCACCACTCAGGCGACTTTCATCTGGGGCCTGGGCTCACGCCACACCATCTCCGCGCCCGCGGAACAAACCGACTCGGCCGGGCGGCACTACCTGTTCCGCTCCTGGTCGGGGGGAGGCCCCGCGACCCAGGAGGTCACGGTCGGGCCGGATACCGCCGGCTGGATCGCCACCTACGAGCCGCTGAACAGTCTCACCGTCCGCGCCGACCCGTCCGAAGTCACCCTGACTGTCGACGGCGCCGCCTGCCAGGGCGGCTGCACGGTTTGGCGCTCCGCGGGCGCGGAAGTCGCCGTCTCGGGCCCCGCCTCCCTGGCGATCGGGGATGCCACCCGCGTGCAGTTTCAGAGCTGGTCCGACGGCGTTACCACGCTCAGCCGCAGCGTCAAGCTCAATGCCGACCAGCAGACGCTGGTCGCCGTTTATCCCTACTTCTACCTGCTTGCGGCATCCTCGGACCCGGAGGGAGGCGCCACTTTCCTCTTCGCGCCCGCCTCATCCGACGGGTTCTTCGCGGTCGGGACCTCCGTCGCGGTCACCGCCCAGCCGCGCGCGGGATTCCGCTTCCGCTTCTGGGAAGGTGACCTCTCCGGTGGGCTCAGCTCGGGGACTGTGAAAGTGAGCGGACCTCGCTGGGTCCGCGCGGTGCTCGAGCAGGTGCCCTACATCGCTCCGACCGGTGTGCGGAACGCCGCCGCCGATACTCCCGAGCTGGGTCTGGCGCCGGGCTCGATCATCGCCATCTATGGAAGCAGCCTCGCGCCAACCCAGGCCGCGGGGCCCCGCAGCCCCCTGGTTCAGACCCTTGCGGACGTCACCGTCCGCCTCGCCGACCGCATCCTGCCGCTGTTCTTCGTCTCCCCGGAGCAGATCAACGCGCAGCTTCCGTCGGGCCTGACGTTGGGCGATTACACCCTGATAGTGCACTGGGAAGGCCACGCGGAGGTCAAGGCGGGTCTCCGCGTCGTGCGCAACGCACCCGGGTTGTTCACCCAACCCGTCGGAGCGCTCCAGTACGCGCTCGCCATTCACGCGAACGGCGCCCTGGTGACCCCCGAGGAACCCGCGCGCCCGCGGGAGACCATTACCCTGTTCGGGACCGGGTTTGGACCCTACCGCGGCAATGCGCCCGATGGATTCGCGGTTCCGGAGACGCTCACCCTGCCGCTCGCCGATCCAGTCAAGATCCTGGCCGGCGACCTGAGCCTGGACCCGGTGTTCGCCGGCGCCGCCCAGGGCGAAATCGGCGTGGTCGTCATCCGCTTCCAGATCCCGGACGGCGCCGCTTCCCCGATGGAGCTGCTGGTTACCGCGAACGGGAAGCGAAGCAACACCGTGGTGATCCCTGTCGGCCCATAGCAAAAAAAGAGGCAACGTTCCGGAAACCTGCCCGAAGTGACAGGCGTCAAAGCAAGCGGTAGACTTACGGGAGCGGGAGGCTGTCATGAAGGCTGCAAGTTGCGTGGTATGTTTCGCCGTGATTCTGATGGGTTTCTCCGGCTCGGTGTTGGCGCAGTCGGTGATTTCCGCGAAATCCGGCCAGATCAACTACACCGACGGGATTGTCTTCCTGGAGGGCAAAGAGGTCCAATCCAGGGGTGGCCTCTTCCCGCAGATGAAAGCCAGCCAGGAACTCAAGACCGAGGACTCGCGCGCCGAACTGCTGCTTAGTCCCGGCGTTTTCCTCCGCGTCGGCGAGAACTCCAGCATCAAGATGCTCTCGGATCAGTTGGAAGATACGCGCCTGGAGCTGTTCCGCGGTTCGCTCATCGTCGAAGGTGACGCCCTGGTCAAAGGGGACGCCGTGACGCTAGTCTACAAGAACGCGGTCGTTACCTTGGTCAAGAACGGCCTCTACCGCCTGGATTCCGAGCCCGCCCAACTTCGCGTCTACGGCGGGGAAGCGCTGGTCGAGCAGGGAGGGCAGACGGTGACGGTGAAGAAGGCGTATCTGCTCCCGCTGAACGGCCTCATGTTGGTCCAGAAGTTCGACAACAAGACCGGCGATGCGCTGTTGCGCTGGACCCGCCGCCGCGCCGAGTACCTGGCCCTGGCGAACCCATCCGTGGCCCGGTCGTACCAGGGCGGCTGCGGCGGCCTAAGCCTCGGCTCCTGGATCTTTAACCCCTATTTCGGCATGCACACCTTCGTGCCCTGCAACGGGTTTTCCACCGACTTCTGGGGCAACCGATTCTGGAGCCCCTCCCAAGTCTGGATGGTCTACAACCCTCCGCAGAGTGTGTATTCGGGAGGGGGGAATTGGGATGGAGGCCGCTCGGCCAGCTCCTCCGGCTATTCGGGCATGGCCACCACCTCGTACGGAAGCTCGGGGACCGCGGCCGTCTCGTCGACGCCCGGCACCGCCTCCAGCTCCTCCAGCGTGGGGGTGGGGGGCTCATCCAGCGCCCCAGGCGGCGGCTCGCACCGCTAATACCGGTCCGGGGGGCGGGTTTGAGACCCGCCCCGATGCTCACTCCCGCAGCATCACGAAGCGTGTGTAAACCACGCGAAACCCCAGACGCTCGGCGTTGCGTTGCGAAGTGGCGCCCGGTCTGGTGGTGACCACCGCGAGGTCGCACCCCGCCGCAGCCGCAGATTCGAGCCGGGCATAGAGCAGCGCGGTCTGTAGCCCGCGGTTTCGGAACCTCGGCAGCGTGCCCGCGCCGAAGAACGCCGCCACGCCACCGTGCATCGCCGCCATTGCCCCCGCGGCTGCCTCGCCGTCCACGAACGCCAGGAAGTTCGCCGCGCTGGGCGCGTGAAACACCAGCGAGAACATCTCGATCGCGTCCGGGCCGATTTCCCGCCCTTCCAGGAACGCCCCGGCCACCGTTCGCGCGGACCGCTCGGCATCGCCGGCCTCCGCCCGGCGCACCTTCACGCCTCGGGGAGGCTGGGGCGCGGGCTCGACCTTCGCGAGGGGGCGCGCCAGGACGTTCTCCAGTTCCTTGAGCCGGTAGCCTCGCGGCCCCAGCACCTCGAGGAGGGAGTGGTCCGCCAGCGGGCACAGCACCAATTCGGCCGCTGCGCCGCGGCTGCGGTAAAACTCCTCGATGCGCTCGATCTCCCGCTCGCTCAGGGGTCCATTCACCCCCAGCCCCAGTGCGTGCGTGAGCGGAGATCCCACGCCGACGTACGTCGCGCAGCCGCCCGCGACCGCCTCGCTCGCCGCGCCCTTGTCCGGATACAAGCGCGCATGCACCCCCGCGGTCTCCATGGAGAGGCGGACCTCGGCCGCCTCGATGCGCCGCGCCAACTCCAGGCCGGCGAACAGCACCGCTCTACACCGCCCAGCGCCCGGCTAGCGGCGCCGGCGGATCCGCCAGCGACTGGAACCGCAGCAGCCGCACTGCGTCGCGATCCTTGAGCGAGAGCAGGGGCATGAGGCCCTTGTCGAGCATCTCGGTCGCGGCCTTCTCGGTCAGCAGCGCCTCCGCGCACGGCTTGAGGTGCGATTCGCCGTCCTCGCGGTAGATGTGGGCCGGGAGCCCGTCGATGTCGCGGATGGCGCCGGGCCTCATCTCCCAGCCCCACTGAGCGAAGGCCTGCCCAAGCAGATACACACACGCCAGGGCGGGGTTCCCCCAGAGGTAGCCCTCGTGCGAGGGAGCGCCCTCGAACTCCTCGAAGTCGAACTGCTCGATCGGCTCGGTACCCTTGCCGTAGGGCAGCCGCAGCAGGAACCGGGGCAGCGCCAGTCCGAGATAGCGCGCCTCCGCGAGGCTGCGCAGAATCTCCCACGCTCGCGCGCGCTCGGGCTCCACCGGGCGCCAGTGCTCCGGCTCCGGCGTCTTCCCGAGAGACTCCGCGCCCAGGACGCTGGGGCTCGCCGCGGCCAGCAACGGCGCGCCCGCCGCGCAAGCGATCCCGCCCAGAGACCCCAGCAGCATGACGTCGTCGACGCTGTCCTCGAACGTGTAGTTCGCCCCTACCACCGCCCAGGGCTGCCCGCCGGGCGTCTCGACCGTCTGCTCTACCAGCACGCGGTAGATCCCCGTAGCGCGCAAACTCGCCGCCCGAGCCAGATCGGCGGCCAGTTCGGCCTTCGAGACGTCCAGCAGATACAGCTTAAGCTCGACGTCGGTTTCCAGCCGGCGCAAAACGAAGAACAGCCCGCGCCAGGCGGCCTCCAGCGCCTGAAACTCCGCGTGGTGCAGCACCGTGCGCATCACCTCGCCGGTTGCCGCATCTACCTTGGCAACGAACTCGGCCTGTCGCGGGTCCGCACCGGGCACCAGGTGGGGCGCCACCAGGTCCCTGACCAGCGCGCTGAAATCGTCGAGCGCCCGGGCTGGGAGGTCCGCCTGGCGCGTCTGGGTCTCCTCGACCAGATCGCTCAGGCTGACTTTGGGCGGCGGCGAACCCGGCGGCGCAGCGGGCGCCTGAGGCTGCAAGGCGGCCGCGGCGGCCGCGAAGGTGGAGCGGTCGCTCAGTTTCTCACGCATCTCCCGCAGCGCGCCGAACAACTCGACGCGCTCGAAGATGCGGTCGGGATGAAAGTCCTCCAGCTCGCGGAAGCGCATCGAAATCTGGGGCGTCAGCCGCAACTCCAGCCGCAGCTTCTCGAGCACTTCTTCGAAGTTGTCGCGGTCTACCAGCACTGGACGGCGCCCCGCGAGATTGGGCTCGCAAATCCCGCGGCTCGCCCGCCCGCTGAAGTCGCCAAGAATCAGGATACGAAATGGGGTGTCGGGTTCCGGCGCTTCCAGGGAAGGCTGGCTGCCGGCATCGACGTCGATGTCGGCTTCTCCAAACGAGAACGGTTTTGGCATGAAATCCTCCGGCTCTGACCTGCCGTATTATATTGCTCCGGAGGTACTCAACGCCAGCGGGCTAGCCGCGCAGCAGGCCGGCTCCGCCGGAGAGGCGGTTCCCGTCAGTCAGCGGCGCTGACCGCGCGGCTTGCCGCCTCCGGCGGAAAGACAGTCCACGTCAGTCAGCGGCGCTGGTTTCGGTGCGGACAAGGCTGGAGCCTTATCCTACTTCCCGGTGACGAGGCGGTGGGCGATCCCGGCAACGTGGCGGCCCTGGAAGCGGGCGATGGCCAGCTCGTTCTCCGAAGGGAGGCGCTTTCCGTCGCCGCCGGTGATGGTGGACGCACCGTAGGGAGTGCCGCCCGTGATCTCCTCATGATGGTCAGGCGGGCCTCGCTGTACGGTGTGCCAACGATGATCATGCCGTGGTGGAGGAGCGTGGTGTGGAAGCTGGTGAGGGTGGTTTCCTGGCCGCCGTGCTGCGTGGCAGTCGCAGTGAATACGCTGCCCACTTTGCCGATCAGTGCGCCTTTGGCCCACAAGCCGCCGGTCTGGTCCAGGAAGTTGCGCATCTGCGCGCACATGTTCCCAAAACGCGTGGGAGCGCCGAAAATGATGGCGTCGGCCTCGGCCAGTTGCGCGGGCTGGATGATCGGAACGTGGGCGAAGACCGAGCGCGCCGCCTTGGCGCCGGACCGCTCCAAGACCTCCTCCGGGACCAGTTCGGGCACCTGGTACAGTGCAACCTCGGCGCCCTCGAGCTCGCGCGCGCCCTCCGCCACGGCCTCGGCCATGCGGTAGATGTGGCCGTACATGCTGTAGAAAACCACTTGGACTTTTACCGTCATACTCAAAAGATACCGGGGAATGGGCCGGGGTTTCAAGAGCCGCTCGGGCCGGCCGGGCAGACCGGGTTGCATTGGATACCCGTTTTGAGGCAAGCTGAAAGGCTTTCCCATGCGCGTTCGAATTCTCTATCACGACCATTGCTTCGACGGGGCAGCCGCGGCGGCGTTTTTCAGCCGGTTCATCGAGGGCAGGTTCCATCCCGGTGCGGAGTTCCTGTTCACGGGGCTGGCCCACAAGGCGGACGAGCTTTTCGACGACGGCATGTTCGATGGCGACGAGAACGCGATTGTGGACTTCAAGTACTCGCCCAATCCGCGCCTGACCTGGTGGTTCGACCACCACCAGAGCGCGTTCCTCAGCGCGGCGGATGCCGAGCACTTCCGGCGCGAGCGGAACGAGAAGAAGCTCTACGACCCGGCCTCCCGCTCGTGCACCAACTTCATCGCCACAGTGGCGAGGGAGAAGTACGGATTTGAAGCGCCGGACCTGGCGGACCTGGTGGGATGGGCGGATATCATCGACGGGGCGCAGTACGCGGATGCGAAGTCCGCGGTGGAACTGGCGGCGCCGGCCATGAAGCTGACTCTGGTGATCGAAGGGGTGAAGGGGTCGGAGATGGTGCACCAGATCATCCGCTGGATGCGCCGCCGGAAGCTGGACGAGATCGTCGCGGAGCCCGAAGTGCAGCGGGAGTACCAGCCGCTTTACGAGCGGCACCTGATGGCCATCGACGTGATCGCCAGGCTGGCGGAGTGCGGAAACGGCGTGATCTTCTTCGACCTGATCGGCCACGACCTGGAAGGCTACAACAAGTTCATCCCGTATTACCTGTTTCCACATTCCACATACACCGTGTCGGTGAGCACTTCGAGCTTTCGCACGAAGGTTTCGGTGGGATCGAACCCCTGGGCGCCAGCGCCGCCGGGGCACAACCTGGCGTCGATCTGCGAGCGGTACGGCGGAGGCGGGCACCCGCGCGTGGGCGCCATCAGCTTTCCCAGAGGGGACGTCGAGTCCGCGCGCAAGGTAGCGGCGGAGATCCGGGAAGAATTGAGTCATTAGGAAAGTACGAAGGACGAAGTACGAAGGACGAAGTACGAAGTGAAGACCGAGGAGGCGGCCATGAACTGGACAGAGCTTCTCACGGCGGAGATTCAGTCCGCCTACGCGACTGCGGAGCGGTTGACCGGCCTGGTGGACGATGGCGCCCTGGGGTGGAAACCCTCCACGGGGAGCAACTGGATGACCACAGGTCAACTCCTCAAGCACATAACCGAGAGCTGCGGCGCCGCTTTCCGGGGCTTCATCACGGGCGATTGGGGACTGCCTGAAGGGATGGACGCGAGCGAGGTCGGGCACTTGCCACCAGCGGAGAAACTGCCCACCCTAGCGAGCCTCGCCGAGGCCAAACGATTGTTGCAGGAAGACCGGCGGGTAGCGCTGGAGACGCTGGCAGCCTGTAGCGAGGAAGAACTGGCCCACAAGAAGGCGCCGGCCCCTTGGGATCCCACCGAGATGGTGCTGGGGCAGCGCCTGCTCCAGATGGTGGATCACCTGAAGCAGCACAAGGGACAACTCTTCTACTACCTGAAACTTCAGGGAAAGCCAGTTAACACCGCCGACCTTTGGGGGATGTAGGGCGGACCCCCTGGTCCGCGGGCCGACGCCCTCGTCGGGCCCTCCCATGCCGCGGGCAGAGGCCGGACCAGGGGGTCCGGCGCGGTCCAGGGGGACCGCCCTACAAATCCGTGCCAGTGGCAGCCTCTGCGGTAAGTGAGCAGCATCGAGGCTAAAAGCCCAAGTCCCGCAGCCGGTCCATGGTTAGCGCCGGTGGCGTGCCCTCTCGCGCCGCCAGGAGCTTCTCGACGTATTTCGCGAGGATGTCGCACTCCAGGTTGACCCGGTCTCCCGGCCGACGGGCGCCGAGCGCGGTCTCGCGGTAGGTGAGCGGGATGATGGCAACGGCGAGCGAATCCTGGTCGAGTGACGCCACGGTGAGGCTGATGCCGTCGATGGCGATCGAGCCTTTCGCGACCACATAGCGCTCGAGCTCGCTCGGGATGCGGACCCTCAGCCACCAGTTGTCATTCCCCAGCGGCTCGAGCCCCAGGAACTCGCCCGTGCCGTCGATGTGGCCCTGCACGAGGTGGCCGCCCAGCCGGCCGGAGGGCGTGAGGGCGCGCTCGAGATTGACCAGCGCTCCCGTGCGCAGATCGCCCAGGTTGCTGCTGCGCAGAGTCTCCGGAGAGACGTCGGCGGAAAAGAAAGCGGCGTCGAAGCCGGCCACGGTGAGGCAGACGCCATTGACGGAAATGCTCGCGCCCTCTTTGGCGTCCTCCAGCACCTGGCGGCAGCGGATGCGGAGGCGCGCGCCGGTGGGCAGAGAATCCAGACGCTCGACCGTGCCCAGTTCCTCGATGATGCCCGTAAACATATTGATGATTTTCTCATTGACGATTGACGAATGGTTTGTCCCCCGTCGTGCAATCGTCAATCGACAATGACTCCAATCGTCAATCCTTTATCAGCCACGCCTCGACGGCGAATTCCTCCGGGGTGATCTGGTGGAGCTTGAGGTTTCGCAGGCGGATGGCGTCCGTCCGGCTGCGGCGGCCGGGGCCGCCGGCGACCGGAATGGACTGGAGACCGCCGAGGATCTTGGGGGCGTAGTAGAAGAAGATCTTGTCGGCGACGCCGGATTCCAAAGCCGCCCAGTTGACCTTGCTGCCGGCCTCAATCATCAGCGAGAGGCGGGATTCCCGCCCCAGGCGTTCGACGACGCCGCGGAGGTTGACGCGGCCGCCGGGGCCGTCGAGAGTCCAGACGGGAACGCCGGCGCCCTCCAGGGCGCGGCGGCGGTCGGGCGCGGCGGCCGTGGTGGTGGCCACCACCAGGTCGGAGCGGGCGCTCGAGACCATGCGGGATTGCATGGGGATACGCAACTGGGAATCCACCACGATGCGGAGCAGAGGGCGGCTGCGCTCCAGTCCGGTACGGTCGGTGAGCAGGCAGTTGTCGGCCAGCACGGTGCCGATTCCGGTGAGAATGGCGTCGGAGTTGTGGCGCAGGAGCTGAACGTGGGCGCGGGCCGCCTCGCTGGTGATCCAGCCGCGGTTGTCGTCCGGGGCGGCGATTTTCCCGTCCAGGGTGAGCGCGGACTTGACGAAGACCAGCGGCCGGCCGGTGCGCATGAAATGCACATACGCCTCGTTGATCGATTCGGCCTCGGCCGCGCACCCGGGGGCGAGCGAAACCTCGATTCCAGCGGCACGCAGGCGCGCGAAACCCTCTCCGGCGACGCGCGGGTTGGGGTCTTCCATCGCGGCGACGACGCGGCGGACGCCCGCGGCGATGAGGGCGTCAGCACAGGGGCCGGTGCGGCCCTGATGGCAGCAAGGTTCGAGGCTGATGTACAGGGTGGCGCCGCGCGCGGCTTCCCCCGCCACCTCCAGAGCGACGATTTCGGCGTGCCTTTGGCCGGCGTAGGTATGAAACCCTTGGCCGACGACCACGCCGTCGCGCTCGAGCAGGGCGCCGACCGCCGGATTCGGGCTGGTCCGCCCCACGCCCTGGCGCGCCAGGTCCAGCGCCTGGCGCATGTAGTCTGGGCTCATGCTTCAAACAGGGAGGCGACAAACCTCTCGGGCTCGAAGGGCAGCAGGTCCTCGGGTTTCTCGCCGACGCCCACGTAGCGGATGGGCAGGTTGAGCTCGCGGGCAATCGGGACCACGACGCCGCCCTTGGCCGTGCCGTCGAGCTTGGTGAGTACGATGCCAGTGACCCCGGAAGTCTCGGTGAAGCGCCGAGCCTGCTCCAGGCCGTTCTGGCCGGTGGTGGCATCCATGACCAGCAGCACTTCGTGGGGGGCGCCGGGGATGAGGCGCGCGGCGGTGCGGCGCATCTTCTCGAGTTCCGCCATCAGGTTCGACTTGGTGTGGAGGCGGCCGGCGGTGTCGGCAATGACGTAGTCGATCTTGCGGGCGCGCCCGGCCTGAATGGCGTCGAAGAGGATGGCGCTGGGGTCGGCGCCGGGGTTCTGCCGGATGACCTCGGTCGAGGTGCGCTGGCCCCAGATTTCCAATTGTTCGATGGCGGCGGCTCGAAAGGTGTCGGCGGCGCACAGCAGGACGCTGCGGCCCTCTTCATGGTACAGGCGCGCCAGTTTTCCGATCGTGGTGGTCTTGCCAGTGCCGTTGACCCCGACCACCAGCACCACCGCCGGGGGCTCGGCAACGCGGGGGAGCGGCCGCTCGGTGGCTTCGAGCACCTCGACCAGGTGGCTGCAGATGAGCTGGCGGAGCTCCTGGGCGTCACCGACGAGCTTCCGGTCGACCCGCTGGCGGATGATCTCCAGGATCTCGTGGGTGGTCTTGACGCCGATATCGGCGCCAATGAGCGTGTATTCCAGCTCCTCCAGGAGGTCCGCATCGATCTCCTTGCGGCCCGCCAGGGCGGTCTCCAGGTGCGACACCAAACCCAGCCGGGTCTTCTGGATGCCGGTCTTGAGGCGGTCCAGGAGCGAGGGCTCGGTCGAGACCGAGCCGAACAGGGTCTGAATCATTGCTGAGCTATATTGTAGCAGCGGGGCGCATCCGGGCTGTGAGCGGCGGCCCGTTGTAGGTTACAATTAACAGCGCAGGCAAATGCAATCGATCGGCCGATATCAGATCCTGAGCGAGTTGGGACGAGGAGCGATGGGGGTGGTGTACCGCGCCCTCGACCCAGCCATTAACCGCCCTGTCGCCATCAAGACCATCAAGCTGACGGAGATAACCGACACGGTCGAACGGGAGCGGCTGCGGGAGCGGCTGTTCCGGGAGGCGCAGTCGGCGGGCATCCTCTCTCACCCGAACATTGTCACGGTCTACGATGTGGGGGAAGAGGGGGAGGTCACCTACATTGCGATGGAGTTCGTCAACGGCTCCAGCCTGGAGAAGGTGTTGCTGAAGCCGGAGCCGCTAGAGCCGCAGACGGTGGTGAGCATCCTGCAACAGACGGCGGCGGCACTGGACTTCGCGCACAAGAAGGGGATCGTCCATCGCGACGTCAAGCCGGCCAACGTCATGCTGGACGAGGAGGGCTCGGCGAAGATCGCCGATTTCGGCGTGGCCAAGATCTCGCAGTCGCAGCAGATGACGCAGACGGGCATGGTGCTCGGAACACCGAACTACATGTCGCCCGA
>Ga0187866_1001707_pt1 | contig 19734 bp, 9 predicted proteins | sample June2016WEW_11_1_3_FD_133013 | JGI IMG/M metagenome (GOLD analysis project Ga0187866, IMG submission 133013) | Peatland microbial communities from SPRUCE experiment site at the Marcell Experimental Forest, Minnesota, USA - June2016WEW_11_150 | ecosystem: Environmental > Terrestrial > Soil >...
AGCGACAGAACCGCGATGGAAGGCCGTGCGGCCGGCACAGAGGACTCCTTCCGATACCAAAAAAGTCCAACGATGGCGAGCAACAAAGCAAGTCCGATGCCGGCGGCATACGCGAAGCGGCGGCTTGTCTGAGTGGCCCCGGGGGCAGGCGCCATCTCCGGCGAGGAGGCAAGTTTCTGGCGGCCGCTGGAAATTCTAGCCGAAGGGATTTGTTCTTCGACGGAGGTCGGGCTCGCCGCTTTCACTTTCCCCGAGCTGCTGTCCCGCTTCAGCCGCTTCAAATCTCCCCGCAAGTCCCCTGCGGTGTAGTACCGCAAGTCGCGGTCCTTTTCCAAGCACTTGTTGATGACGCGCTCCAGATCCTCCGGTAGTTCGGGATTCAGTCGCACCGGCGCGGTCGGCGCTCTATGCAGGATGGCGTCGAAAATAGCGGCCGATGTGTTGCCTCGAAATGGCAGACCTCCAGTCGCCATCTCATACAGCACCGTGCCAAAGGAAAACAGGTCCGTTCGTGCATCGAGTTCTTTGCCTAGGGCCTGCTCGGGCGACATGTAGGCTACCGTCCCGATAGCCGTGCCCGGGCTGGTCAGGTGCTCTTCGCTGGTTACGGCCGTGGCCAGTTCGGACACGCCGACTCTTTCTGCCACGCGCGGTACTGTGGGTGCCAGCTTGGCCAGCCCGAAGTCAAGAATCTTCGCGTGCCCCTTCTTGGTCACAAAAATATTCGCTGGCTTGATGTCCCGATGGATAATCCCCTCGCTGTGCGCCGCATCCAACGCTTCAGCCACCTCAATCGCCAGATCCAGCAAACGCTCCGGCTCCATCGGTTGCCCGTTGATCAGGTGTTTCAGCGTCGCGCCATCCAAATACTCCATGGCAATGAAGGCCTTCCCCTCCGCTTCGCCAATGTCATAAACGGTGCAGATGTTGGGATGGTTCAACGCCGAGGCCGCTTGCGCTTCTCTCTGAAAACGCGCCAATGCCTGTGGGTCCTTTGCTAGATTGTCAGGTAAGAATTTCAGTGCAACATTACGGTGCAGACGGGTATCTTCGGCCTTATAAACGACTCCCATTCCGCCACCGCCTAGCCTCTTGACGATGTGGTAGTGGGAGAACTCGAGCCCGATGAGGGAGTCCAGCGATTGCGCCTGGTCCGGCATGGGAAGATCTCCTTCCCATTCACCATCTACGGCGAAGCATAGGCTTACGCCTATTGCAAGTCAATGAACGTCTAACAGATGATTTGATCCCGTTTGTCCGTGTGCTGATTGTTTTCCGTGGCATCCTGTACGTGACGGGCATCGATCTGCGCCTACCGTGATAATTTCACCGGGAAAACATCCCGAACTGGTAGGACGTTCGGCTACCTCACCGTTGGTGTGGATGGTTGGCCTGCGATGGTGTTCCCAGCGGCACCTCGTTCAAGTATCCGCCTCATCCGCTTCGAGCCGGAGTTTTGCGGCGCGCGCGGTTTCCCGCAGGAGCGGGTCTGCGTGGTTTAGACAGTCCTCCAGTTCTCTCGCCAGGCATTTCATGCGGAAGGATCCAATCGCATATGCGCCGCAGGATTTCAGCCACGGGTCGTCGCTGGAAACGAGTTCTTTGACCGCCTGTTCGCGGCTCTCTAACTTCGTGCGCACCAACCGGTTCGCCAGCCGAGCGCGCTCTTTCGCATTCACCCGCCCATCCAGCAGCGGCATAAGCGTGACGCGTGACGCCGACTTCAAAACCGTTTCCAGGAGCTCCAGCGCGTTGTCATGCACGGTTCTGTCTTTGGATTGCAGTCCAAGATAAACCGCGTGCAAATCAACCCGGGGATACAACAGGCCCAGCAGCCGGAAGATCCTCTCCAATTCCTGCTCAAGCGAGCTCTGCAGCGCCCCTCCCACCACATCTTCGGTGCTTCCCGGACCAGAGACGGCCTCCAGGATCTGATAGGTACGGTAGTGCCCCAGGATCTCCGCCGCCAACACCGTCTCCAGCATCTGAAAGTCGAGCGGAATCTCCGGGTGGTCACGGTGGAGCCTGTTCAACGCACTGATGACCATGAACCGCAGGGTCGCGTCGCCTTCCATCACGTTTTCCAGCAACGCTTGTGCGGCTGCTGGCGTTCCGATGCCCGTCAGGACCATGGGAATCTCTCTGCGTTCCTCCGTCGGCGCGCCCGGGTCTCCCAGGCGGTCACTCAAAAGTCCGACGATCGAATCCCCAAATGTCACGAGCGCCTGTGTCGCATTTTCATGAAGCGCCGGGTCACGAAACTGCTTCAACAATTCCGGAACCAAAGCCTCTTTTCGCAGCAGACCCACGGAGCGAATCGCTTCGCGCACCACCTCGCTTGAGGGATCTCGCAGCAAGCGCGAAAGCAAGGGATCGAAAGAGTCGGGGAGCTCCCCCAGAAGCCGCGCGGCTTCCCGTCGCGTTCTTTGCCCAGCTTCGCCTTCTTCCCCAGCCATCTCCTCCAATATTTCTCTTGCGGTCTCCAAGTTCTGCGCTTCCCCCGGACGGGCCAGGTACGCGGCCACCGCCGAGCGAACGGAAAAATCCTCAAATTCACGCAATTCCTGAAGCAGCAGCAGCGGATCGACATTCTTGTGATGCACCAAATAAAGCATCGCCTCCGTGCGCACTGCGATCTCCGGATCCTTGAGCATCCCTTCTACCGTCGGCAAGATCGATGTGTCCCCGGATGCCGAGAGAATGGCAAGCGCCTTCTGCCGCACCTCGCTGGAGGGGTGGTGGAGGAGATCCCGGACAGCCGGATGAGGAGTCCTGGCGCGTTCCACCTCATAGAAGCTGAGGGCAGAAAGAATTTCCTGGGGGTCGGAAACCTGGAGTTTGCTTGCCAGCAGTTCCGCCGTGGAGCGGTCCAACGCAAGGGCGTACGCCTGCTCGGCGCTAAGGCCGTGCTGGTGGATCGAATCCTGAAGCACGGCAAGATACTGCCTGCCCCCGACGAAGACTGCCGCCAGCCACCCCGCGATCATCAGCATGACAATAAAGCTGAGTTGCTGCGGCGCAAAGTGCAAATAGGTCGCAAAAATAAGCACGACCAGGCCCGCCAAACCGTCTCCTAGTCGCCAAATGACCGTGTCGATGAACCATTTCGCCTGCAACTTCACGCGATGCGCCAGCGGCAAGTAAAGCAACTCCACGGTGGACCGATCGAGCGAGTAACGCAGTACCTGATCGCCGCCTTTCAGCAAAACCACCGCGACCAGGGTTCCCCAAATCAGTAAGCCGCTCGAGCCCAGGAACACCGTGAGGGGAAGCACGAATAACATGGTGCGAATTCCAAAGCGCCGCAGGAAGCGCGTGGTGAGCAGTAACTGGAACACCGCCGCTAGGATTGCGACGTAGAAATTAAAATCACCGAAGAACATTGCCAGACGGTCTTTGTTTACGAAGAACTCCTTGGCAATCGCCTTGAACTGCCATCCGGTGAGCGTGGTCACGAAAGAGGAGATCCAGATAATCGCCGCCAGGGCCCGCAGATACTTCGAGGAGAATACCAGCCGTAGGCTACCCTGAACGTCCTTCTGCCCAGTTCCGGGTGCCTCCGCCCGCGCTTCTCTCGACTCAGTGAGATTGAATCGGCCTGTGCCCCACGCGACATGCACCAGCACGGCAGAAATCAACAGAAGCGGCACCATGCACAGCAGTAAGCTCTCCGTGCCGAACGTACCCGCCACTGACTTCGAGACAAACCCGGCAAAGATCCAACCTACGCACCCGCCTCCCCCCACCATCCCGAAAACGCGCTTCGCTTCCCGCGTCGTCAGCAGGTAGTTCGCCAGCGTCCAGACCTGCGTCGGCGCCAGCACTCCGAAAATGCCCACCCAAATGTAGAAGACTGGATAGAGCCACACTGGATGATAGAAATGCGCCAGCGCCCAGAACAGCCCGCAGTTTGCCGAGAAAAAGATCTGGCTGCCGATCAGCAGGTTCTGCAGGGAAGTCCGGCGCCCCAAACGTAAGTAGCCCGCGACCACGAAACCCACCAGAATGCCGCTGGCGATATCCACATAAGGGAGTTGTACTGCCTTGAAACTCCCCAGGAACAACGCATCACGTGCCACCTTCCCGATCACGTAGGTGCTGATGATCAGGAATAGACACGAACTCAGGAGTAGCCCGCGCCCCAGATCTTCGGGGTCGACGTTGAGAACCCGGTCAAGCCACCGTTTCATCCGCAGAACCCTCTTTCGAAACCTTCAAGTCTTATTGCGGTATGGCTGTTGCTGCGGAACAGATACGGTTGGCGGGTGAGACGTCCAGCTTTTCCGAGACCGTTGCCCTATCCCGCACAGCCGGAGGTTCCCCTAGCCCTCCGTTTTGAGGGGAAGACCCAGCAGAATCCAGAAGCACGACCTGCTGGTCCATATACACAGCGATGAATTGGGCACCGCCGCAGATTTCCAGAGCTGAAGGCCTGCCCCCAGTGTAGTAGCTGCTGAGCATGCCGGTGTCGATCAGGAACACTCTGTTGCCAAAGCGCGGCCGGATGCGACGACCCTTCTGCACCGTGTGCCCTACCACAATGTGGGTCGCTTTGTATGCTTCCAAGACTTTGCTCACCTGCAGTGCACCCTCTTCTTCGCTCCACTGGTCATAACCGCGAAACCACAGCGGACCATCAACCCGGACGCTGAGCCAATCTCCCCACTTCAAGAACTCCTGGATCTTAGCCTGGCGCTCATCGCTCGCGAGGACCCGCGACTTGAGCTCAACGGTGACTTCCGCCTGAAGCACATTGGTGATTTCCTGCAAATTAAAGAATGGCAGAATCAACTTTTCATTCTGCAGATACTGTTTCAAGGCATCAAATGTCTTGATTTCGTCGTGGATCCGGTGATTCATCGCATCAAGTTTCGTCTTGGCCAGGTCAGGATGAATTCCCGCGTGCAAGAAGATGACTCCTCCAATTTCGGCCAGGGCGGCACGTCCTCGCAGCCACTCACCGTATTCTCCCTTGGGGCCAAAGGCCTCACGCTGCTCAATGAAACCTGCCGGATGCCGTGCCATCCACTCGGCCTCAGTCAACTCCATGGGCTGGGGCAGTTCGGCTAGTAAGGATGTGTGACTACCGCGCCATTTCACATACTCGTCATATGCAGCTTTCTGCCGCTTCTCGGAATTGCCATCGGCAAAACTGGCATAGCTCAGGGGAGTGACATAGCGCAGGTCACCCATCATGTTCATCATCTCGTGGTTACCGATTAGGCTTACTACCCGGCCGCCTGCTTGGGCCGCCTCTTTCTCGAGTGCCATCATCAGGTCCATGACCTCGCGCGGCTTGGGGCCGCGATCCAAGAGGTCTCCGACCTGGACGAACGTTGCCTTGCCGCCTGTCCAATGGTTCTGCTTATCTATAAGACCGGTGTGCTGGAGAATGGCGACGAAGTCGTCAAAGTCACCGTGGACGTCGGCGATGGCAACGACGGTTTCCGGCGGCTCCGCTGGGGCCTTGGCTGGTTGTGCCCACGCCAGCCCCGCCGACAACAGAACCAGAAGAATGGAAAGACAAGCGCGGTGAGGAGAAACACAGACAGGAGGGCGGACCATTTTCTTGCCTCCTATAGCCAAGCCCTGCCGGATTTGAGCAAGATCATTGAGTTTCGTAGGACGGCATCTTTGGGGTGCATATTAGGTCGCCAGAGTTGCACAAGTCCACACGCTGAAGATACGCACAGAGGAATCCGCAAATGTGGCAACGGTCGCCACGTAGACGGCCTGGAGTCCCTGGGGAGCAAATCCATCTCCACAGCCCATGGCTGTCCGCTCTTCGAGGTTAGGCATTGTGGACCGCATTTGACGTGGCGGTTCGTGTTTGACCTCACGCAAGAGCCCTGTCGCGGAGCCCTCCAATGAATGAAGGCTCCGCGCACTGGCTACGAAGTGAACCTCGATGCCTCCAAGCGATCCGGGCGTTTCCACTCGCGCTACAAGACCAAATGTGTCTACGACGCGGGGGAATGCGAGAGCCGCTTAGAGATCAGAGTTGCGTGGAGTTTGCCATCTTTATCCAAAGTGCCTTTGCAAATCACGTAGTCTTCTTCTTTAACCTGGCTGGCGTCAATGTCATTGAGCTTCTTGTCCGCGTGATACTGACTGACCCATTTCGTCGAGGCGTCGTACTGAACGGTCTTCTCGATCGTCGAACCCTCCTTACGAACAGTTAGGGTAGAGTGCTCCTTATCGGTTCTTATAACTCTACCTTCCCAGCGCGCCTCCTTCTTCGCCTGGGCAGCAGCCTCTTGCGCAAACACAGCCCTCGCCAGCGGGATGGTAACTACAAACGCGAACAACAGAATAAGTAGCTTCTTGATCATGTTTTTCTCCTTATCACCGAATCACCGGGAAAATCTGATGTACAGCAAGAAACACTAGAAGCTGTTGCATAACCCAATTTCGTCCCAATGGAATCAAGGAATCAGCTAGGTTATACAATGCTCTCTAGACCCAGGGACCGAAAACAGCAAACCGCCTTCAAACTTGGGCATCCACTCCAGCGTCTCCGCTGCATCCCGCAGACTGGTTGCCCTGCCAAAACCTGAGCCCCCAGAGGTACTCACCCAGTTGAGCGGTGCAGTGTGCTTCTGTGGCCGCGTGATTCAGTACAGCACTTCGTTCTCACCTTTCTCAGCGATCAGCTTCTGAAAATACGCCACAATCTTGTCCCGCCGCGCCATCACCGCTTTCACTTCATCCTTAGTGAGATATTTCTTGGTTCTTTCTGTCAGCGCGTTCGCGTCCAGCACCTTCAGTTTCTCCAACAACTGCCGGTCGCAATGTAGCAAGTTCTTGTTGGGCTCGTTCAGATCTTTGGTGAGGCGAAAGGCGCGGGTGAAATCAATCCTCCAAATCTTCCAATTCGCACTGATTAGCACGTTGGTCAGGTTGGGATCGGAATCGGAGACCAATTGATCGAAGACCCGAATCTTGTACATCTGATTGTTCCAGGCGTCCGCATCCGGCGGTTCTAATTTCTGCTTGAAGCGCTCCGCCTCATCCATTTTCACCGGCAGCCACCAACTGAGCGAGCCCGCATTGCCTCCCCATTTGCGTTCGACGTATACCGGCAGCATGTCGTCCATGCCCACCAACTCAGCCAGCGCATACGCAGCGATGTTGTACTTGTAGGAATCCACGAAGTTCAGTTGGATGCCGCTGGAAAGTTCCATCTTGGGTTTGTGTTCATCAATAGATTGGAACGAGGCGTCGTGGGTCACGGTGCCGTCGGAGAGCGTAAGCCGCAAGGTGTGAGCGATCCCTTTCTTGGCCTCCTGACTGTGCACCACCTTGGCAGTAAGAAGGAACTGCTTAATCTGTTCCTTGGTTAGGGTCGGCTCGTCCGAGGCAACCGTGAAGGGTCGGCAAGTCAGGCACAGCAGCGTGGCAAGAAGCAACCCGCGCCAACGCAAAGGAAGTGGCTTCATCGAGGATCCCCCACTAATTAATGGGACTCTACTCCTTTACGCCGCACTGCACAACCCTCAACATGGGCGGCGCAAAAGCCATAGGAGCGCTGCTTCAGAACCAGAAGAAACTTGCACAACGGAGGCGCCCGCCCGCTGCACATCGAGGGCCCGCAGCCGTCCACCTCCGACGTGGATGCCGGCCCCAGCTACAACAAGCAGAGACTGCACAAGGTAGCCGAAAAGACGATCAGCTCGATGCCCACACGCTGGCACGGCTAGCAAGAATCGCCCCGGCTTGTTGGTCCAGTGCGCCATGGCAGTGCAAAAGCGCAAATCCATCTGACGGTGATCCGCGCCCAAGCCGGATTCGTCAGCGCACAAACGGCGCTGGTGAATGCTGCACGCGGGTTGACGAAGTCTTATGGCGAGCGGCCGCGGAAGTGCGGCCCAGGACTCGGGAGCAGAAATCGCACTCACTTTGAGAAACTGGCGACAGCGGCTGCTTCCGTATCGCAGACCTCGAATACCGTCAGCAGCTTGGTAATCTGCATCACTTCCTGGAACTTGCTGCCGAGATGGCACAGGCGTAGTGATGCGCCTTGGGTTTTCGCGCTGCAATGCGCCGCGACCAATGCCCCTAGCCCCGAGCTGTCGATATACTTGATGTTGTCCATATTCAGGACGATTTTTTTCTTTCCTTCGGCGATCAGGCTCTTCAATTTCTCACGCAGAGCATTGCTCTCCTCGCCGAGCACGATGCGACCGTCCAAAGCCACCACGGACACGCCTTCCACTTCGCGCTTCGTCATCTTCAGTGCCATGTTTGTCTCCTACTCATCGGGAAGTAGCTGGGCATCCCATCCAGCGTCTCCGCTGTGCCCCTCATACTGGTCGTCCTGCCAGATCCTCAGCCCCCAAAGGTACCCCCCAATTGAGCGGTGCAGTGTGCTTCTGTCCTCACGTGATTTTCAGTACAGCACTTCATTCTCACCTTTCTCAGCGATCAGCTTCTGAAAATACGCCACAATCTTGTCCCGCCGCGCCATCACCGCTTTCACTTCATCCTTAGTGAGATAGTTCTTGGTTTTTTCTGTCAGCACGTTCGCGTCCAGCATCTTGAGTTTCTCCAACAACTGCCGGTCGCAATGTAGCAAGTTCTTGTTGGGGTCTTTCAGTTCTTTGCTGAGGCGAAAGGCGCGGGTGAAATCAATCCTCCAAATCTTCCAATTCGCACTGATTAGCACGTTGGTCAGGTTGGGATCGGAATCGGAGACCAATTGATCGAAGACCCGAATCTTGCGCATCTGATTGTTCCAGGCGTCCGCATCCGGAGGTTCTAGTTTCTGCTTGAGGCGCTCCACCTCATCCATCTTCACCGGCAACCACCAACTGAGCGAGCCTACATTGCCTCCCCATTTGCGTTCGACGTATACCGGCAGCATGTCGTCCATGCCCACCAACTCAGCCAGCGCATAAGCAGCGATGTTGTACTTGTAGGAATCCACGAAGTTTAGTTCGATGCCACTGGAAAGTTCCATCTTGGGTTTGTGTTCATCAATAGGTTGGAAAGAGGCGTCGTGAGTGATGGTGCCGTCGGAGAGCGTAAGCCGCGAGGTGTGAGTGATGCCTTTCTTGGCCACCTCATGGTGCACCACCTTGGCGGTGAGAAGGAACTGCTTAATCTGTTCCTTGGTTAGGGTCGGCTCGTCCGCGGCAACCGCGAAGGGTCGGCAAGCCAGGCACAGCAGCGCGGCAAGAAGCAACCAACGCCATCGCATAGGAAGTGGGTTCATCGAAGATCCCCCTGCTGAACGGGTGAGACTCTACTACTTCACGCCACATTGGACAACATAAAACAGCCGGAATGGTCAACGCAAAACCCATAGTGGCACTGCTTCACAGTCAGAGGGAACTCGCACAATGGAGGCGCCCGCACGCTGGACATCGAGGGCCCGCAACCGTCCACCTCCGACGTGGATGCCAGTATTGGCTTTCCTTCATTCGTAAAATGCGCCTCCGATAAAGCTCCAGCGTTTATCCAACTCTTTCAACAACCAGCTAACTCTCGAATGCCTCCCTGCATTGAAAACAACAATTTTGCGGTGTCTAGAGAGATTTACTGTTACTACTCCACGTGTAATTCACAAAGGCTTAGCTTGACCGGCCTGACGCCGAAGAGTAAAAAGCGTTCAAAGCGTGAGGAGGGCACAAACCATGAGACCGGTTCACACTTTCAGTGTAGTACCGTCTTTGCCGCCCACAATCGAGGGATTGCGCACAGTGGCCTACGATCTTCGTTGGTGCTGGAGCCATGAATCCATTGAACTGTTCCGGCGTCTGGACCGAGATCTATGGGAAAAAACAGGACATAATCCTGTGCTCCTTCTCGGCACCATCGAACAGGTGAAGCTGGAACAGGCGGCCGACGACGACGCGTTCTTGGCGCACCTTCGCCGAGTTGAGTCGAATCTCGAAGGTTATCTCGCCGGGGAGTCGACCTGGTTTCAGAGGAACCGCGCAAGATCCGTCGATGTCCCGCTCATCGCCTATTTTTCAGCCGAGTTCGGGTTAACGGAATGCCTCTCGATTTTCGCCGGTGGCCTCGGCATTCTTGCTGGCGACCACCTGAAATCAGCGAGCGACCTGGGAGTGCCGCTCGTCGGCGTCGGACTGCTCTACCAGCAAGGTTACTTCCGTCAATATCTCAGCCAATCCGGCTGGCAGCAGGAATCCTCCGTAGACAACGACTTTGACAATCTGCCGATAAGTGTGGCATATCGCCCAGACGGGCGCCCCGTCGTGATCAAAGTGGACCTCGCCGGACAGCATGTGTTCGCACAAGTTTGGAGAGTGCAAGTCGGACGTGTGCCTCTCTATCTGCTCGATACGAACATACCCTCGAATGCGCGTTCTGAAGACCGTGATTTGACTGACCAGTTGTACGGCGGCGACCGCGAGAAGCGCATCCGGCAGGAAATCCTGCTGGGAATCGGTGGTTACCGGGCACTGCAAGCCATGGGGCTACAGCCTACGGTCTACCACATGAATGAAGGCCACTCCGCTTTTCTTGCCCTCGAACACCTATGGCATCTAATGAGCACTCGTTCCCTCAGCCTCGCGGAAGCGCGTGAGCTGGCCTCAGCCAGCTTGGTTTTCACCACCCACACCCCGGTTGAAGCAGGTCACGACTACTTTCATGCCGACCTGATAAACGGGTACTTTGGCGAGACCGCACAACAACTGGGTCTCTCGCCGGCGGATTTCCTGGAACTTGGACGCACGCCAGCCAGCGGGGAGTTCTGCATGACTGCGCTCGCCTTGCGCCTGGCTTCTCGCGCAAATGGCGTCAGCAAGCTGCATGGCGAAGTCAGCCGGAAGATGTGGCAGTCGCTTTGGCCCGGTGTTCCGATTGAGGAGATTCCCATCGGCCATGTCACCAACGGAGTTCATTTCCAGAGTTGGATCTCCGCCGAGTTCAATCAGCTGTACGAGCGTTATCTCGGGCCTGACTGGCGCGAGGAACCCGCGAATAGCGAGGTCTGGAGCCGTGTCAATTCCGTCCCCGCGGAGGAACTGTGGCGAACTCACGAGCGTCGCCGTGAACGGCTTATCGCCTGGACACGGCGTCGCGTGCGCGAGCAACGCATGCGCCGCGGTGCTCCCCAGGCAGAGATCGATGCCGCTGAGGCGGTACTGGATCCAGATACGCTAACCATCGGCTTTGCTCGCCGATTCGCAACCTATAAGAGAGCCACTCTCATCTTTCGAGACATGGATCGCTTGCGCCGGATTCTGACCGACCAAGCGCGTCCCGTACAGCTGATCTTCGCCGGCAAAGCCCACCCGCAGGATGACGCCGGCAAAGAGCTGATCCGCAGAATCACCGAGGTCAGTCGAGATCCGGTGCTCGGTCGGTATGTCGTGTTCTTAGAAGACTATGACATGGCGGTCGCGCGATCGATGGTGCAGGGTGTGGACGTGTGGTTGAACACGCCGCTTCGCCCCAATGAAGCTTCCGGCACCAGTGGAATGAAAGCGGTCGCAAACGCCGTGCTCAACCTCAGTGTGCCGGACGGCTGGTGGGATGAAGTGTGGAATGATCCCAACACCTCCAAGAAAATGGGTTGGGCCATCGGAAAGGGTGAGTCCTATTCCGACGCAAACTATCAGGACCAAGTAGAAGCGGACTCTCTTTACGCGCTGCTGGAACGCGATGTGGTTCCCACCTTCTATGATCGCGGAGTTGATCGCATTCCCCGCAAGTGGGTGGAGCGCATGAAGGACTGCGTGGATTCCTTGTGTCATTTTGTCAACACGCATCGCATGGTGCGCGACTATTTCGAGGGTTATTACGCCAAGGCACACGCTCAATACCGCGCGCTGGAGGCCAACAACGCCCATCGCGCCCGTGAGCTGTCGGCCGCGATGGAGCGCGTTCGCAGGGAGTGGCAGGATGTCTGGATTGCCAGGGTTGATAACGGACCGACCAAGGCGATCCCGGTTGCCCAAACCATGCGGGTTCGGGCCCAGGTACATCTTGGCCGTTTGAGCCCGCAGGACGTGGTCGTCGAGCTTTACGCAGGGCGCGTCGACATGCGAGGAGAGCTGTTTGAAGGCCACGCTGTCGCGATGGAGGCAGCCGGACGGGATGCGGAGGGCAATTACAACTATGTCGTGGAGACCTCGGTTAGTCGCAGCGGTCTACACGGATTCACTGTGCGTGTACGTCCAAACCATCCTGACATGTCGGTGGCCTTCCTCCCCGGCCTGATCTGCTGGGCCGACGAGTCTCGCATTGCATCAGCCACAAAGTAGCCCGGTCACAAGGGGCAGTGGACTCAATGCTTTCCATGAGAAGCCCGGTGAGTGGCAAGTTGGTTTTCTTCTTCTTTCCTGTGGGTTCTATGAGTGCGAGCCGAGCCGCCTCTGTCGCGCACGATCGAAACCGAAAGTGCGTCATCCCCCAGAAGGGAGGGCACCGGGCGAGAGTGCGCCGCATCACACTGCGGTAGGACCTAGGTCACTGACAATTCTTTGTTTCAGTGCTAGCCACGTCAGCACGCCAAACCCCGCGCGAGCGGGCGACGGAAAGCCACGGGTCTCTAATCAGTACCACCAGGACCCGAAGTAAACTTAGAGAAAGCCGAGTTGCCGCAGGTGGCTGCGCCAAACCACCAGTGGTGAGTCGGCTTTTTCTTTTGGAGGTCGTCATGGGGTGTTGGTCCCCTCACCATGAGACTTCGGCAAATATTTCATCCAGTCCGCTACCCGGATCCTAAGCACGAATTACGTTGGGATGCGTTCTAGCCAGAAAGGGTAACAGCAATGCGAAAAACACGCGATTCCTGCAAGCCATGCTTCCTCCGAATTTTGGGTACTCTTGTGCCGGCATTTTTATTGCTGCTATTTCTGGCGCCTCTAGGCCTGGCTCAAACACCGCCGCCACACTACATAATTATCGATCTCGGCACGCTCGGTGGACCGTCTCCCGTGGCATCGGGCATAAACTCCTCCGGTCAAGTGGTCGGCAACTCTCAAAACAGCGCTAACACTGCCACGTATGCCTTCCGCACGGCTACCAACAGTCCAATCAATCCCGCCACGGATAGCCTCGGGACTCTAGGCGGTACGTCCAGCTATGCCTCTGGGATTAACGCCTCAGGCCAAGTCGTTGGTACGTCCGACCCGACAGGAAACTCAATCGACCACGCCTTCCGCACAGCTCCCGGCTCCCCAATCAATCCAACGACTGACGACCTCGGCACGCTCGGTGGGTATAGCGAGGCTTCGGCAATTAACGCCAGCGGCCAAGTGGTCGGTATGTCCGTGACGCCATTGCCCGCGACCCTCCACCACGCCTTCCGCTCGGCTCCGAATGGCTCCCCTGGTCCACTTGTTGACCTTGGCACACTTGGTGGCACGTACAGCGTGGCCACGGGCATCAACGACTCTGGACAAGTGGTCGGCTATTCCAGTTTTACCTCCAGCTACGATTATCCCTACCACGCCTTCCGCACAGCTCCCGGCTCAGCGATCAATCCAGCGACCGACGACCTTCTCACGCTTGGTGGGGAATCCAGTTGGGGCAACGGCATCAATAATGCTGGACAAGTGGTCGGCTATTCCGACCTACAAGCCGGGAGTCCGTTCGGCCATGCCTTTATGACGGCTGCCAATAGTCCAATAGATCCAGAGACCGATGACCTCGGCACCCTCGGCGGGGACTACAGCTGGGCCTACGGCATCAATAACTCCGGTCAAGTGGTTGGCTATGCCAGCACGACCGGTGGTGATAATCACGCCTTCCTGTACACCGGCGGCGGAATGTATGACCTTAACAACCTGGTTCCGGCGAATTCAGGTTGGGTGTTCCAGACCTCGACTGCGATCAATGATGGCGGCGAAATAGTAGGCGATGGGCTTTATAACGGCCAAGCACACGCATTTCTCCTTATTCCCGCCATTACGCAGACATTGTCGCCGGGCGGTGGCACGGCGAGCTTTATCTTCAGCCAGAACCTGTACAACATCAACTTTACATACCCTGGTGGCTTTGTACCCAATGACAGCCACATCTACAGCTTGGCTGTCGGGGCGCTCGAGACATCGCAGCCAGCTTGGGCCCTACGCACACCGCAAGGGAATCCGTATTATGAAACGCAACTTGCTCCGGTGACTGGACTTGGAGGTGATGGCATCATCTACAGAGCGGTTTGCACGGATGAATTGGGCAACCCTTGTCCAGAGCCAGCGGACGATCCCTATTTCACCATCACAACCAGTTGGAAGGGAGACCCTGGGACCAACCCCGGGTTCCTGAAGGCAGCTATTGGTGCAAACACATGGGAGAACGTCTACGTGCCGGGGTCATACTCTGCGACTCGGACTGATGGGGGCCCCGATCCCACCGGGGCCGGCAAATCCAAGGACGGCTTCTCGGATTGGGCGTTCGTCTATGGGGTGACTGAGTCGGACTCACCAGCAACCGTTACCATTACTGCCCCCGGAAATAACGCTACCTATACCTTGAACCAGGCAATGAACGCCAGCTACATATGCAACGGTAGTTATGTGAGCTCTTGCATCGGGGATGTGGCTTCGGGCACGAAATTTGATACGACATCGCTAGGCACGAAATCATTTACCGTGGTTGCGACCGTGACCAAAGGCAACTCCGCAGTTCAAACGGCCAGTTACTCTGTTATACCAGCCCCATTGACAGTCACCGCGGCAAATGTGAGCCGTCAATACGGACAAGCCAATCCGCCTCTGACCGCGACCTATAGCGGATTTTTGAACAACGACGATCCTTCTTCTCTGAACGGCACGTTGAGCTGCACGACCACGGCCTCGCAGCAGACCCCCGTGGGCACATACCCGATCACTTGTGGTGGTCTGTCCTCGCCCAACTACACAATCATGTACATACCCGGTGTATTGACGATCACCCAGGCTGTCGCAACGATTACAGCAAACAATGCCACGAAGACATTCGGCACACCAAATCCCCCCCTGACTTGGACCGCGAGTGGATTTGTAAATGGGGATACTACTTTAGGTGTGCTCACGACAAACCCCGCATGCACGACCACTGCCACAACGACGAGCCCCGTCGGAAGTTATCCCATCACTTGTTCCGGCGCGGTAGCCTTGAACTACTCGTTCGTTTATGTTTCCGGAACGCTTACGGTGAGCTGCCACTACGTATCGATCACGTTCTCACCTGCCACGGTAGCGGTAGGTGGCACATTCACTGTCAAGGCCGTGGTGATGTCGTGCACAAATGCGACCCAAATTATCGTTGAGAAATTCAATTTGGCGGGGCCTCTGCAGCCACGCACGTGCGGGCAGGACAAAACTGTTATGTTCACGACTCCACCCTTTGCCCTTCCCGCGAAGACGCTCACGACCCTGTCTTTTCCATTCCGCATCCCTAATAGGAGCTGTTCCGGTAGCTTTACCATCACAGCTACTACATTTGTTAGTGGCACAGCTGTAGATGCGACCTCAGCATCGCTTACGGTTACGGCGCACTAGGAAGGAAAGAGAAAACCTGGAACCGGCGATCCAGCGCGTCCCGTCTAGTTATGTGCCCTTACCTTGCGACCACTTGCTGGACTCGCTGTAGATGCGGCTTAAATCGGCGCGCTGCAGCACCGCATCGTTGCCCACGTCTTTGCGGATCTCCTCGAGCAAGCGCAGCGCCGAGCGGTAGTGCTCGGAAGCTTCTTCCAGCTTTCCGCTGAGGCGCAGGGCCGTGCCAAGAAGGTATTGACCTTGGGCAAGTACGGTTCGCAATTCCAACTGGTCTGCCTTGAGCGCGGCGTGTTCCAGTTCTGTCTGGGCTGCGGCATAATTCTTCGAGAGCAACAGCGCTTCCGCCAAGTACACGGAAGACTCCGCCGACAGGTACTTCAACCCCAGCCTGTCCGCCTCACCGGCCAGTTGGCGCAGCGAACTGGCAGCTTGCTGGAGATTGCCTTGTTTGACCATCACTTTGGCTAGGTTGAACCGGGAAAGCAAAACCTTCTCTTGGTCTTTGCTGCGCGATGCAAGTTGCAAGGCGCGCTCATAAGAACTGCGAGCGGACGCGAAGTCACCACGATAGAAGAAGCACTCTCCTCGGTAATTGAGAGCTTGAGCCAGCAGGGCATCGTTTTTCAGTTCGCGAGCCAAATCCGTGGCCTGGTCGAGTTCCTTTTCGGCTTCGTCGATGCGACCCGCCTCAGCTAGAGCCAAAGCGTAGCCGCTCGAAATTTCAGCCATCCAGAAGCTGCGATCTTTTAATCGTTGGAAGGTCCCGAGTGCCTCCTGCTTCGCATTGAGCGCTGCTCCATAGCGACCTTGATATCCGAACAGGGTCCCTATGCTGTAGGACTCGATCGCGGCGCCACGCTGATCACCAGTGCCACGATAGAGGTCGAGAGTGCGCATGTAGTAACGAAGCGCTTGGTCATACTGTCCCATCTTCGCGGTAGTCTCAGCCAAGTTATGGACAGTGAGGACGAAGTCCTCCGGCAGGTGCGACTTTTCTTGCAACAGCAATGCTTGCTGGAAGTAGGTGAGAGCATCTTCGTATTCGCCTCCAAAAAAATAGGCGCTGCCGATATTGCTCAAGCACAGCCCCTGGTTGCTCTCGCTGCCTATCTCCCGCGCAATTTGGAGTGCCTCCTTCCACAGCTTCAAAGCCTGCTCATATTGACCGCGATCATGATAGAAAGTACCGAGATCGATCAAGCTATCACTCACTCCTTTCTTGTCTCCAATTTCACGCCGCAGACGCAATGCCTGTTGATAATTTTTCAATGTCTCATCTGATTTTCCCAGCTCATCCTGGATTTGCGCAATCTGGTTGAAGCTGACTGCCATGCCACGCTTGTCGCCCAGACGTTGCTTGATCTCCAATGATTGCTGGAAGTGACGCAGTGCTTCATCCTGCTTACCCAAATTCCTGTATGCGACACCCGTGGCCTGCAGGATCGCAGCCTTCTCCTCGTCGTTTTCCAGTTGAATCGCCAGAGCCAGACCGCGGTTCAGGTATTCCAAGCTGGCCTGCGGGTTGCCGCTCATGATTTCCACCCGGCCGCTGGCGAGTAGCGTATTCACTGATCTTGGATCTTGCGCCAGAACCTTGGCCAAGCTCTGACGCGCCTTGTCGTAAGCTCCAGCGCTTTCATAAGCGCCTGCCAGGGCAAACTGAATGTCCAGATCGTCGGGGAGGAGTTTCGCAAGATTCTCGTAGGATTCGACCGCCTTGGTCGCGTCATTTGCGACCTGGGCTCCGATGGCCGCAATCAGGAATTTTTCATACGCAGGGAGATTCTCGCTCAGCTCAACTGCTTTGCGAGCCAATTGCGTTGCTTCGTTGTCGTAACCAAGGTTGGCATTGACTTGAGCCAGTTTCGCGCACGCCAGCGCAAACTGCGGATCAGCTTCCATGGCAGCCATGAACCGTTTCCGCGCTTCAAGATTTTTCCCCTGGCGTACCTGCTCCATGCCTTCACTGTAATAGCGAAGCGCCTGGAGTGACTGGGTGGAAGGCCGCAGCGATCTTGTCTCTAGCTCCTTGATTGCGGATGACGACAAGGCAAGATTCTCCCGGATCGCTTGCGCTAAACGATCCACGGCCGCTACTACTTCTTTCTCTCCGAGCGCTTCCGCCTTCACCTGGGTTGTGCGGTCGTGTTTCAGGTCTCTGATCGATGCGTCAATCCGAATCTGATCGCCAAATCTTGCATACTCGCCTGAGACGAGAACGTCGGCATCGCTGAATTCAGATAGTCGCCTCAGAGTCGGCCCATCCAGAGGTGTATCGGGGGCGATGCGCAGGTCGTGTACAACTTGGTGTATCCGGTCGGACGAAACCACGTGCAAGCTGGAGCTTTGTCCAATGTCAGCGCTCAGCATTTGCGCCAGGCTGGAACCCAGCCAATCCAGGCCGGCATCTCCGGAAGCGTTGTGGAACGGAAGAATCCCCAATGAATTGGCCGGCCCAGCTGGTGCAACAGTGGTCGTCTTGGCGGTACCCGAGAACACCGCCTGCCTCACTCTGGGGACTGTGAAAATACCGAGTAGCACGACAAGCGCTGCGGCCGCTGCCAGCCAGGCGTTCCTCGGTCTTTGCAGGACCGCGGTCGCCGCCCCGGCTGCCCAACTGTGGTGCGTCAGTGCCGGCGCGTGGCCCGCATCCAAATCCGCCAAAATCTCGCGTGCGCTCTGATAACGCAGAGTGACATCGCGCTCCAAGCATTTCTGAATGATCCGAACCAGGTACTCAGGCAGATCGTGATTGAGCTCTCTGGGATCCTTTGGCGTCCCGTGCACACGCTGGTACATCATCTGCATCGTTGAGTCAGCATGCTCGAACGGCAGATCGCCGGTCACCAGTTCGCATAGGATCAATCCGAATGCATAGAGATCGCTGCGATGGTCGACATGCCCGATTTCCGCCTGCTCCGGAGACATGTAGCGGGGTGTGCCTAGAAACTGCCCCGTCCGCGTCATTCCCAGATCGGACTCCAGTGACTTCGCCAGGCCAAAGTCGGAAACGTAGATATGGTCGTGCTGATCGACGAGGATGTTCTGCGGCTTCAGGTCGCGGTGGACTACCCCCTCAGCGTGGGCAGCATCGAGGGCTTCGCAGAGTTGGCGCGCAATGTTCAGCGCACGGTCTAGCGATAGCTTCCTTTCTTTCCTCAGCAGTTGATTGAGATCTTGACCCTCGATGTAAGCCATCGAGATGAACTTCGTATCTCCTGGGCCGTCGCCGAGATCATGAATGCGCAGAACATTGCGATGAGAAACCTTGCTGGCTAGCAATAGCTCCTGCTTGAAGCGCTCAGAAACGTTGGGATCGTGCGTGAGATCACGGCGGACCAGCTTCAGCGCCACCGTGCGCTCCAGTTCTTTGTCCCATGCCTTGTATACCGTTCCCATCCCGCCTTCGCCCAGGATGCGTTCCACGCGGTAACGCGGCCCGAAATCGGGAGTTCTTTTGGACACGTCGGATCGCGCCGCTTGCGGGTGAGGCAAACCTGAACTTTCCAGCGTCTCTGCCGAAGAAGGAGAAGAAGAACTGGTGTCCGAAATTGGGGCGTCGGGGGTCGCCGAAGCGGTGGACGAGATGACCGTCTCCGCAGCGGAGCTGCCCAGCGCACTGCCACACTTGCTGCATGTCGAAGCAGCAGCAAGGGCATAGGCACCGCATTTCGGGCAAACTACAGAACCCGCAGGCGTCGCGAATTTGGATGGCAGGGGCACACCGTCGATCCCTGGGTCGTTATCCGTAGTCTCCCACTTCGGCCATTGCCCTGTAAACCTCTGTCTTAGCTCCTGTAAATCTCATCGCTCACGCTCCGCTGTGACTGCAACGCCTTAGGTAAACTCAAACCCTAAAAGCCACCTGGATCGAAGGAATAATTCATTATTGGTGCACACCTAGACTCTTAAACAGCGACATCTGGGAAGTGAAGTAACCTGCGGGCGTCTTCCACCCGGACAACTTGCATCTTCTGATCTGTTCTTGCGGCTGCGCGCTGCGAGGATGGGTGTCTGTCTCAAAATGAACTTCGCAAAAATCCGCTGCGTCATGCAGGTCATGTAGATTTTCCTGATATCTGAAAACTCGTTCCATTTCTTGGGCTTAGACGCTCCCATGCGTTTCAGCTACTCCCATCAACTCCTTCCATGTGAAGGCCGGTTCATGTCAAGAAGCTTTTGGCTCTTTCTTTCGTTTTCACTTTTTTCCGTTCAGCCAAGCCGCCTCTGTCGCCACCCTTCCATCCGCACTCTTATGTGAGCGATTTTCGCTCGG
>Ga0187866_1001708_pt1 | contig 19727 bp, 19 predicted proteins | sample June2016WEW_11_1_3_FD_133013 | JGI IMG/M metagenome (GOLD analysis project Ga0187866, IMG submission 133013) | Peatland microbial communities from SPRUCE experiment site at the Marcell Experimental Forest, Minnesota, USA - June2016WEW_11_150 | ecosystem: Environmental > Terrestrial > Soil >...
GAAAGGAAATCCGAAACTCGAAAAAGGGGACCAAAAGATTGCTATCCGTGCAAAAAACAGTTAAGACAATGTCGAGCTGAAAGGGGTGGGGGAAAGCTCACGAGAATCGGGTGGGGGAAAGAGGGCGAGAATCGACACACCTTTCTTAGTGTGCTTGCTACCAGATCACCAGATCGAATCTCCGGTACTTCCGGATCAACTCGAAATCGTTCCCATTGGAGGTAATCAGTAGGGCGCCGTAGCTGCTTGCCGTAAGGGCGATTAACACATCGAAGTGCAGGTCGCGCAGTTTGTCCGGTGAAAACCCCATGTCATGGCGGATCTTCGCGAGCAGCCTCCCCGACTCGAGCCAGTTCTTTTCCGTCGGAGTCAGAATCGGCGAGTTCTTCTCCAGATTCCGGAGAAACGCGTGCTCCAATGGTGTTGTCGCTCCGCGCCAAAGTTCTGCCATTACCACGGACGACGATCTGACAAGTCCGGCCAGGGCATCGATCCGCTCCTGGTGGCAACCGGTGCGCAAATGGTCGATGAATACCGACGTGTCGATGACGATCAGGTTACTCACCGTGGGCCTCAAAGCGCAGCTTGCCGCCATGCTTAGCCATCAACGCCTGGAATCTCTTCAGCGCCACGACTTCCCGCAGGGCCGCATGCACCGCTTCCGTCCTGCTTTTCACCCCGAGCAGTTTCGCCGCCTCATCGGCCAAGCGGGTATCCAGCCTGATGGATGTCATAGTTGCCGCCATCATTGCCTCCTCCTGTGTATATATACTCTAGACCAATTGTATATACAATGAATCGATTATGCCAGTGGGATGTGGCAAAAGGATAATTGCTGTCAGGCAACTATTGCACCAAATCCAAGACCATAATCGAACCGTCAGGCGGTCCACGAAAATGGTGAAACAGTTGCCTGACACCGATCTTGCGATTACTTCTTGCCGGTGGGGACGAGGCGCTTGAGTTCCTCGAACCAGTTCTGGACGAGGATCAATTCGGTGACAGGCGTAGGCTTCCTTTGTTGCATCTTGACCATGAGAAATCGCTGTCCATCCTTGGACAGATCATAGCTGCGTAAGGGGCCCGAAAAGCCATATCCGGGCTGCTCAAAAAGCAGGCGCGGCTTGCTGGGCTCGAATTCGCCGTCCATTCGAACGTCCACGGCCCAAACTTGATCTTCTTGATATCCCGATCGATAGAAAAGTTTTTGCCCAATTCTCGCCCCACAGTTACGTATGTAATTCGTTGGCCGTCCGGCGAAAGACGCGGATAAGCGAACGGCATTGGCGAGGATGGTATGGCCTGCTCCATCCCGTTTTGATCTACCCAGACGAGCGAATTTTTCGGGTCCGGAAGCAGGCCGCCCGCTGCATAGATTAGTGCCCCCGAGTCAGAGACGCTGAACTGGCCGGCCCCCGAGTTGTGGAATACGTTTGGGGCAAAGCTCTGCATGACGTTCTCTACGAGGGGAGACGGTTGGCCGATGACTTCCAGCCTGGCCAAATCAAATCGTACTGCCATGAGCGTGCCCCGCCTCATGAATACCAGATGTCCAGTGGAGACGTACCTGGCATCTGCTGCGTCTTTCAGCAGGACTTGGCCCCTATGTCGCCAGCGACATAGGGGCCAAGGTGTGGAAATGGACATTGAGCCTGAGCGCGTCGCCGAAGCGTTGCACGAAGCTGACGGCGCCGCACCGGGCCTGCCCCTTAGATGCAGGAACACCCGCCCGTCGGCGGATCGAGGCAAAGACGGCGCGCACAAATATCTGCAGAACGTCCCGGACCAGGGGCGCGGCGAACGCAAGCCGATAGCGGAGAGAGAAGGGCACGCAGATATGCGAAACAAAGAACGGCCGGCTTTCTGACGACTTGGCCGCGCACCCTGGGGCACGCCTTACGTGAAAATCAACAAGAGCAAGGTCATCGCGATCATCGAATCCCGGCAGCCGGACTACTCGGTGGAGTTCAAGGAAACGGCGCCGCTCGATAATTCGGTGACAACCATTTCACCAATTGCATCACGAAACGTCTTTTGCAATTGCAGCCTGGAGATTGGTGAAGTAGTTACCCGTGATCGAATTTGAAAAGGCCAGCGGGTCAGGATGGTCCTCTCTCGCGGCAGTCTCCGTTCCATTCAGAGGTTTGCCCGCATACGCCCAACCACGCCGAGACGGTTGAGGAAGTTCGCAATGGCCACGATCCAGGCACCATGAGTGTTTTCGAGAAGGACGCAGTGATCGGCGCCCGGAAACGAAATGATCTGCTTTTCCTTTGTCCCTAAACGATCGAAGAATCGAATGGCATCCTGTCCTTCGACATTGGGATCGCGCTCGCCAAAGAGCAGCAGCGTCGGAACAGTGATCTTGGATGAGTCGCACAGGAACTGTTCCTCGTTCTTCCAATCCGCATGAACCGGATCGGTGCGCATCGCCGTCTCGACGAAAGCCTTCACCACTGCCGGGTCCGTCGCATCTGGGGAGATGAAGTCGCTGGCGGCTGCCTCGCGAACGTTTGGCGCGCGCGGCGGCTTGGCGGGTTCTTGAATGTTTGCGATAGTGGCCCCGGGATCCGGCGCATAGCCGCAAAGGATAAGAGCGGACAGCTTCGCCGGCGACGTTGCAGCCGCCAGATGCGCGGTCGCGGCGCCCAGAGACCAGCCAAATAGCGCCGGGCGCGGAAGCGCTGGATGCCGGGCTGCCACCCAGTCAAGTATGCCGGATGCATCCGCCGCCGCCTGGCGCGGCGTAATCCAGCCTGTCTTGTCGCGCGGCGTCTCTCCGTATCCTCGCTGATCCAGCGCATAAGCCGCGAACCCTTTCGCGGCGAGCGACCGGAGCACCGAGCGATTTGGACCGGGAGCCTGCAAATCGAAGTCGGGAAGGCTGCTCCAGGTGCGTCCATGCAGGAGCAGAATCGCGCAGCGTGGCGCCGGGGGAACACGCGCCCAAATCGCAAAGGTGTGACCGTTCACGTGAGCGCTCAGCCTCTGCAATGGCGGCGCGTCCTGGCTGGCCAAAGTAATCGCAGCACAGGCAAAAGCGAAGATAAGGCCCAGAAAGCGGCAACACGCGGGACGGCAGAAGCCATCTAACTGTCCTCTCGTAATCATCGAGGCAGCCTCTAATTCGGGAGACAGGCTACGCAACTCCCGAATTCACTCCGCTGAGTGCGCGCATTCTTGCCATTCGGAAGTTGCGTAACCTGTCCCCCGAATCATTTCCTGGATCCCTTGACTGGCGGTCGTGACCGAACCCAGTTTCGTGATCGTCGTATTTCGTTTGGGACCCAACGGAAGAAGCTAACCGGCCCGGCCGCAAGCGGCCGGGTCCGAGTTGAGCGAGAGGTTAGGCCACGTCCACGCATACCATACGATGAACAAGGTACAGGCGATTTCTATAGTCGAGAGGAATAGGTAGAAAGCTGGCGGCCTTCCCCCGAGCAGTGTCAACGAATCGAACGCTGTCATTACAACGCCTGCGACGATGTTCGTCCAGCGGTTCACTCCGAACTTTAGTACCCGGGACAAGAGGATCATGGCAATTGGGACCTCCATTAATGCTGCGGCCCCCAACACAAGCCCCTCAGTCATTCTCGCGGCTATCCTTTCGTATGCCGCGGGACGGAAGATCATCATGGCCAAGTCCCCATAGAGATAATTCAACGTTACAAATATCCACAATGTCGAGAGTACCACTTTTCTGTCTTTCGTATCGGTGGTCTGCTTACTGGTATTCATGTCATCGCTCCGTATGTCTCACAATCGGGGGACAGGCTACGCAACTCCCGAACTCACTCCGCCGACTGCGCGCATTCTTGCCATTCGGGAGTTGCGTAGCCTGTCACCAGAATCATACAATGCCGCCATTGATTGAAACATGCGAAATGCAGCGGCACCTTTATTTACGTGCCGGTGCCGCAGCGACGCGTGATGATGCCTTCAATAGGGTGTTGTCACCAGTTTACGCGCAATTCATTGGGAGTCCAGTCATGCGACGCTCGCTTTCGATTTTAGCCTCTGCCCTTGCTTTTCTAATGCTGGCGGCAACCTTGCCCGCACCCGATGCTCCGATTCCTGCCGAGATCGAAAACGAGCAGATGCTCGGCATCAATAAGCTGCCGTATCACGCCACGCTCATGCCGTACGCGAACATGGCTGAGGCGCTCGCCGCGGATCGGCATGCTTCCTCCTGGAGCCACAGCCTCAATGGACCATGGAAGTTCAACTGGGTGCCCCGTCCCGAATTGCGCCCCGTGGCGTTTTATAAACCCGATTTCGACATAAGTTCCTGGAAGGAGATTCCCGTTCCATCGAACTGGCAGGTGCTCGGCTATGGCACTCCCTACTACAAGAACAACGGCTATGTGATCAAGAAGGACTGGCCCAGAGTGATGAGCGAGCCGCCGAAGAATTGGACCGCCTACGAGGAGCGCAACCCCGTCGGCAGCTATCGCCGCGAATTCGACGTGCCCGCCAACTGGAGCGGCCGTCGCATCTTTATCACCTTCGATGGTGTTGATTCGGCTTTTTTTCTCTGGATCAATGGTAATGACGCCGGGTTCAGCGTCAACAGCCGCAATGCCGCTGAGTTCGATATCACACGCTACGTCAAACCGGGGAAAAACATGATCGCGGTGGAGGTCTATCGCTTCAGCGCGGGCACCTATCTCGAAGATCAGGACATGTGGCGTCTCAGCGGCATCTTCCGCAATGTGACCCTGTGGAGCGCTCCTCCGGTCCACATGCGCGACTTCTTGATCCGAACCGATCTGGACGCGCAATGCCGCGATGCCACTCTGGCCGTTGTCGCCAAGGTGCACAACTATTCGGACCAGCCTGCCGCCGCGCGAAAATTGAAGATCGATCTGTTCACACGTGAGGGCCGACCGATTGCGGGCTCGACCGCGACCGCCGACGTGCCCGCGCTCAACCCGGGCGAGGAGCAGAACGTTTCCGTTGCGATTCCCGTGGGCAACCCCGCGAAATGGACCGCGGAAACACCGAATCTCTACACAACCGTGCTTACCTTGAGCGGACGAAATTCCGCTGAAGAGGAGATCATCTCGACGCGCACGGGGTTCCGCAAAATCGAAATCAAAGGCCCCATATTCATGGTCAACGGCGTTGCCGTGAAGCTGAAGGGCGCTAACCGTCACGAGATGTGGCCCGACACGGGCCACTACGTGTCCGAGCAGCAGATGATCCGCGACCTGGAGCTTCTCAAACAGGTCAATGCCAACCACGTGCGCACTTCGCATTACTCCGATGATCCCCGCTGGTATGAACTGTGCGATGAGTACGGCATCTACCTGGTGGCCGAAGCCAACGTCGAATGCCACGGCTATATGGGAGTGCTCGACCGCGAACCGCGCTGGGAAAAAGCCATCGTGGATCGGAACACGGCCAATGTGGAGAATTTCAAGAATCACGCTTCGGTGATCATCTGGTCGCTCGGCAACGAAAACGGCGGCGGCCGTAATTTCGTCACCGCGCTCAAGACCGTAAAGGGCATCGATTCCACCCGGCCCGTTCATTACGAAGGTTTCGGCATTGGGCCGAACAATCCCGCGGACATCGACAGCCAGATGTACACCGCCGTCGACCGCGTGGAGAATGCCGGCAAGGATGCGAACCGGACCAAGCCTTTCTATCTCTGCGAGTACGCCCATGCGATGAACAACTCGATGGGTGCGGTCGGCGAGTACAACGACCTGTTCGACAAGTACCCCAACCTGATGGGGGGCGCGATCTGGGAGTGGGAGGACCAGGGACTTTGGAACAGGCGCGATCCCAAGCGCCAATACCTCGCGTATGGCGGCGGGTTCGGTGAAGTGCCGAACGATCACTACTTCATCCACAAGGGCGTCGTCTTCTCAGACCGCACGCCCAAGCCCCATTATCCGGAAGTCAAACGCGCATACCAGTGGATTGGCTTCGAGCCGGAGGACCTTGCCTCAGGCAGGATCAAAATTCGTAATAAGTATGCATTCCTGAATCTGAAGGGGTTCGTGGGTAGCTGGACCGTCAGCGAGGACGGTAAGGTCATCGATCGCGGCACCCTGGGCCAATTGGATCTGGCGCCGGGAGCGACCGCGCTGGTCAACGCGACTTTTAAGAAGATCATCCCCAAACCCGGCGCCGAGTATTTCCTCGAAATGTCATTCGCGCTGGCGATAGATGAACGTTGGGCCAAGTCTGGATTCGATATTGCCGAGGCGCAATTCAAGCTGCCCTTCGCGGCGCCGGCGGCCACACCCAACTCATCCCAGATGAAGCCGGTAAGGCTTGCCCAGGATGCCAACACGGTTACCGTCGACGGGGATGGCTTTCGCGTGGTCTTTGACAAATCCGAAGGCGGCATCGCGCAGATCGTGCGCGACGGAGTCGCGATGATCGAGCCCGGCGGTGGCCCGAAGATCTACTTCTATCGCGCGACGCATCGCATAGACGATGAATGGGCGGAGAAGGATTGGATAGCAAACGGCATCGACTCTCTGCAGCCGAAGACCGTCAGCTTCAAGGCGGAGCAGGCTGGTCCCTCGGCCGTGCGCGTGGAATCGGTCATCAACGCCGATGGCCGCATGGGCTGGTCTGCAACACACTCTGCAATCTATACGGTCTATGGCGACGGCTCGATCGTCGTCGCGAATGCGATTGCCCCGCAGGGACGCCGCATCGTGCTCGCACGTCTGGGAGTCCGGCTTCAGCTGGATCCGCGCTTCGACCAGTTCACATATCTCGGCCGCGGACCGATGGAGAATTACGCGGACCGCAAGCGGGGCTCTGACGTCGGCCTCTACTCCAGCACCGTGCGCCAACAACTCACGCCCTATGCCAAGCCCATGGAATGCGGCAACCACGAGGACGTGCGCTGGGCCGCGCTCCAGGGAGCCAATCTTCCCGGCTTGATCGCTTCCAGCGACGGCAGCCCGATGCAGGTTTCGGCGCTCCCCTACACCGATGAACAGCTCGCGCCTCCCGAGTATTCCGTCGATTTGCCGGCAAGCACCGCCACGGTGGTCACGCTCAGCGCGAGGACTCTGGGCGTAGGAAGTGCCAGTTGCGGGCCGCGTCCGCTTGAGCAATACATCACGTGGTCGGATCCGGTGGCGTTTGATTACACCCTGCGTTTGATTCCTCGCGGCGAGCGCGACCTCTCCACGGTTGCACGGCTTGCCGTGCCGGAAAACGACGTGAAGCCTGTCCTCGGTCGGCGCGACAATTACGGAATGGTGACTCTCGCGTGCGCAACTCCCGGCGCCCGGGTGGAATACTCCGTGGACGGCGCCTCCTGGCTGCCCTATGTCGCGCCATTTGAATTCAAGCAGGCGGGCGTGGTCTCGCTCCGTGCCGCTGCCGAAAATCGCCGATCGTTCGATGGAGCGATCGCCCTCGGTCCCTACGATAAGCGCCTGGCCTGGAAGGTCGTCTCGGCGAGCAGCACGTTGCGTGGCGACGGCGATCCCGCCAACATCATCGATGGGTCTGCAGAGACCGCCTGGCGCGCGCGTCCGCGCAATGACGTGACACAGCCACCGCACAACATTGTGCTCGATTTCGGGAGCGAGCTGAATGTCGCCGAGGTTCTCTACACGGCCCGGGCGCAGGATCTCTCCGGCCGCGTCAAAGACTACGAAATCTATCTGAGCGTGGATGGCAAGGATTGGGGACAACCGGCCGCCAAAGGCACACTGGCCGCGGAGCCGCTGCAACAAACGATCCGCCTAACCCAGCCGGCGCGCGCCCGTTACCTCAAGTTCGTAGTCCTGAGCGAGCAGACGTCAGGCAACGGCGCCGCCATCGCCGAGCTGGATATCCGCTAGCCTGGATTTCCACAGAGGGATCTTTCGCTTGATAATTTGCCGGCTTTTTGGGTGCCTGGCAGGCCGTCAGCCTGAGACTGGGGATTATTGTGCCTGCGCGCTCCTTGTCGCGTCATCATTTGTCGTCTGCTGTCCTTGCTGGGCAGCCATCGTATTTTTAAGATAGCTAAGGGCCTCTCTTTCGGCCTCTGTGCAGTGTATCAGGGATTCGTCGAATTCCCTTAGGTCGCTCTGCCTGCATAAGATCTTTATAAGCTCTAATGGAGACCCGATGTTGTACTTGTTCAATTCGTACAGCGACGAAGCGAACGAGACATAGTTCCTTATGTTAAGTCTGAACTGAATGACCAGGTACGACTGTACCTCCTCGGTTCCCTTGACCCCACATTTAGCCCACAAAGACCACGATTGCCAGGAGGGCATATCAGTGCCAAACTGCCGTTCTCCCGCGCGATACTCTTGCGCCATCCGCTTTCGAAAGGCGGTTCTAAGCAAGTCAGAGTGTTTTACCGACATCACTGCATCCCCCTCCTCCCCGGGTTTTTCTGATTCTGTCATCGAAAAGATCCTGACTGCCAGGGACTCTGAACTCGCCTTTTCGATAATGTTCGAGTAGTATTTCTCCATTTCAGAAACTGTTTTGATTCTGCGCCCAACATCAGTGATAATCTTGATAAGAACGGACCAGGTCAAATCTCCTTTGGCGAGAAGCTCACTCATTTTGCAGATGCCAAGCACAATGCCATTCGCAGGCACATCGTTGAATCTGTCGATCGCGCCACCGACTCGGCAGCAAAAGTGGTACTGCTTATAGCTATTGTCCTCATAACTCCGGTAGTGCTCAACAAAAAGCGCGGCGCTGGCATCGACTGCCTCGGTCGAGTTCATGGAGTCGATAAATGATAGAAGGGCACGCTCACCATATTCAGTGGACTGCACTTCAAATATAAAATAGCGCGGGAAGAAACTCGGGTGGCATATCCTCCGTCCTGTTCTCTCGTCGCTTCTCACTGAAAAGTTCTTTTGTCCGTAGGCTTTGGCAACAATCGGAAACAGTTCCCAAAGCAATGACTTCAACGTATCCCGGAGTTCCTCTGGCACTTGACCGATTATTTGATCAAGTGCTTGCTTGCGTTCGGCCCTCACGTCTTCATCATTGGCCAAGAGCCCCTCACTCCATGTTGAAAAAGACTCCCGGGTGTCATAGAAGTAGCGTCTGTTTCTAAATAATGTCTCGCAAAATCGTGGCGAGAGACTTCTTATTACTTCCAACAGGACAAAGTCCAAAAAATTGACTTCGGTTTTAATGTGCTTGATCGTAATCGATATTCTTGTGCACAGACTATTGATTTTGCGGAGATTGGAGATCTGGGTTTTTAGATCGCAATTCCAATGTTGCCAGAAAATATCATCGAATTCCTTCTTTTCGACGGAGTCACTGAGGAGTGTCCCTTCACTGATGATTTGGCTGAGTTTGTGTTCAATGTAAGCCGTGAGAATGTCAGGGTCGATGCTCGGAACAACAACGCGCAAGGGAAAGAACTTCTCGAGGTACTGCTCTGCAAGCTCATCGTCGATGTCTCTTGCGGCTGCCAATAATTTCACGAGCGCAGTTCGGTCGAATGCACATACATAACCGACATTACGCATCTCAGTAACCCCGCGCAGCAGCTTGAACAGAACCTCCAGCTCAGATCCATGCATCCGGTCCACATCATCGATAAGCACTATAAGCCGTGTTGGTATGCGCTCAATCTGCAGCTTCAATCTATCGATGTCATCGGATATGGACGTCTCTGGTAGTGACGCTCGCAGCGAGGCACCAACTTTCGGAATTAGTTCCGACAGGACCTTGGCGGATTTCATCAGAGCTAGCGAAATGTCGCGTGATACGTAATACTTCGCGATTTGCGAACGGATGCTGGCAAAGAAGAGAGCCACGAACGACTGCTCGTTTCCGGGGAGCCAGGATGTGATGCGGACTATAATTGATCCCTCGGATTTGCATTGGTTGTCGAGCAGATTGAGAATCGACGATTTGCCATCGCCGAATGGAGCCTCAAGTGAAATTATCGGCGTGTCATCACGAGTCAGAACATCCGCAAGCAGGCCCACAGTGGGCTTGCGGTTTAGAAGATCCTCTTCTATCATTCGAATTGGTCTATCTGCCCCTTGCAAGAAACTCAGAGGGTTGGACTGAGCCTTTCGAAAGGCAGCAACTGACAGCGCAAGGGACAGGGCAATGCCCGCTCCAAACTCCACGATCCCTAACAGCCAAAAACCGCTGGACCATGAGGAACAAACAACAATCGATATGACGAGGCCCAGGGCAAATGTAAGTTCAGGAAGACAAAGGGCAAATGATGAAATCAACTTGCGCAATTTGGGGAGGAGCCAGCCTAACGCGAGTACCAAGAAAGCCAAAAAAATCACTGCCGCCAACGCTGTTCCGTGACTAGGCCACTGCGCCAAATTGGAAACCTCTTGCCTCAGTTTGGGCAGCACCGAATGTGAAACAATAGAAAGCCACAAGAAAACGGCGGTAGAGCCTACCAAAATTCCCCATATCAGACTTTTCCGACATGCACGAAAGCTGAGATAGGCCCGGCTGATCGTGGTTTTTGGATCCATTCCTGCCTCAGAGATTGTCCTTCGCTTTTTAACGGTAGCAGCAGAATAGCATCGATCGCGTTGGTGGTAATACGAAATTATCGTACCGGCGCATAAGATCGATTCTTGATTGCGGGAAGTTGCAAGGAGGTTTGAGAAGGGTTCGGTGGGGATTGGTTCCGGATCAGGCGGAGTCTTTTGAATCTGACAGGATGAGCTTCATGGAGGGCCTAAGATTCGGCCTTGCGTTCGATTCTTGCCCCACTTTTTTCGTTCTATGCCATATCCCAAGCAACGAATCCTGCCGGTACCGGTACCCCGAAAGAATGAGGATGGAAACCGGGGACGCAACCCGGTTTCCCGCAGAACCCTTCATAACCACCACCACGGAACGGCGCGGACTCCGGGCGAGACGGATAGGGCGCCTGGTATGTCTGCCACGATGACTGCCGGCTCAACGCTCGTGCCGGCGAGGCCGCCCCATTTGTTCAGCGCAGCGGCGTGCTGAGGAATCACGGTTGATGTGGCCTTGATCTCGATGGGGTGGAGCTTTCCGTTATAATCGACCAGCAGGTCCACCTCGATTCCGTCGCGCGAGCGCCAGAAATACAGGGCCGGCGGAATCCCCCGGTTGTGAAAAGCCTTGACCCACCCCGAAACGACGGCGGTCTCGAACAGGGGACCGAGAAACGGGCCATGCAGGAGGGGCTCACGCGCATGCAGTCCCATCAGGAATGCAGCAATCGACGTGTCCAGCCAATATGCCTTGGGACTCTTGATCAGCCTTTTGCCGAAATTGCGGAAATATGGCGGCAGGAGATAGACTTGTCCGCTTGCTTCGAGAACGGACACCCACTTCCTGGCCGTTGGCGCAGAAACGCCCACATCGCGAGCCAGATCAGAGTAATTGACCACCTGACCGGTTCTTGCCGCAAGTAGCCGCAGGAAGCGGTGAAAGGCGTTGAGATCGCCAACATTGACCACCTGCCGGACATCCCGCTCGAGATATGTTTGTACGTAGCCCGCGCACCAAAGGTCCCGGTCCACTTCGGGATTGGCGCGTACCTCCGGGTACGTTCCGCGCAACAGCCAATCGGCCATGTCGAAACTCGGGTGCGCGGTTGCCTCATCACCTGCCCGCAGCCTCGATAGCAGGCCCGCCAGCGATGGAGACTTGCCTCCCATGCCCGCAGCTTCGCCCACCGAAAGCGGCAATAGGGTCACAACCGCCACGCGGCCGGCCAGAGATTCACTTATGCCCTGCATCAACGAAAAACTCTGTGAACCGGTCAGGAGCCACATCCCGGGCGAGCGGTTCTCGTCAATGGCAGTCTTGATGTAGGGGAGCAACTCTGGAACATACTGAATTTCGTCCAGAATTACAGGAGGGTGATTTTCCCGTAGAAAGCCGACCGGATCGGCGATGACCCTGGCGCGGATATCGGGATTCTCCAGCGGCACAAAGCGGTGGGTGCGGCCCCAGGCCATCTTGAGCAAGGTCGTTTTTCCGGATTGCCTGGGTCCCGTAACCAGGATTGCCGGGAAGGTTCGAACCGCGCGCCGCAGTGTGTCTTCCATTGTGCGCGTCAGCATGAGTCCAAGTTATCTGCTTGCGGATTAAAAGTCAAAGTTTTAATCAGCAATTCATGTAGTGCAATGTTTTCCGGAACCGCCGAGGGACCTCCATAAAGGTGGGCAGCTACGATTCGCAAGGATTATTGGTGCCTGGTTATCCTGTCCCTGCACATTTGCACATTCGTTGGTGGGGGACAGCATAACCAGGTACCGGATTCCAGCAGGCGGAGATCAGGCGGAAATGCCCAGTCCCGATGCGATGCGCGCTAAACATCGATCCAACGTCCAAATGCCGGCACGAGAAAGCCGCGCAGATGCGAGCAAGTGGGCGTCAATCCAGCCGATGCCGCATCCATACAAATGCTCGATTTCTAGGAGGTCCAGGACTTCGTCGTGACCTGCGCTATCAGCTTCCGGAAGCGTGCGCAGCAGGCTCATGATCGCCTGCCGATTTTTCAAGGAGCCACAGGCCAATTCACCGACAATGAAGGGGTGAGTCAAGACTGCAGTCTCGAGTAGCAGACCTTTCAATCTTGGATTTCCGACGCGAAAGTGGTCGATCCAAACAGAGGTGTCAACCAGGATCATGATTTGATCGATCGCCTTCTACGGATGCGGGACAGTTTTGGCTCCGTCCCGCCCAAATCAGCAAGGCGGCGCGCGCTTTCCCTGGCAATAAGAGCATTCAGCCCCATGCGCACCAGTGCCGTTTTTTCCGAAACGCCTGTGAGCTTCGCGGCCCTCTTGATCAGGTCGTCGTCGATAATCAATGTCGATCGCATATGCATCAATATGCATGCTTGATGCATATCCGTCAAGGGATTTTAGTGACTTGGTGCGCCTTGCATGCGCCATTTGTCCGTGAATGCGATTTCGTGCCGCACCAGGAGTTTCTGCTCCAGTTGCCAGGTCAAGCGCCCCATGCTCTTTGCCGAAAAAACTCACCACGGATGAGATTTTTTCGCTCATTTCCTAACTCGACCGTTCTATATGGGAGGAGGGTCGCAATGACACCTCAGGTAGCCCGGCCCTTTGGAACTGGAGTGCCATGGGACGCAGATCGAGAGAGACTTGGGAGAGAAGGGAAAGGCGGGGCCGGGATGAATTGAGGAGCCCCGGGATGCGGCCGATGTCCAATCAAGATCAGGCCGATCGAATCGAGGAGCTGGAAGAACGCCTGAGACGTCTGAGCGAAGGCGATGCGGTCTTCTGGTCACATCCGGATTTCCCTGCTGATATCCGGCAATCCAGCCTGGAAGATGTCCTCGCGTTTGAATCAGTCGGGTCGGGAGCTAGCCTGTTCGAGGGATTGCAGGAGCATGGGCTGGACTTGCCCCAGCCTGAGAAATTGGACGAGCGGCAGAGCGCCGCAAAGGTGGCTGAGGTGCTGTATGCCCTGGCCGCTCTCAGGATCTTTCTAGTGGGATTTGACCACCTCAACCCGCGCGAGTTCTACTCGACGCTCTGGAACGAGACGCTTTGGGAAGGGTGCTACGTCGAGAAACGCCATCCCGGCGCTTTGACGATCATCAATGTCTCGCACAGGATGTCGCGATCAGAAATCCTGCGAACCTTGGAAGATATACAGAAGACAGCTTCCGTCCACTGATTCATGCTGGGAAGTTGCATCGATAAACCCAGTTGGCAGGGGATCCTGACACTTTGTCCCGACTCGAGGACCGGTCGTGCTTCGCATGCTTTCGAAGATCAGCCACCGAGAATTTCGGGGTTATGGCGCTTGTCCCTGAAATTCCCTATGACAATCGAAGCCTTGATGAGCTTGTCCAGGAGGGGAAATTCGCGATCCAAATAAGTATTACCCTCCTCGAAAAGCTTTGCCTGCCGTCCCGCGCGCATGCCTCCACCCGAGTTCTCACCGTATTCGGAATAAAGGTCGTTAACTACCTCCATGCCTTCGACCACTGTGCCGAAAGGAGCAAACCCTTGGGCATCCTGGCGCGTTTGGTCGCCAGTGTTGATGTAGATCTGCGTCGTGCGCGCATCCGGACCGGTCATCGCATAGGCGAAACTGCCGCATACGTTGCTTGCGCGCACCGGATCATCGGGGAAATGCTCGTTCTGCCATACGGCGGCAATCCTCGGGTTACCGGCAATCCCGAATTGGGCGAACCGTCCTTTGATCACGCGAAAGAAGCGCGAGTCATCATAGAATCCGGTCTCCACCAGGTGATAAAACCGATCCGCACCACGCGGCGCGAGTACGCGTGTAACCTCGAGGATAATCTTCCCTTTGGTGGTGTCGAGCTGGACACGATAGACGTCCGGCGCCGGCCGGCCCCATAGAGAATTTCTCGGGTCGCGCAATGCCGCGGCACGCTCGCCTGCCGCCGGCCCTTGCCCGCCATAGGCAGCGAGTACGGCACATAAGACAAACCCAAACCTGAAAGTTCTCCGCATTCCCTCGTCCTCGACGCCCCCATCTTATCAGAAGGCGGCGCCGTTAGTGAGGTCAGACCTAATGCCGGTAACTTAAGCACAATTTGAAGAACTTGCCACAGATCACACAGATTTTTCTGAATATTCTTTTTCACCACCTGGGCTTTTTGGATTTTGAATCTGTGAAATCCCTGGCAAGCTTTTTCGCTCAGGTGCACAACGTCGGCCTTAAGTTGACGGCATTGGGTCCGACCCCAGAGCAACTTCAACACCCATCTCAAAGTTTGACACCGGCTCTTCCCATCGATATTATAATCGTAATACCGATTATGTATCGATGGAGGTTTCATGGGTACGCTGACAATCTCGCCCAAATTTCAGGTCGTCATTCCCAAACCGATCCGGGACAAACTCCGTCTTTCACCCGGACAAAAGATCCAGGCGATCCTGTACAACAATCGGATCGAGCTCATACCGGTCCGACCAATCAAAGATATGCGCGGCTTTCTCAAAGGCATGGATACCACTATCGAGCGCGAGGGCGATCGGATATGAAAGTCGCTGACTCCAGTGCATGGCTCGAGTACTTCGCGAATGGGCCCAATGCGTCATTTTTTGCGCCGACAATAGAACAGATCGATGATCTTCTCGTTCCTTCCTTGACGCTCTACGAGGTCTTCAAGCGGATTCTCCAGCAGGCCGATGAAGGGCACGCTTTACAGGCGGTGGCCGTGATGCAGCAGGGTACGGTTGTCGACCTTGACGCACGAATTGCCCTGGACGCAGCGCGCATCAGCTTCAAGAACAAACTCCCCATGGCGGACAGCATTATTCTGGCGACGGCTTGGGCCTACGAGGCCACCTTATGGACGCAGGAGGAGGATTTTAAAGATATTCCTGGTGTGCAGTTTCGGAAAAGGAAGCCATAGCCGACCGCCAGCCGGACGGCAGCCAACCGCCGGAGTCAAGAGCGCGCCGTGGCTGATGCCGGGCGTTCGAGAGCGAAGGTAGCTGCCCTCCATCGTGTTGCGGCATAATGAGCATAAATGAGCGCCCTTGCCAGGAGGATCGATGACGAACGAATTCACCGCCGTTTTCGAGCGCGACGAGCAATGGTACATTGCCTACTGCCCTGAGATACCAGGGGCAAACGGGCAGGGAAAGACCAAGGAGGAAGCTCGCACGAGTCTGGCGGCGGCAATCTCCCTTATCCTGGAAGATAGGCGGCAAGATGCCCTCCGCGGAATTCCTCCGGAAGCCGAACTTGAGATCGTGACGGTCAAGTGAAGCGAAGCACTTTGCTCCAGCACTTGAGAAAACACGGCTGTCACCTTAAGCGAGAAGGTGGAGGCCACTCGCTGTGGTGCAATCAAGATACAGGTGCCGTCGAAGCAGTCCCGCGCCACTCCGAGATCTCAAATGTGCTTGTGCGTTAGATCTGTAGGAATTTGTCCGTTCCCGAAATTGGAAAAGAGAAGTAACGCACTCTAACAGCGGCATACAGCCGCCGGGGCAGAGATCGCGCCTGTGGCCAAGGCAATCGATCGGGAAACAGCTTTGATTGACGCGATCGTAGCCGATTTGGCGTGCGTCGTAAGAGCGCCCGTCTATCCGTGATTGCAATGCTGTCGCCATTTGTTCTGGCACAGGCGGATAGAAACGCCTGTAAGTCTACTGTCCTGCTTTCAGGAAGTGCGGGACGTGATCAAACATGTGAAGGAGCGCTCCGATGACACTCAACCGCTTCTGTCAAATCGTTCTTACCACCGCGGCGCTGGCAGTCGCCGGCGCGGCATTTCAGGCGCCTAAAGCCCAGGTAACCGCGGGTGCAACGCTCGAAGAGACGGTTGCGCCGGGCAACAACTACGATAAGGCCGAATTCAAGATGTGGTATCCGACGGATGCCGGGCCGCTGCAAGCCGTCGCCGTGCTCGTGCCTGGCTCGAACGGTGATGGACGGGCCGAGGTCGACGATCCGGTCTGGCAGGACTTCGCGACGCGGCACAAACTGGCGCTGGTCGGTTGCCGGCTCACCGATAAACCGCACGAGCAGAATTTCATCGAGGAATACGTGAACGTATCCAAGGGCAGCGGGCAGGCGCTTCTCGATGCACTCACCGCATTCGCCGGGCGCTCCAAGCATCCCGAACTCGCCACCGCGCCGCTTCTGCTCTGGGGCATGTCGGCCGGCGGTGAGTTCAACTACGAGTTCGTCGCCTGGAAACCCGAGCGCGTCATCGCCTTCGTCGTCAACAAGGGCGGCATCTACTACACGGCGCTCGCCTCGCATGCGGCGAGAAATGTACCCGGGATTCTCTTCGTCGGCGGGAAAGATCTGGAGTTCCGCACGAACACGATCGTGGGGCTCTTTGCGGTCAATCGCCGTGGCGGCGCGCTCTGGGCGCTCGCGGAGGAACCCGCTGCCGCGCACATCGTCGGCCGGTCGCGCGACGTGGCCTTGATATTCTTCGAGGATGTACTGCCGCTTCGTCTTGGAACACCGCTCCGACCCATCGCCGAAAAGGACGGGTTTCTTGGCGATCTCAAGGCGAAGACATTCCAATCGGCCAGCGCCACAGGCTCGCCGAACTCTCCTACCGCCTGGTTGCCCACCGAGCGCGTCGCTCGCGCCTGGCAGGCGATGGTGACTGAGAAGCCGTTCGACAAGTAAGCGCGCCAGGTTTGGCGAATGCGCTCCGACATCTCACAAATCGCACCATCACGTCGGCGGCGATTACGGAGTGGCGACAGACGTTGAATCAGCCCGGCTCAGGCACATGCCGGGTCCGTGCACCAGGCATGTCTCCGTTTGCTCATGCGCATCGCGCCGGAGCGACTTCACTTTCAGCAGGGCCTGTGTCGTGACCGCTTTGCGCACAAGTGCTTCCATTTCCGGATCACGCACGCTGGTACAGGAAAAGATTCCCACCGGCGAGATCGGCTGGACGGAGAAGCCGGCACGCTCGCGCACGATTCTCAGCATCAGGCCCGCGCCCAGAGTCTGGTTCATCGACATGGTAATGGGCACGACCATGCGGCCGCCCTCGCGCAGCCGGTCAAGCCACATCGGATGCGGATGCGTGACTCCCGCGTTGATCAGCATGGCATCACATTCACCCGGATCGAGCGCGGCGCCATCGACGGCGTGCACCGCCACATTCGCATAGGCCGCAAGATTTTCTCGCGCGCGCGCGACCAGGTCGGGGCTCACTTCACTGGCAACCACGCTGCCGCCCGGTCCAACCACTGTGGCCATGATCGCGGTGTAATAGCCCACGCCGCTGCCCAGGTGATACACGCGGTCGCCCGGTTTGAGATCGAGTGCGCTGATCCATCGCGCCAGGGCGCCCGGCTGGCCGTTGTTGAGATCGCGGCCGGCATCAATCACGGCGACCACGTTGTGGTACAGATGGCGCGGGTCATCGATGGTGACGTAAGACGCCTGGCCCATCCCGGCCGCCGCCATCGCCCTTAGCTCGGCTGACCCCACCCGCCACGGCCCCGGCCCGAGAAACTTCTCGCGCGGCACATGCGCAAATGCCTCTACCAGAGGCGAATCAATGTTCGCGATGTAACGGAGTTCTTCAGCGTAATAGTGGCGATAATCTTCGATTGTCATAACGATTCCGTTTGCTGTCCACGCTCGTAAAACACCACACCAACGCGATTGATGTGCGCGAGCAAGTCAGGATTGTCGATCTGCCGCAAGAGGGACAGTCACCAGGGTCCCCGGCATAATCAGCATCAGAATGGGGACACTGGTGATTGTCCCCCCGTTCTCGACAGACGGCGATGCTCGGCCGCACGGTCGTAATTATTTCCTACGATACAGCATATCCTTTTCGACCTTCAGGGTAATAATGATTTAGATGTGGAATTGCCGTTTCATGCACATCCCGGAGAGCACAATTCCGATCCGCGGGAACCATGTTGACTGAGGCCAAACTGGTACGTCAGGCACAAAGCGGTGACGCCACGGCGTTTCTCCTTTTGTACCAGCGTTATCGAAAAGGAATTTGCGGTTTTGCGCACCGGTTGCTCGGATCGCAGGCGGCGGCCGAGGATGTGACGCATGATTGCTTCGCTGCGGTGATCGCCAGTTTTCAAAGATTCAACCCTGATCGGGCGTCGCTCAAGACGTATCTCTACGCCATGGCTCGCAACCTGATTCGAAAGCACTTGCGGGACCCCGATAACGAGTCGTCGGAGGAGATCCCGGAAGACCTCGCAACCCAGGCCGGTCCGCTCGACCGGCTTCTGGACAGCGAATTGTGCGACATCGTACGCACGGCCATCGGACGGCTGCCGCCGCTCCAGAGGGAGGTGCTCGTGCTCTGCGAGTACGAAGATCTGCCTCTGGCTGAAATCGCTGCGATCGTGGACGCCGATCTCGGAACTGTCAAGGCACGCTTGCACCGGGCTCGTTCTAACCTAAAAAGAATTTTGGCGCCTTATTTGAACGGCGATCGCGATTCGCAGCTTGTGGAGGACCGATGATGGAGAAAGACCTGAAAGAGGTTTTGAAGAGATGGGAGATTCCGGACCCGTCGCAGCAACTTGACGAACGAGTCATGGAAACATATCTCAGGCGCCGGCGGCCATGGGGAATCCTCAACTGGAAAGGATTCGTCCGAGTGCCGGTCCCCATACTTGTCCTTCTGCTTTTCGTTCAGCTTGTATCAGCGGCAACGATTGTCTACAGCCATATTTACACAAGCACGTTGCCACCGGTGACTTTGTCGATGCCCGAGCGAATCGTGGAAATTCCGGTGGTGAAAGAAAAGGTTGTGGTCCGGACAATGTACTTGCCGGTACAAGCTCCAAAACACTCAAGCAGGAGAATTTCCAACGTGCAGGCAAACCTCGGGAATGAAAAAGAACCCATGAATCTCACCGGCTTTCAGCCGGTCTCTGATTTTCAAATTCAAGTGATCAAGGGAGGAAATCGCAATGGGCGCTAAGTTCCGTACCATTGGGGTTCTGATCGTGATGCTTACATGCAGTGCCTGGGGTCAACAGCGATTCGGATCACTCGTCACTTTCAATAAGATTCTCGTAGCTTTCGCCCCGCTCACCAGTTCCGAAGCCGAGGGACAAATCGTCCAGAGCCGCACGTATGTCGGCAAGGATGCAATCCACCGGGTGATATTCAACAGCGACGGAGCGCTCTACTTTGGCTATGACTTCGTGGTAGAACCGGCGGCAGATTCAAAGTTCCTGGTGACCATGAAACCTCTCAGCGCGGAAGGCCTCGAGAAGTTTCTTACAAGCAACACTTCCTCGATGCAGGCCTCTGGCTCAGGCGGAATGCAAGGAAAAACC
>Ga0187866_1001710_pt1 | contig 19713 bp, 17 predicted proteins | sample June2016WEW_11_1_3_FD_133013 | JGI IMG/M metagenome (GOLD analysis project Ga0187866, IMG submission 133013) | Peatland microbial communities from SPRUCE experiment site at the Marcell Experimental Forest, Minnesota, USA - June2016WEW_11_150 | ecosystem: Environmental > Terrestrial > Soil >...
AAGCTGACGGGCATCGTTTCCAAGTCCAACACGTGCCTGATTTTCATCAACCAGATCCGGGAGAAGATCGGGGTGATGTTCGGCAACCCCGAGACCACCTCGGGCGGGCGCGCGCTGAAGTTTTACGCCACCATCCGCGCGGATATCCGGCGCATCGCGGCCATCAAGGAAGGCGATGCGGTCACCGGGAACCGCACCAAGGTCAAGATCGTGAAGAACAAGGTGGCGGCGCCGTTCCGCGAGGCCGAGTTCGACATCATGTACGGGCAGGGGATCTCGCGGGAAGGCGACCTGATCGACCTGGGGGCGGCGCAAAACCTGGTGGAGAAGAGCGGATCCTGGTACAGCTACAAAGGCGACCGCATCGGCCAGGGGCGCGAGAACGCCCGCCAGTTCCTGAAGGACAACCCGGACGTAGCGCAGAAGCTGGACGCGGAGCTGAGGCAGGCGCTGGGGATGGTGCGGCCGGCGGCCAACGCCAGCCCGGTTCCCGAGGCCTCGCCGCGGCCCGCGGCGGCACCGGCGAGAACGCGGTAACAGCTTGTAGCCTGTGGCTTGTGGCCTGTGGATCGCAAGCCACGGCGCACCTGCTGTCGCCCCGAAGAGCGCAAGCCGGGGCGCCGGCGCGGGACCCACAGGCCACAAGCCACGTGCCACAGGCCTCTTTTTCCTGAGATTCCCCGCCCCCGCACGCCACGAATCCTTCATGGACCCGAAAGAGCGCCAGCGCGCGATTGACCTCACTCTTGCCAACCTGGACAAGCAGTTCGGCCGGGGCTCGATTCTCCGCCTCGGCTCGAGGAACGTGATTCCGGTCACGGTGATCTCGAGCGGATCGATTTCCGTGGATGCGGCGCTCGGGGTAGGAGGTTTCCCCCGCGGACGGGTGGTGGAGATCTTCGGGCCGGAATCCTCGGGCAAGACCACGCTGGCGCTCCAGGTGGTGGCGGAGGCGCAGAAGGCCGGCGGGACGGCTGCCTTCATCGACGCCGAACACGCACTGGATCCGGTGTATGCGCGCAAGCTGGGAGTGGACACGGACAACCTGCTGGTGTCGCAGCCGGACTACGGGGAGCAGGCCCTGGAGATCACCAGCGCGCTGGTGGCCTCGGGCGCGGTGGATGCGATCGTGATCGACTCGGTGGCGGCGCTGGTTCCCAAGGCGGAACTGGAGGGGGAGATGGGCGACAGCCACATGGGCCTGCAAGCGCGGCTGATGTCGCAGGCGCTGCGCAAGCTGGCCGGGTCGGTGTCACGGACCAACACCTGCCTGATCTTCATCAACCAGATCCGGGAGAAGATCGGGGTGATGTTCGGGAATCCGGAGACCACCACCGGGGGGCGGGCGTTGAAGTTCTACGCCTCGATTCGGGCGGACGTGCGGCGCATCGGCTCGATCAAGGAAGGCGACGGCGTGGTGGGGAGCCGCACCAAAGTGCGGATCGTGAAGAACAAGGTGGCGGCGCCGTTCCGGGAGGCGGAATTCGATCTGATCCACGGCGAGGGCATCTCGCGGGAGGGCGACCTGCTGGACCTGGGCGCGGCGCATGGGCTGGTGGAGAAGAGCGGGTCGTGGTTCAGCTACCGGGGCGAGCGCGTCGGGCAGGGGCGCGAGGCGGCCCGGCAGTTCCTGAAAGAGCACGCCGAGACGCGCGAGCGGCTGGATGCGGAGTTGCGCAGGTTGTTGGGACTCACCACAGCGGAGGCCGGCGGGGAGAGCCCGACGCTGCAGAAGGCCGCGGCGGCGGGCTGAAAACACTCCCCGGGCTGAATGTTTTGAGCCACGAGCCCCGTTTTCCGGCCTTGCGGCGGGGGGTGGTGTAACGAAATGCCCGAAAAATGGGCTTTCCGTGCACATTTCTCTTTACATCGGGCGTCCGATTCCTTATGATCGACTTGACTCGTTCCTATTCGGAGCGCGGGACAGCAATGTTTCCGGGGTTCGGACGGGGCGAGCCTCTGTTGGCAGAGTTCAAATCGGGAGGATTCTGAAGAGAAGGCTATGGCCGAAGTCAAACGCATGACGCAAACGCAACTGGTGAAAGAGCTCGCCGGCAACCTGGGCGTAAACAACAAGGTCGCCAAGCAGTTCGTGGAGTGCTACGCGGCGGTTGCCATCCGCGAAACCAAGAAGAACGGGGTGTTCGTGATCCCGGGCATCGGGCGGCTGGTTCGGGTGGAGCGCAAGGCTCGCATCGGGCGGAATCCGGCCACCGGGGAAGCGATCAAGATTCCCGCGAAGAAAGTGGTGAAGTTCCGGGTCGCGAAAGCCGTCAAGGACGCGATCGTTCCACCGAAGAAGAAGTAGAACCGGGGCGGGACCGAAACCCGCATCTCCGAAAATAATGAACCCCGCGAGCGCCCTCGCGGGGTTCTTGATTTTGATGCCGAGATGATCCGCTCAAATTGCGAGCAGCCTCAGGAAGCCTTCATGCCTGCTTCTTCTCTTCGGGCTTTTCCTCGCCCTTCAAAGCGGTCTTGAAGTTGCGGATACCTTCACCCAAGCCTTTCGCCACCTCAGGGATCTTCTTTCCACCGAACAGGAGAACGGCGACGCCCAAAATGACAAGAAGCTCCGGCAAGCCAATGGACCTCATGGCGGCCTCCTTTGCTGCCTCCATTGTATCAGACGGGGGTTTGTCAAGCGGAGGAGGCTTGTGGCATGTGGCTTGTGGCGAGTGGGTCCGGCGACGGTGGGATGCGCTGCGCGGCGGGGGGCGAATCGGTCTGATAAAATGGGTATCCAGAGCTCGCGAGATGCCCTTTCTTGAGAACCAGTTTGAGAAGAACGTGCTGGTCACCTCGGTGGACTACGTGTTCAACTGGGCGCGGAAGTCGTCACTCTGGCCGCTGACGTTCGGACTGGCCTGCTGCGCGATCGAGATGATCGCGGCCAGCGCGGCGCGCTTCGACATCGCCCGGTTCGGGGCCGAGGTGTTCCGCCCGTCGCCGCGGCAGTCGGACCTGATGATCGTGGCGGGCACGGTGACCCTCAAGATGGCCCCGGTGCTGAAGCGCCTCTACGATCAGATGCCGGAGCCGAAATGGGTGATCTCGATGGGAGCGTGTTCGAGCGTGGGCGGCCCTTTCAACACCTACGCGGTGCTGCAAGGCGTCGACAGAATCGTGCCGGTGGACGTTTATGTGGCGGGCTGCCCGCCACGGCCCGAGAACCTGTTCTACGCTTTGCTGAAGCTGCAAGACAAGATCGATCACATGAGCACGCTGGCGCGGCGGCCCACCGAGGTCCGGCTGGACGAATCCATGCTGGAAGATTTCCAGAAGCAGGTCATGATCGCCCAGATCCAGCATCCGGCGTGAAAGCCGCGGGCGATCGAGTGTTCTACAAGGATCGACAGCAGGTCTACCGGGTCGCGGAGTTGGAGCGCCATGGGTGGCTCGAACACGGGTTCGGAACCCGCGTGTCGGAGGGCTGGCCGCCCGAGCCGGTGGTCCGGCTCCGGCAAGTCCATTCCAGCATCTGCCTGTGCGCGGACGACCCGGCGGGCTTCGAGGGGACGGGGGACGCTCTGATCTCGAACACTCCCGGCCGGTACCTGAGTGTGTGGACCGCCGACTGCATCCCGATCCTGATAGTGGATGAGCGGTTAAGGGCGATCGCCGCCGTGCATGCCGGCTGGCGAGGCACCGCAGAAGGCATCGCCGCGAGGACCGTGGATGCGCTCGCCGCCCGGTATTCCAGCCGACCGGAGGATCTGGCCGTGGCCATCGGGCCGGGCATCTGTGGCAGGTGCTATACCGTGGGAGCGCAGGTGGCCGCCCGATTCCAGACCTGGTTTCCGGAACGGACCGACCTGGACCGGGCGACTACCGTCGACCTGGCGGAAGCCAACCGCCGGCAGTTGGAGGCAGCGGGGATTTCGGGGGGCAGGATTTACATGGGCGCGCCGTGTACTTCCTGCCACAGTGCGGAGTTCTACTCCCACCGGCGAAGCGGAGGGAAACCCGGGCGGATGATCTCGGCGGTGGGCGTTCGGGCTTGACCCGGGTGGGGAATTTGTTCCGAGACACGAAGGGCGCGGGCATCGGCCCGCGCCCCCGGCCAGTTTACGCGGCGTTCATCAGAAGGCTTTCGAGAGTGTCGGTGGCCTCGCGCTCGTGGCGATCGGCGGCTTCCTGACAGCGGATACAGAAGGGCGCCCAGGGCACGGCAGCCAGGCGCTTGGGGCTGATGTCTTCCTCGCAGTGGGCGCAAACTCCGAACGAACCGTCGTGGATGCGGCGGAGCGCAGCCCTTACGTTGCGCAACAGGTTGGACTCCCGGTCCAGATTGCGGATGGCGAGCTCACGCTCGGCGGCGCGAGTCACCTCGTCGATGGCATCCGGGCTCTTCTCGATGGCAATCTCGTCGCGGCGGCGCAAGATGCTGGCCAGGTCGGCCTGCTTGGCCTCCAGGATCTGGCGAAACTTGGTCAACTCGCTCTTGGTCATGGTCTCCCCCTCCTCGTTACATTAACATTGCTCAATTATTATCGAAGCTCTCTCCAGTTGTCAAGCCCAGTATAAGACGCGAAACATGATCGAAAAAGTTCCATAAAATCATCAGCTACAGGCGCTCAGATCAGCCACCCACCTGGTGGTGGTGACCGAGGGTCGTCCTCTCGAGGCCATTTGCAGCTCCATACTCAACTAAGACTCGAACTGAGCAATTTCGGTTCCAAAAAAGTCGCAGTGGCACCTCACTCCACAAGTTATTATTTGACGCCGATGTTCTCCGGAAGTTTCACATCGACGCGGAAAAATTTTCCGGCATAGGCGAAAGCCTGGGGAGGCCGCTAGTTAGGATGAGGGGCGGGGGGTGCCAGGAGGGTAGGCCGGGGCCTACTCCCGAATCTCAAAAGTCCCAAAGCTGAGGCCCAATTCCCGCCGGTCGGGAGGATCGGTGAAGGTGCGATCGACCTCCACAAACACTTCAACACGTTGTTTTCCAACAAGTTCCGGAGGAAGCTTCAGGACCAGATGAAACGGTGCATCGCCTTTGGAGAGCTGGAGAACCTCGAGCAGCGCGCCGTCGACACCCACGGAAACCCGCAACGGGCGGCCCGCTACCTGCGCGGCGGGGCAATACCCCGACACATGAAGCTTCTCGGCGGCGGTCCGGGGCCCGCCCAGGCGAACGGTGGCGCGCCGCGGCATCCAGCGATGCCCAGACTCCAGCCTGTACCAGGACGGGCCGAGCTGCCGGGCGAAGGCGGCCTCGCCCACCTCCACGCGTCGCGGCTCCTCGGGGTTCCAATGACGCCGGGCTTCCACGAAATAGGACAGGGTGACGGCGCGGAGCCGGCCGGCATCGAGGGTGTATACGACGGCGCGCTGTTTCGCCAGCAAATCCAATAGGATAGACGGAGGAAGCACGAAATCCGAGACTTGCCCCCACTCGGGATGAGGCAGGATATCGGCGACCGCCTCGGGCGCCAAGTACACGTCGGAAACGCCGACCAGACGGAAGGGCCTGGAAAACACGCCGGCCCAGAAGAGCTCCGAGCCGATCCCGGTCAGGACAATCGCCTTGCCGGGATGGAGTTCGCGAACCCGCCGCACACCCCACACCAGCGTTCGGACGGCGTGGCTGCGTTGGACCAACAAGCGCGTCTCGATCCTGCCGCCGAGGATGCCCGCCGCGAGGTACACGCCGGCCAGCGCCAGACCCAGCCCCTTGACGTACCAGCGCTCGCGGAAAGCGCATTCGAGCGCCAAGGCCGCCAGCCACGCCAGGCCGGCGGTCGGCAGGGTGAGGTAGTGGCTGCTGAGGTGGTCCCGAAGCGGGAGCACGGGCAGGAGCACGAGGATAAACCAGGCCAGCGGCAGCAGAACCGGCCATTGCCGCTGGCGCACCTTCCAGGCGACGAAGAGGGCCAGCGGCGCGGTCAGCAGCAGGGTGCCGGCGATGCCCACCCAACCCGGCAAGCCGGTGAGGAGCAGACCGAGGCGGGTCGGTCCCAGCGCCCATTGCCAGTAGGTCCAGAGAGTTCCGAGGATGGAGGCGTCGAAGTGTCCGACATAGGCCGGGCCAGCGGACTGGACCGGAGCCATCCAGAAGTGTAGCAGCGCGTAAGCGGCGGAGACCAGGAACATGGGCGCGGTCTTGCGCAGATAAGGGCGGGCACAGCACAGGGCGTAGGCGGCCGCGAGGGCTGGGTAGACGGCATTGATCTCGAGCACCCCGAACCCGAGCAGGAAGACGACCCACTGCGCGGCGAGGAATCGCCGCTGGCCGGCTTCGGTGTAACGGACAAAGCAATAGAGCGCCAGCAGTAGGAAGGAACCGCACAAGACCTGGTTAAAGGCGGCGGTCCAGGACATGGCCATGGCCAGGCCGCCATTCACCGCCCACAACGTGGGCGCCAGGAACCCGGCCAGCCGGGACCGCGTGACTCGGCGGACCAAGAGGCCGAGCAGGACCAAGTTCGCCGCCTGGGTCAGAAAGACCGCGGCGCGGAAGGGGGTCGCCCAGAGGCCGAAGATCCCGTGGATAACCAGGAAGAAGGCGCGCTCGCTCAAGGGGCGGATGGTACCCTGGGCCATCGGTTGAAACAGGGCCCGCAACAGCGTGGGAACGTCCTGGACGGAGGCGCCGAGCCCCAGCCAGGCGAAGTCGTCCTGCTGGAACCAGGCCCTCAGCCCCTGCCAGTAGAGGGCCAGGCAGACGAGGGGCGGTGTGACCCAGCAGGCGATGGTCTGTGCGCGCTTCATGGAGTCCTATCCAGTCCTAAGGGGGCAACCGGGGACAGCCCGGGCCGTCCCTACAGCGGACGGCCTAGGCAGTCCCTCGGTTGCGGAGTGGCGTCATGGGCAACCGGGGACAGCCTGGGCCGTCCCCACGGCGGACGGTCGAGACAGTCCCTCGGTTGCGGAGTGGCGTCGTGGGCAACCGGGACAGGCTGGGCCGTCCCTACGCATATTCTCAGCAGCTCCTTAGAATGGTACCATCCAGTTCCCAGCCGCTCGTGGGATAATACGTTTTCTTCGGCGCCGCCCCTCATGACCGACGAAGCCAAGCCAGTCCTCATCCCCGAACCTCCGGCCGCGGACGTTGGCGGCAGTCCTCGGGCAGCCTGGTTCGCGGTCGCGCTTTGCCTGGTGTTTTTCATGCAGGGCCTGGTTTTCATCCCTTACGCCGGCATACAGACCGACGAGGCTCTGTTTGGGATGGGTATCTACAAGCCGATCTACGCCGAGCACATGGCCTGGGTTTTCGGCCACGACGTGCCGACCATGATAACGAGCTACATCGGCGCGCTGAAGACGTGGATATACGCCGTCATCTTCCAGGTGTGGCCGCCGTCGCCGTTTTCGGTGCGAGTCCCGGTTTTGTTGGCGGGGACATTGACGGTTTGGCTGTTTTTCCTGCTGCTGCGGGATACGGCGGGGATACGCGCGGCGCTGGCGGGTTGCGCGCTCCTGGCTTTCGACACCGTGTTCCTGCTGACCACCACGTTCGACTGGGGTCCGGTGGCTTTCCAGCACCTGTTGCTGGTTTCCGGGATGTTGCTGGTCACGAGGTTCTACAAGTGGGGGGGACTGATCAACCTGGGCGCCGGGTTCTTCCTGCTGGGCCTGGGGCTGTGGGACAAAGCGCTATTCGTATGGATGCTGGGCGGCCTCGGAGTGGCGACGCTGACGGTGTTCCCGCGCGAGTTGTTCTCGAAACTCTCGCGGCGGAACGCCGGTGTGGCGTCGATTTGTTTCCTCGCCGGGGCGTGGCCACTGGTGGCTTACAACAGCATCAGCGGCCTGGAAACCTTCCGCGCCAATGCCCAGTACTCATCCGCCGAGCTGCACGCCAAGGTGGACCAGGTTCGTCTCAACCTGGAGGGGGGAGCGCTGCTGGGCTACCTGGTTCAGGACGACCCGGCGCCCCGGCCCGGCCGGCCCGAATCCGCGCTCGAGCGGGGGTCGGTGGCGCTCAGCGATTGGAGCGATGCACCGCGGGCAGGGCTGTTGGGAATCGCCCTGGTCCTCTCGCTGGCCCTGCTGCCGTGGTTGTGGAGCTCGCCCGCGCGCAAGCCGATGCTCTTTGCCCTGGTGTTCCTGGTAGTGACCTGGTTGCAGATGGCATTCACCCAAGATGTGGGAGGCAGCGCTCACCACGTCATATTGCTCTGGCCGTTTCCGCAGGTGGTGGTGGCGGTCGCATTCACGCGGGCGACGCGGGCGCTGGGCCGCGCGGCAGTCACGGTCCTGGCCGTGCTGATCGCCGCGGTGTGCGGCTCAAGCCTCTTGGTGACGAATCAGCACCTGGCCCAGCTTGTGGTGCGAGGCCCCACTACCGTGTGGACGGACGCCGTTTACCCTCTGGCGGAATACCTGGCGCAGCTTCCCGTCAAGCGCATCTACGTCATGGATTGGGGGGTGATCGACTCGTTGCGCCTGCTGGGCCGGGGTCAGTTGCCGCTGTGGGTCGACAGCGAGGAGGCCGCCAAGGAGAAGATGGATGAGAACGACCTGGAGATAGTCGACGAGATGCTCGCGGCCGAGGAGGCGGTCTTCCTCGGCCACACCGAGGGGAACGAGGAGCTCAAAGGCCGCAGCGCGCGGTTTGCGGCCGCGGCGGAATCGGCGGGCTACCGCAAGCAGGTACTGCGGGTGATCGAAGACGCCCGGGGCCGGCCTATCTTCGAGGTGTACCGCTGGGTGGGAGCGGGCTCGAAACCCGCCGCTGCTTCGGGTCCAGCGCAATCCTCCTGACGATAATCCCCAGTTCGCGGGTCTCGATCTCGCCGGAGGGCAGGAACTTGTCCAGGGCGAAATCGATCTTCACCGGACCCACCGCGAGGAGCGTAGCGGGGACGTCGCGGGAATAAGTGCAGAGTCCCGTCCTGCTGTAGGTCTCCGGAGCCAGCGCATAGCCTTCGACCACGGCCGAGAGCGTAATCGTCTTGCGGCGCGAGATCACCGGCTCGGGGGCGGTGAACTCCAGAACCAGCCGCGCGCCCTTCCGCACCGCGCCCGCGGGCGGCTGGAGAATCACCGAGAACTTCCCCATGGTCCAGCGCCAGGCGCCGTTCTCGATGTCATAGAAGCCGTTCAGGAGTTGCGCGGCGCCGCGGGGATCGTTGGCGGCCAGGGCGCTCAGCGGGGGCTGGTTCTGGTCCTCGATGGTGTCCACGCGCGGCTGCCGGCGGTGGCAGGCGGCGGGAACGAGGGCGATCGCGATCAGGATGGGGATCAGTCTGCGCATTTTTCCACCTCGACCAGACAACTGTAGAAGGCCGGGCCGCCGCCGGCGTCGGTCAGGCGGTCCGACGTGAGCGCGTTCACGTTGCGGCCATCCGGCGCCAGTTTGCTCCAGCGCACGGCCCTGGCGCAAACCACGCCCGGGGCCACCGACCCATCGATGCGCGCGGCCAGCACGCAGCTTCCCCGATCATTGTAAACGCGGACACGGTCTCCCGCCGAAATGCCGCGCGAGGCAGCATCGTTTTCGTGAAGGGAAACCAGCGCGGTCTGGGCGTCCACCTCGGGACGGCAGCCAAACGTCGAATTCATGCTGTCGTCGTTCTTCGGGGAGATCAGCTCGAGCGAATAGCGGCCGGCGCCGCCGCCCAGGCGGGACTCCACAGGCGGTGTGTATTCGAGCGTCTCCGCGCCGAACTCGCACTTCCCCGAGGGTGTGCCGAAGCCGCCCTGGGCAAACGGCAGAAACGGCACGGGGAGCGCCAGGCGAACGGAGCGTTCGCGCTCCAGTCTCTCCAGCGTGATGCCGCGGAGGAACTCGTGCGGGGAGTCGAGCAGCGCGCGGATCATGTCATCCTCGGAATCGCGAAAGCAGGGGTCGTCGAATCCCATGCGCTGGGCCAGGAGGCGGAAGATTTCCACATTCGACTTGGACTCGCCAGGCGGGGTGAGGGCGGGGCGGGCGAGTTGCAGGTAGTAGTGGCCGTAAGCCAGGTAGAGGTCGGTGTGCTCGAGAAAGGTCGTCGCGGGCAGCAGGACATCGGCGTAGCCGGCGGTGTCGGTCTGGAACTGCTCGAGCACGACAGTGAACAGGTCCGGGCGGCGCAGCCCTTGGAGGACCAGGTTCTGGTTGGGCGCGATGGCCGCCGGGTTGGAGTTATAGACAACCAGCGCCTTGACCGGGGGATGGCGGAGTGCGGTAAGAGCTTTGCCCAGCTCGCTCATGTTCACCAGCCGCGCCTCGCGCGGCTGGAGATCCGGCCGCTCGAGGGCGCGGCGGTTGAGCGCGAAAGCAGCCGAAGTGGTTAGCAGCAGACCGCCGCCCGCGAGACGCCACGAACCGGTGAGCGCTGGCAGCAGCGAGATGGCGCGCACGGCCATGGCGCCGCGCTCGCTGCGCTGCACGCCGTAATTCAGCCGGATGACGGCGGGCTTCAGCGTGCCGTACTCGCGGGCCAGGGTTACGATCTCCTGTGGCGCGATTCCGGTGAGGGAGGCGACGCGCTGGGGCGGGTATTGGGCGACGCGCTCGCGGAGCGCCTCGAATCCCGAGGTGTGGCGCGCGACGTAATCGGCGTCGTAAAGACCCTCGGCCACCAGCACGTGCATGATCCCGAGAGCCAGCGCGGCGTCGCTGCCGGGATGGATGAAGAAGTGCTTGTCCGCGGCGCCGCCGGTGCGGTTCCTGACCGGGTCGATGGTATAGAACCTGGCGCCGCTGCGCCGGGCTTCGACGATGAACGGCCAGAGATGCGAGTTCGTGCCGAGGACGTTGGCGCCCCAGGCCAGGATCAGTCGCGAGTGGCGGAACTGCTCGGGCTCGGTTCCGTAGCGGAAGCCCAGCGCCGCGGAGAGGCCAGCGCCGCCGGCGGCGGAACAGATGGTGCGGTCCAGCCTCGAGGCGCCGAGCCGGTGGAAGAACCTGCGGTCCATGCCGCTGCCGTTGAGCAGACCCATGGTTCCGGCATAACTGTAAGGCAGCACGGCTTCAGGCCCGGACTTGGCGGCGATTTTCGTCAGTTCGCGGGCAATCCGGTCGAGCGCCTCGTCCCAGGAAATGCGCTCGAACCGGCCCTCACCTTTGGCTCCGACCCGCCTCTGAGGGTAGAGCAGGCGCTCGGGGGAGTATTCCCGCTCGAGGTACCGCGCCACCTTCCCGCACAGAAAGCCGCGGGTCACGGGGTGCTCAGGGTTGCCGCGCAGGCGCGTGGCTCTGCCATCCTCAACGGTCACCAGCAGCGAGCAGGTGTCCGGGCAGTCCAGCGCGCAAACCGAGTGGCGGAGGGAGGACACATCCGAATTATAGACCGCGGCATGGAGGACAATCCTCACTCCGGCTGGAGTTCGCGCCGATAAGAAGAGACGAGGGTATGCCACGCCCGCGCCATACGCTCGTGTTGGGAGCCGCACTGATGCTGGTTCTTGCCCCGATGCTGGGCGCGCAGAATCCCGCGGTGTGGCGTTCCTGGGACGTTTCCGACGGGCTGATCGAGTCGTTTGCGCGCGAGATCTCGGTGGATCCGAACGGCCACGTCTGGATTCGCCATGGCGATGTCAGCACGATGACGGAACTGACTGGATACGGAGCGGTGCGCATCCCCGCTCCTGGCTCCGAGGGGACGGTTTACAGCACGCGGGGCGGCCAACTGTGGATGCTGGCCACGACAGGTCTGGAAGAGTACCGGAGCGGGAAGTGGGTCACGCATCCTCTCGAAGAACTGGGCTACAAACTCGCCGCCTTCCCGGTCGCGGACGGCCTGGTGTTCATGCTGACGCCGGAGCGGCTGTTCGAGTACCGGGCGGCGAGCGGCGCGACGCGGGTCATTCTCGCGGCCGCGGCCGGCGGGATCGGGCGATTCACCGCGATGTCGGGAGGCCGCGAAGGCAGAATCTGGTTGGCCGGCGAGCGCGGATTGACCAAGCTGTGGAAGACAGCGGCGGGGTGGCGCGCGCACACTCTTCCGCCGCCAGGGATCGGAAACCTACAGACCCCGGTGGAAGGCGACGGCGGGGAGGTGTTCGCGGCCGGCACGCGGGAAGGACGCACCACTGTGCTGGAGCGGTTCGACGGCCGGCGCTGGCGGGAAATCGCGACCTCGGATCGCGAGGAACTGCAAGGTCTTCGAGGCGCCGACGGAGCGATCTGGGTGCGGCAGGGACACGCGTTGTTCCGGCTGGTGGGCGGCCGCAAGGAGCGGGTTGAACGCAAGGACATCCTCTCGGGGATGCTCATGAACACCGCCAGTGAACCGCAGGGCGCCCTGTGGCTGACGACGACGCAAGGAATCGCGCGCTTTGCACCTCCGTTGTGGAGAACTCCGGTCGAGGTTTCGGGAGTGGACTCCCTGGTGCACGCCATCCTGGAAGACAAGAAAGGACGTTTGTGGTTCGCCTGCTCGGAGTCGCTGGTCTCGCGGGACGGCGGGCGTTGGAGCGTGTATCCGCTGCCGAAAGGCGAGAGCACGAACACCTACAACACCACCGCGCTGTGTCTGCTGCCCGACGGACGCGTGGCCATCCACACGATGGACATCAGCCACATGCTGACCTTCGATCCCGAGCGGCGGAGGTTCGCCGAGGTACGGCATCCGGAGAACCGGCAGATCCTCATGATCGCCCCGCGCAGCGACGGAACGATCTGGGCGGAGGCTCGCGAATACACGGGTCCCTACCGGCTGGACGTATATGACGGGAAGAGCTTCCGACCCTATCTGGACCTGGGGGCGAACTGGGGGATCGCGAGTCTGAAATACGTCCGCGAGGGCCGGAAAGGCGAACTGTGGCTGGGAGGAACGGGAGGACTCGCGGTTTACCGCAACGGGCAGTATCGAATCGTCAGCACGGATCCCGACTACCAGGCGAGCGGCGCCTTTTCGGTTTATGACACGGCGGACGGCAGGGTGTTTGCGGGGGGCCGGGACAACCTGGTGGAGTTCGACGGCAAGTCCTGGAAGCTGGTCGAGCGCGGGCTGGACCGGGTGCGAAAGATCGTTCAAACGCGCGACGGATCGATCTGGGTGGCGTCGGGCACGGGACTGCACCGCTACAAGAACGGCAACTGGATCACGCACTCGATCGAGGAAGGCCTGCCTTCCCCGATCGTCTACAGCGTACACGAGGACCGCGAGGGGGTGATTTGGGCGGCCACCAGCCTGGGCATCAGCCGGTACCACCCCGAGGCGGACACGGACCCGCCGAAGACGCTGCTGGCCAGCGGGCAGAACCCCCGCGAAGTGCCACCGGGCGGCAGAGTGAGGTTCGTCTTCTCGGGCATCGACAAGTGGAAATGCACGCCCAGCGGGCGGCTGCTGTTCGCTACGCGACTGGACGGAGGCGTCTGGAGCCCGTCCCTGCCGGACCCGTTTCGCGCGTTCGATAAGCTCGCGGCGGGCAAGCACGTGCTGGAGGCGCGGGCGATGGACCGCAACGGAAACGTGGACCCGACGCCCGCGACTCTGGAGTTTGTCGTCCTGCTGCCGTGGTACAAGAACGCCGGCTTCCTGACGATTGCGGCTCTGGGTTCGGTGCTGATCCTGTTGCTGCTGGGAATGGCGGTATCCCACTATCGCAGCCGGGAACGGCTGATCGCGCAACTGAACCAGGCGAGGCTGGCGGCGGAGGCGGCGAGCCAGGCCAAGGGCGAGTTTCTGGCCAATATGAGCCACGAGATCCGCACCCCCATGAACGGGATCATCGGGATGACAGAGCTGGCGCTGGAAACTGTGTTGACGCCCGAGCAGCGGGAGAACCTGGAAACAGTGAAGGATTGCGCCGACCATCTGCTGCTGGTGCTGAATGACATCCTGGACTTCTCGAAGATCGAGGCGGGCAAGCTCGAACTGGCGCCGGTGGAGTTCAGCCTGAAGGATGCGATGGCGGACTCGCTGCACGTGCTGGGGTGGCGCACAGGGCAGAAAGGGATCGATCTGGCCTGCGACATCGCCGCGGATGTGCCGGATGTGGTGGTGGGCGATCCGGGCCGGCTGCGCCAGGTTCTGATGAACCTGGTTGGCAACGCGATCAAGTTCACCGAACGGGGCCGAATCATGGCGGGGGTAGCTCGGGAATCGCAGAGCGATCACCAGATCACGCTGCGATTCACGGTGGCGGACACCGGGGTTGGAGTGCCCCCGGGGAAGCAGGATCTGATCTTCGAGCCGTTCGAGCAGGCGGACCGGTCGGTGACGCGCAAGCATGGCGGGACGGGATTGGGCCTGGCGATCTCGACCCAACTGGTGCGAATGATGGGCGGGCGGATCTGGCTGGAGAGTCCCTGGGAGGGCGCGCGGACAGCCGGGGGCGGGCCGGGCAGCGCCTTCCACTTCACGGCTACGCTGGAGCTGCCGCCGGCGGAAACGGCCGGGCAGGCGATGGGCCCGGGCAGCGTCCCGGTGCTGGTAGCCGACGACAACGTGGCGAACCGGGCGGTGCTGGCGGGGATGCTGGCGCGGTGGGGAATGCGGCCAGTCGCAGTGGAAAGCGGGACGGAAGCGGCCGCTGCGCTTGCGGCGGCCGAGAAGGCTGGCAGCCCGTTTCCACTCGCGATCCTGGACTGCAACATGCCGGGCATGGACGGCTTCCAGGTCACGGAGTGGCTACGGGGGGCGCCCAGGCTATGCGCGAGCAGGGTCATCATCCTGACCTCGGCGGAGCGGCCCGGCGATGCCGCGCGCAGCCGGGAACTGGGCGTCGCCGGCTATCTCCTCAAGCCGGTGAAGCAGTCGGAATTGAAGCGTGTGGCCATGGCCGCGCTCAGCCGGGAGCAGCCCGCCCGCAATGCCGAGGGCAAGCCGGCGTCCGAGCATCCACTCCGTATCCTGCTGGTGGAAGACAATGCCGTGAACCAACGGCTGGCGCTACGGCTGCTGGAGAGGCACGGGCACTCGGTACTGGTCGCCAACGACGGGCTGGAGGCGGTGGCGGCGCTGGGGCGGGAGGTTGTGGATCTGGTGCTGATGGACATGCAAATGCCCAACATGGACGGGTTCGAAGCGACGGCCGCCATCCGCGGCCGGGAGCGGGAGGCGGGAGGCCACGTCCCAATCGTGGCGCTGACCGCGCATGCCATGAAAGGGGACCGCGAGCGGTGCCTGGAGGCGGGCATGGATGGCTATCTCTCCAAGCCGATCCAGGCGCAAGAGCTGTACGAATTGATCGAGCGGCTGCCCCGGGGAGGGTAGCCCGCGCTAGTTCTGACAACGGACCGCTGCCTGACGGGACTGTGAAAAAATCGCCTCGTGGCACCGAAGAGGACAAGCTAAAGCATGTCCCACGCGGAGAATCAACAGCTTGCAGCCTCTCGTGGGGCATGCTTCAGCTTGCCCAGCGATTTTTTCACAGTCCCTGGCGGTCGCGGCTCGGCTAGGATGTCCCGTACTTACGGGCGCTTACCGCGGCGCGTAGGGGGGTGCGGAGGCTAGTGCGGGGGCTGATAGTCTGGGGGAAACGCGGCTCCCTCGCCGAAGAAGAACTCCTCCATCTGGCGGAGCACGAACTCCTGCGCCTCCGGCGTGCCCAGGTTGAGCCGGTACTCGTTCATGATCATCTTCATGCGCTCGACCCAGATCTTCCAGGCCTCCTTGGACACGTTGTCGTAAATGCGCTGGCCCAACGGATGGCCTTCGAAAGGCACTTCCTCCAAACCGGGCATTTCACGCTGGAACTTCACGCAGAACACCGTGCGAGGGCCTGGCTTGTGCTCGGAACTCATGCTCTCCTCCAAATGGTCAGGATAGCGCAGGGGCCGTTCCCGCGGCGTGGGTGTTCCGGGCGCGGGTACGAGCGAGGTACTCGGAGAACTTGAGGGGCTCGGACGCGCCTTTCTCGAGGCGGCGCTCGACAGCGCGGCGGTAGCGTTGCAGGACCCGGCGCCGGTTGGCCGCGCCGAGATTGCAGTTCTGGATGTCGAGGAGCAGTTCGACCTCCCAGGGACGGAAGCAGGTGCGGGTGCTGGCGCCGTTTTCGAGGTCGCGCATCAGCCGGTTGAAGCGCGCCAGGATTCCTTGACTGTCTTCCACAAGGGAACTCTCTGTGGTACTTATCGGCAGGCGACAGCCGTTGCATGAGCACACCGCGTTGGGCGGCCCTTGTGCGCAAGGGCCTCCAGGAGATAGAATCACCAAGTCGGGGAGGAGAGCCGATGCTACTGGGCATGCCGGCCATAGGCGTTCGATTCGATATCGACAAGATGGGTGGCGGCTACTATGGGTTCGCGTGCTGGAAGATCTTCTGGCGCGCGATCGACCCTCCAGCGCTGGCGGGCGGGTTCCTTCACGAGGGGGACACGGCGGCCACGCTGGCGGGGCAGGAGAGGGTCTTCTGCCTGGCGATTCAGAGTTCTGAAGCAGCAGTCATCGACCGGGTGAGGACGGCGCTGGCGGCGAGCGAGGAATTCAAGGCGGTTTGCGCTTCTCCGATGTTTGTCGAGGGGCCGCCGTGCGCGAGGGAGCGGCTGCCCGAGGCAGGCAGGATAGACCTTTCCGGAGACCTGCTCGGGGACACCGACGCTTCCCGTTCGGCCCTCGGCGCGGTGCGAGAGGAGCGCGAGGCCGCCGCCCCGGCCAGACAAGTAACGCCTCCCGCAGTTCCCCGCCCGAGGCCCGCTTCCGAGCGTACCCAGAATCTTCCGAAGCTGTATTCCTTCGAGGAGCTGCGAACATTCCTTGGAAAGAGCTTCACTCCCAAGGAGTATCCTCCGAGTTGCGGAGTCATGTACTGGGTGACGCCGGAAGAACTCTGCGACATCGTAGAGGAATACGCCGACCTGCTCCTGGTGGAGTTCAGGGAGAGTTCTGGCAGCGCCTCGGAGGACATGTGCAGTGTCGGCCTGTTCGAGAAGCATCCCCCCGGCAGCCGTCCGATCGAACTCCAGGGTCTCTATCCCCTCGCGTCGGTCGAGGACGCCGCGCGGTTCGGCGAGGAGTGGCGTTCGGCTCCCGAATACGCCGAAGCACTTCCACGGCTGGCGGGAATCCGAGGCCGATACCACTTCAACTTCTGCAAGGGCAGTGAGAGTCCGCGATCCGAGCCTTTTCCCGCCGAGCAAGGCATTCCCCCGGAATCCCTGTGGAACGGCATCTCCGCGCGCCTGGATCGCGTCGGCGCCGAGCTGAAACGGGAAGCCGAGGAGCGGGAGCGGCGCCGGGCAGAAGAAGGTGCGAAGCGGCTTGGGGAAGAAGAGGAGCGGAAGAGGGTGGAATCCGCGCGGCGGGCGCGCCGGCAGTGCATCGTATGCGGGCTGCCCCTGGGCTTCTTCGACCGGCTGCGCGGCCGCGACTGCCATGGCATATGCGAGGAGGCCGAGGTGTAGGCGCGCACAGGCTGAATGCCTGCGCCACGGTGCAGAATCAATGAGTTTCAGGAGCCCGTGGCACGGACTTCAGTGTGTGCAGGACTTGGTAGGCCGGGACGGGGCGAGCAATGAAGAAACTGGCGATTGCGGTGATTCCGGGCGACGGCGTAGGGCCGGAGGTAATTGCGGCGGCGCGGCGCGTGCTGGAGTGCGCGGGCGCGAAGCACGCGATTGAATTCGGGTTCGAGGAGTTCGGCTGGGGCGCCGAGTACTATTTCCGGCACGGGCGGATGATGCCGGCGTCGGCGCTAGACGTGCTGCGCTCATTCGACGCCATGATTCTGGGCGCGGTCGGACACCCGGACATTCCGGACCACATTGCGCTCAACGGTTTGCTGCTGCCGATCCGGCGCGGGTTCGACCTGTACGCCAACGTGCGCCCGGCGGTGCTCCATGCGGGAGTGGAATCTCCGCTGGCGGGGTACAGGGCAGGCGACATCGACATGGTCGTAGTGCGCGAGAACACCGAAGGGGAGTACGCGCAGGTGGGCGGGTTCGTGTACCACCATCAACCCGAGGAGATCGCCATCCAGACGGCGGTGTTCACGCGGCGCGGGATCGAACGGATCGCGCGGTTCGCATTCGAGCTGGCGCGGCGGCGGAACAAGAGGCGGCGCGTGTGCTCGGTTACGAAATCGAATGCGCAGGGATTCGGGATGGTGCTGTGGGACCGGACGTTCGACGCCGTGGCGCAGGAATACCCGGACATCGAAACGGAATCGCTGCTCGTGGATGCCGCGGCGATGAACTTCGTGCGGCGGCCGGAGAGCTTCGACGTGGTGGTGGGGTCGAACCTGTTCGGCGACATTCTGAGCGACTTGTCGGCGATGGTGACGGGCAGCATCGGCCTGGCGGCCAGCGCGAACCTGGATCCGACGCTGCGCTCGCCCTCGCTGTTCGAGCCGGTCCATGGCTCGGCGCCGGACATCGCCGGAAAGGGGATCGCGAACCCGCTGGCGGCAATCCTGTCGGCGGCGATGATGCTGGAGCATCTGGAACAGGCGGAGGCCGCGCGGGCGGTGGAGGGCGCGGTGGCCGCGGTTCTGGCGGAGGGGAAAGTGCGAACGCCGGACCTGGGCGGGAGCAGCAGCACGCTGGAAGTGGCGGAGGCCGTCACCGCGCGGCTGGCATGAGCGGCGCCACCCGTCATAAACTGATTTCATGAAGATTCTACAGTCCGTCGCTATCAGTCTCATGATGCTGTCCCTCCCGGGCCTGGCCCAGCAGGGCGCCCCCGCCAATCCGCTGAGCTCCGAACTTCGCGGGGCGCGGGATTACGTCCAGAATTTGATTCTTCGCGCGGCCGAGAAGATGCCGGAAGAGAACTACGCCTTCAAGCCCGCGCCAGAGGTTCGCTCGTTCGGCCAAATCGTCGGGCACATCGCCGACGCGCAGTTCAGCCTGTGTTCCATGGTGAAGGGCGTGGCGCGCCCGGACGTGCAGGTGGAGAAGACCAAAACTACGAAAGCCGACCTGATCGAGGCGCTCAAAGAGTCCGACGCTTTCTGCAGTGGCGTCTCGGCGGATTTGACCGACGCCAAGGCCGTGGAACTGGTGAAGGTGTGGGGCCAAGAGCGTACGCGCTTGAGCGCGCTGTACGGGAACACCGGCCACGACATGGAGCACTACGGCAACCTGGTCACCTACATGCGAATCAAGGGTCTGGTGCCGCCCTCGAGCGAGCCGCGGCCGGCACCGAAAGCCAAATGAGCGTCGAATCCGGTGTGTTGGTGATCCATTGCAGCGACCCGCGCTACCAGACGGCGTTCCGCGACTTCGTGCGGATTCAGTTGGGGGTGGAGCGCTACGCGCTGCTGGCGGTTCCGGGCGGTCCGCAGTTGCTCGCGCCGTCCGAGGATCTGCCGAAGTTCCCCTGGGTGGGCTGGCAATGGGTGAGGTTTCTGGGCAAGCTGGGCCACGCGGCGCGGGTGATCCTGATCGCGCACGACGACTGCCAGTGGTACCAGGACGCGCGCTTCGCTCCAGCGCCCGCCAACCTGCGCGCCCGTCAGATCCAGGATCTCGGGGAGGTGTCGGCGCGGCTGCGGGAGCGCTTCGGCGATGCCAAGATCGAGCGGTACTACATTCGGCTGGAGGGCGAGGGGGCGGTCTTCGAAAGCGTGTAGTGACGCCACCGGGCGGATCAGCCCTTCAGATCGCGGAAGGCGTCTTCGATTTCGCGCTTGGTTTCCGGGGTGGCGGGAGTTAGCGGCAGGCGGGGCGGGCCGCCGTAGTAGCCATTCAGATCCATGGCGTGCTTGAGGCCGGGGATGCCGTAGCGCGTGGTGACCAGCACGGCGGCGCGGGCGATGCGGCTCTGCCAGTCGGCGGCGGCCTCGTATTCGCGCGCGCGGAAAGCTTCCCAGATGGCGATGGTCGCGTAAGGCGCCGCGTTGGCGAAGGCTAGCACCGCACCCACCGCCCCGACCAGGAACGAGGGGTAG
>Ga0187866_1001715_pt1 | contig 19687 bp, 14 predicted proteins | sample June2016WEW_11_1_3_FD_133013 | JGI IMG/M metagenome (GOLD analysis project Ga0187866, IMG submission 133013) | Peatland microbial communities from SPRUCE experiment site at the Marcell Experimental Forest, Minnesota, USA - June2016WEW_11_150 | ecosystem: Environmental > Terrestrial > Soil >...
TCAAATGATCACCCTGTTACCTTCGCAAGGTTCACGGGTTGGTGTGCGTGGAGCCTACTTCCAGGGAGCCGGAATATTGAGCAGCATGAGCTTCGCTTCCAGGTCTTCACGCTCGCGGTTGCGCTTGATCTCCTGACCGGGAGGAGGGAGAAGGCCGAACTTCACCATCAGTTCCCGGGCATGGTCCGGTTTGCCTGACTGGATTGCCCGAATGACATCGATCTCGAGTCGTGTCAGCGTCGAGCCGCGCATCTTGTAATCGACGAACGCTTCCCACACAATTGGGCACCATCGTCGGACAATTTCGTGGCCGATGACATTCGCGTAGGAGCGGATCTCGAACTGTGCGTGACTGTCCATCCTGAGGACGAGAAAGTGCAGCAGGTTGTGGAGGTCGATCTTCCAGTATGCTTCCGTATACGTTGAGAGCGGGAGATCCTTGCGCGCTTGCTCGCGCGCGATTCCTTTCTCGACGCGTTCATTGTACACCCGCCGCGCGTAATCCTGAAGCTCTTGTTCCTGCTGGCTGAGTTGGGCACCAAGAGCGGAATCGACAAACCCTTCACTTCCTTGCTTGTTGTCTTTTGATTGCTGACGCCACTCGTCGGGAGGAGTTTTCTGTGAGGCATCGACCGCGATGGAATACCGCGTTGAATACTCGTTGATGTTTGCTGTTCGGTGCCTGATCCACTGCCGCCAGCAATCCATGGGAACCCGCAAGTGAAGTTTGATCTCGCACATCTCAAACGGCGTCGTGTGGGAATGACGCAGGAGGTAGCGGATGAGGCCGCGGTCCTCATTGACCTTCTTGGTCCCTTTTCCGTACGACACGCGTGCCGCCTGCACGACCGATTCGTCGGATCCCATGTAATCAACGACGCGCACAAAACCATCGTCGAGCACCTTGAATGGTACTCCCAGTATCTCATCCAGGGTTTCAATCACCGGCCGTTGCAGCTTCTCTGCTTTCTGCTCCATAGTCCTCTTCGAGTTTCTCTTCAGCTTTCTAAATGTGGAATTATTTCATCTGTTCAGCAAGTGGGAACGACGGCGCAATATCTGTCGGAATGTCCGATAGTTTGTCGAGTACCGCTTTCATCTCCGGCCGAACGATGACGTATTTCTCAAACAGCGCTTTCGCTTTCTCGTAACTTCCCTCAGCCTGGATGGTCATAATATCGCGCGTCAGCCTCTGCGTGGCGTCCTTCATCTTCGCCATGTTGACCTTGAATCTTCCTGTCGTGGCGTTGTACTCAATCGCGCCCAAATCCATCAGGTAGTTGAATTGGAGAGCCATCCCCTTCCCGTGGGCATCGTTGATGCCAAATCTGAAGGAACGGAAGGTGCCAGCCAGATAGGTGATGTACATCGGCTCCTCGATTGACTTCTGAACAACTCCTTTATCGATCAGATATTGGAGCGCGAAAAGCCCTGAAATGTCGGCCTTCGCCTCCTCGAGCGCGGACCCGAGCTCTTTCATCTGCTGCCGGACGGTTGTCTGCTTCCCGCTGACCATGATCGTGTGGGGACCGAGGCCGTGCATCAGCTCATGGGCGAGGATGTGCGTGAAGAACGGCTCGAACGCGATCTGTGACTGTTGCGATGTGTCTACGGCAACACGCGCGATTGGCACAAGTACCTTTTGGAACTTCGCCTCCTGGACATTCCGCAGCATAATCCGCTTGCTCCCTTTTTCGCGGGTCACCCGCTCGTCATTGGGCAAATTATACGCGGCCGTCTGGACTCCGGCGCGAGATTCTCCGCCAACCAGCACCTCATCGACAACGCGGATCGGAGCCGAAGCTCCAAGCTTGGGATTGCGATACTTAGGATTGATCGGAAGATTATTCTCAACGTCCTGAAGATTCTTGGAGAAGGCAGCGAGTTTGTTCGTTTCCTCGTCATTGCGAAGCGCGATGAATGCCTCGAAGGCCGCCTTGTAGTTGAACAGATCGTCCATATACACTTCGTACGGCCCGATTGTGGGTTCAATCGGGCTGTCGAGGTCCATCCACGCCACATCGCTTGCATAGTAGTCGTTGCTGAGGAACGCATTGCCGCGTTTCGAAAGAAAACTCTTAAGCGTGGCGTTCGTTGTCAGAGTGGCAGCTTCGTGGAGGAGCTTTGCAGCCGGTTCCAGCAGATCTTTATATTCTTCATTATACGGAACAAGCGTGAGTGACCGATTCGCACCGCGCCGGACTGTGCAGAAGAATCCCGTTGCTTTCTGCTTTTCTGCTTCAGGAAGTTTCTCCACCCAGGCGTTGAACTCCTCTTTTGTCATATCTTCCGGGTAGTAGTTTGCTCCAGCCGGGCGTTGCGAGATGCCGTCAATAAACGGAGCATCGTGATCCAGGACAGACCATGGGTTCATATTGATATTGAAGTACTTCAGGCGCAATGCGCCCTCGGGGCTCTTGTCGGCTTCAAGCTTCGCTCGCAAGGCTTCATTGCCACTCCAGATCTGACGTGTGTAGATCTTATCAAGGACTTTCGATGCTTCGAAGAGCTTTGCAAGTGCCTTCTTGTCGCCATCAGACAGCTTTGAAGCATCGGCCGTAATTTCCGCAGGGGCGAACCGTTTGATCTTTGCTTCCAAATTGTTTGTTTTTTTTGTGTCCATTTCGTTCTTCTTGCATCCTGCAATGAGCAGTGGAATAGCAATAAGCAATACACTTCTGCGCAGACAGAACATGGTGAGCTCCAAAAGGATACGGATATAAACGCTAGAGGCAGCGTATGCGGGTGAATCGAAAATACATCATATAGAATGGAGAAGCAAGCAACTCTGTTCAGGGAGCCGGCTGCTGTTGCGTCAGGCAATGAAGCGTGCCGAACCCGAGCACCAGATCGACCGCGTGAATACCAACGACGGGACGATCGGTAAAGAGCTCCGAGAGTGTGCCGAGTGCAACGCGATCGTTCGGGTCGTTGAAGGTCGGAACGATGACAGCAGCATTCGAGATGTAGAAGTTTGCGTAGCTTGCAGGGAGACGCATGCCGTCATAGTAGAGCGGTGCAGGAGTTGGGAGTGGCACTACCTCGATCTTTGATCCGTCCTCTAGTCTCATTCCTTCAAGCATCTCACGATTGTCGTGAAGAGGCCGATAGTTCACGTCCTTTGGATTGGATTCCTGAATGAGGACAACCGTCTTCGGGTTGACGAAACGGCACAGATCGTCGACGTGCCCGTGCGTGTCGTCGCCAACAATTCCATCGCCGAGCCAGAGCACATTCCAAACGCCCAGGTTGTCTCGGAGTGCCTGTTCCACTTCTGTCTTATCAAACCCTGGATTGCGAACCTGAACCGTCTTGTGAAGAAGACACTCCTCCGTCGTCAACACTGTTCCCTTGCCGTTGACATCGATACTGCCGCCTTCGAGGACAAAATCTTTTTCCCCGATTTTCGCCGCGAGTAATGGAACGCCGAGTTTTTTCGCTGCCTTGGGAGGTACTGCGTCATCCTTCTTCCAATCAGGATAGCGGGCCCACGCTGTGAATCGGAATCGTGCAATGGCGACTTCGCCCGGATTCTTGTCTTGTTTGACGAAGATTGGTCCGAAATCACGCGTCCATCCGCGATTGGTCGGATAATTGAAAAACTGTACTTGCCCGAGATCCACGCCCGCTCGCTTGAGGACTCGCTTGGCCTGTTGCTGCACCGGCGTCGTGGCAATGATTCGGACGATTTCATCAGCGGAAATCTTCCTGACCATTTCTCCAAAGACCCACGGAATGGGGGAGAATTTGCCCGGCCAGTCTGTTTTGTTGTGCGGCCAGCCAAGCCAGGTCGCCTCGTGCTTTTCCCACTCGGCAGGCATGCGATAACCCATTGCAGCTGGAGTCTTGGTCATGAAAATCATCAACCCTTCGTCTTTGGAGACTTGTCGAGAAAGCGTTGCGTCAATCCGCCATACATATCGATCCTGCGGTCCCGAAGGAATGGCCAGTTACGCCTTATATCCTCAAGGTGAGCGAGGTTCACCTCGCTAATCAGAATCTCCTCCTTGTCGATAGCGGCCTCCGCGAGCATGACCCCTTGAGGATCGGCGACGAAGGAAGAGCCCCAGAATTCAATCCCGGCGCTTGTCTTAGTCGGTTTTTCGAGCCCAATCCGGTTCACTGCAGCGACATAGATGCCGTTCGCGATGGCGTGCCCGCGTTGCACTGTTTGCCACGCGTCGCGTTGAGCTTTGCCATGCTGCTTCTTCTCGTGGGGATGCCATCCGATCGCAGTGGGGTAAAATAGGACAGAGGCGCCCTGCATTGCCGAAAGTCGAGCTCCCTCTGGATACCATTGATCCCAGCAGATCAGCGTGCTGATTTTTCCAACCCTGGTATCAAATGACTGAAAACCCAAATCCCCCGGTGTGAAATAAAACTTCTCGTAGTACGACGGGTCGTCCGGGATGTGCATCTTGCGGTAGAGGCCGACCATTGCTCCGGTGGAATCGATGATCGCGGCGCTGTTATGATAGATTCCAGCGGTCCTTCGTTCAAAGAGGGGCGCGATGATCACCACCTTCTGCTTCTTTGCGAGCTTTCCTAATGACTGAGTCGTCGGACCCGGGATGGGCTCCGCGAGATCGAATAATGCCGCATCTTCGGTTTGGCAGAAATACGGTGAGAGGAACAGCTCGGGCAGGCAAACGACGTGAGCCCCCCGGTCCGCTGCCTCTTCGATCCTCATGATGGCCTTATGCAGGTTCTTGTCGGGATCAGAACCGAGGGACATCTGGATCAACCCAATGCTGAATTTCTTTGGCGTGGGCATGGTTTCATCACTGGTTGGTGAAAAATGTGAGGACAAAAGTACCGCTATATGCAGTGAGAATCAAGACAGCCGGTTGACCTGTCGGGTCTGCCATACTCCTTGACAAAGATGGCAATACTTGCGATAATGGTTCCAGTTCGTTGCCTATGGAATTCAACAAGCGCACATACCTGATCTTGCTGCTCCTTGTCGCCCTTTGGTGCGGAGGAATCGTGCTTGCTCCTTCTCTCAGCACAACTCTGCCGGGCGTTTCATCATTCTTGTATTCGTTCTATTCTCCGATATGTCATCAGATCGACGTACGATCGTTCCACCTGTTTGGTGAGAAAATCGGTGTGTGTTCCCGCTGTTCCTCAATCTATTTTGGATTCCTGCTTTCGCTGGCGCTCTATCCGTTCTTTCAGAAGTTGCAGGCACCTGCATTCCCGCAGAGACACTGGATTGCTCTTGCCGTTCTTCCGATGCTCATCGATGTTTTCATGAACTTCACGGGAATCCACGAGAGCACACTTCTTACCAGGGCGATCACAGGTTTGTTGTTCGGAATCATTCTGCCTTTCTATCTTATTCCTCCGCTGCTGGAGGGCATTGCACAACTTCGAGATCAACACATAGCACGAGGAGGCTTCTTCTATGCTCGAAAAACCCAATAAGTTCCGGATCGCTCTCATCAGCGGCGCAGTGATCGGTGTTGTTGCCGCAATCCCGGGCCTCAGCCTCATCAATTGCTGCTGTTGTGCTGGAGTGTGGTTGGGTGGAGTGTTGGCGATGTACCTGTATAAGCAACAGTTTACGGAGGGGATGCCGCCGTTGGAGTCGTCAGATGCTTTAATGCTCGGCTTAATGGCGGGTGTCATCGGTGCGTTCGTCGCAACGTGCATCAACGTTCTGATTCTTGTGGCGTTCGGTCCGGTCGAAGCCGAACTCGTCAAATCGATGATCGGAAAGGTGCTCGATCGTCTGTCCGAGCAGGGAAGCATGCCGTCAGATATGGTAGAGACACTGAAGGAACAAATCGAACAATCGATCAAAGATGCGGGACGGGCGTCGAATATCTTTGGCGGCTTGTTCATCACGTTGATTGTGTATCCCATTTTCGCAATTCTCGGTGCGTTGCTTGGCTATGCCATATTCCGGCCCAAGACACCGCCGCAAACCACTCAGGCTTAATATGACAATACGTCGTGTGCAGTATTTGTTGATCCTTCTCTGGTTGTCGGGGCTTACCGCCGCATTCTCTCAGGATGGTACAGCAGATATTCGTACTGTCCTCGCTGATCAGGTGAAGGAATGGAACAACGGGAGTGTCGAAGGCTACATGAAGGGGTACTGGAACTCAGACAGCACGATGTTTGTAAGCGGGGGGAACGTGACGCGTGGGTATGGGAACGTTCTTTCGCGATACAAAAAGGCGTACGACACACGAGAGAAAATGGGAAAGCTGGAGTTCTCAGAACTGGCGATACGGAAGGTCTCCTCTGGCCTCGCGATCGCGACCGGCGCCTGGCAGCTCACGCGTGCCTACGACAAGCTCGGTGGAAGGTTTACGCTGATCATCGAGAAGAAACCGGAGGGCTGGCGGATCGTCTACGATCATACATCGTCGGCAAAATAAACTCGAAGGGGGCGATTCTTGAATCGCCCCCTGTCGTTTCATGCTGCATTCTTTTATTCCACAATCGCCCCGTAACGTTTCATCTACCAAGCAAATCCAACATCGCAGTAGTTGTTGCCTTAACGCCCGTGCGGATCGTTGGTTCGGGAAGCGGGGCAAACTGACTTGAATGCAGCGAGGGGAGAGGCGTTCCATCCTTCCTGCTCTTTTCCACCTTTGCCGGGTCGATTGCTCCCAGCCAGAACATACAGAGCGGTATCTTGTCATCAAGGCTATACGCGCCGAAATCCTCCCCGCCCATCACTGGTTCCACCTTAAGCACGTTTTCTTTTCCCAAAGCAGATTCAAGCGAACGCGCTAGCCGTCTCGTGAACTCCGGATTGTTGTAGGTCGAGGCCGTGTATTCACTCTCATCGATTTTGACGACGGGCATCCTGTCTGCTGGAACGCCTGCCGCTGAAGCAATGCCGCGTGCAATTCTCTCGATCGAAGCGAGAATCTTTTTTCGAACATCTTCCTTGTACGCACGGACGGTAATCTGAAGACGAACCTCATCCGGAATGATGTTATGCTTCGTTCCGCCGTGGATCGAACCAACCGTCACAACAGCCGGATCAAGCGGTGAGTTTTCCCTGCTCACGATCGTCTGAAGAGCGAGGACGATCTCAGAGGCCATGACGACAGGGTCTTTTGTCAACTGTGGATAGGCGCCATGTCCGCCTACACCGCGGACGATGACATCAACGGAAGTAACACTCGCCAACGCATATCCCTCGCAAAGTCCCACTTTTCCCGCTTCCATTGTCGCGTTGTCGTGCAGTGCCAGAATATAGTCGGGTCGCGGAAACTTCGTATAGAGTCCGCTATTCAGCATCGCATGCGCACCGGCGCCGCGTTCCTCGCATGGTTGACCAAGCATCACGACTGTTCCCTTCCAGCGATCCTTCAGACGGCTAAGGACGGTGGCGGTACCAAGGAATGAAGTCATATGAATATCGTGGCCGCACGCGTGCATGACGGATACCTCCTGGCCGGCGTCGTCCTTCATCTTGACGGTGCTTGCATAGGGTAAGCCAGTATTCTCGTCGATGGGGAGCCCGTCGAGATCGGTACGGAACAGCACAGTCGGACCGTTGCCGTGCTTCATCACGCCGACAAGACCGTAGCTGACGCGATGGGGATCGTCGTACTTCCCGACCTTTTCGGTGACTTCAAATCCAAGCATGCGGAGTTCTTTGGCGACGAACTCCGAAGTCTTCTGTTCCTGGTAGGAGATCTCGGGGTTGAGATGAAGATACTTGTATGTCTCCAGCAGCTTCGGCAGTTCGCGTTCGATGATGGCATCCATCGATTGTCTTGCCTGAAGCGAACCCGCAAGAATGGAAAGAAGAAACAGCACGCGTGGAACGCTTGCGATCTTCATAAAACTCCCGCCTTTTGTGAATGAAATGAATCGGAAGGATTTAGTGTCTGCGGAGCCTTATCCGGAATGTAGTTCCGGTTCCGGGTTTGCTATCCCGAAGAATGAGTTTGCCGCGATGGTATGATTCGATAATGCGTTGTGAGAGGCTCAACCCAAGTCCCCAACCGCGTTTCTTTGTGGAAAATCCCGGCCTGAACACTTCCTTCCGATACGTCATATCGATCCCTTTGCCGGTATCGGTCACATCGATGTTGACGTGTCCGGGGCGCTCCGACAGAATAATCGTGATCTTGCCTGTACCGGTCTCGATCGCATCAAGCGCATTCTTGATCAGATTCTCTATCACCCACTCAAACAACTCTCCGTTGATGCTTGCCATGACCGGGGCTTTATATTCGAGGGAGAGCTGCACCTTCTTTCCGGTTTGAGGTATCCGGCGTTGGAAGTACTGAATCACCTTTTCGATGACCTCGACCAGGTTCTCTTCCTTCAGATCGGGTTTAGATCCGATACGGGAAAAACGGCTCGCGATCTTTTGAAGGCGCTGCAAGTCGTTGTCCATATCATGCAGCGTCTCGACGATTTTTGGATCTGAGCTTCCTGTTTGATGCCGGAGGAGTTCCACCCATCCCATCATGCTGGAGATGGGTGTGCCCAGCTGATGAGCTGTCTCACGCGCCATCCCGACCCAGATGTTGCTCTGTTCGCTCCGTTTAATGTAGCTGAAGCTGATATAGCCGATAAGAATAAAGACCGCCACAGCAGCGAACTCGACATAAGGAAGAAGACGAAGGCGTGTGATAAATCTCGAGTCGCCATAGTGGACGTAATTCACTACAACATTTTCTCTGGCTTCAACCTTGATTCGCGGGTTGTGTTCATCCATGTCGAGAATCAGGCTCTTGAGGTACGCTCGCTGTATCTTTTCTGAGTTCGTTGAGTCCAGTATGACGTTTTTCACGTACATCGCGTACGGCGCCAAGGGTTCATTCAGGGAATCGGAGAGAATCATCGGAAAATCGATGTTCTGGATGATCTCTTCGAGTACGAAGCTGTAGTCCCCGCTTTGAGTATGACTGCTTCCCATGTATTCAAAGGACTTCGCATACAGGTTTGCGATGTGCTGCTGGTTCGCTTCAAGATCCCTTACAATCGCGTGGGTAAACCAAAGGGTGCCTGCAATGATCATGAATGCAAGCACCAAAAGAATGACTTTGAGTTCGCTGGACTGGGGAAGGAGATTTCGGTTGTTCGTTTTCATTGCCGGATCGAAGGCCGGTGTGATATGATAGGTTAACGGGCGATGAGGGTTTGGTCTCGTCGTGCACCGACCGAGACCATCCAGACTTTCGTCCCCAGAAGTGACGCAAATGCCTCGATGTAGGCACGCGCCTTCTCAGGGAGTTTGCCGTACGAGCGCACCCCCGATGTGGACGTTTTCCATCCCTTGAAGATGCGGTACACAGGCTCAACGCTCTCGAGTGTCCGGAGGTCCGTGGGAAAGTTCTCTATCTTCTTGCCATTGACGCGGTACCCCGTGCAGATTTTGATTTCCTCGAATTCATCGAGTACATCGAGCTTTGTGATAGCGATCTTTTGAATGCCATTGATTCTCAGGGAGTACCTGAGGCTGACGAGGTCGAGCCATCCACAACGTCTCGGCCGGCCGGTCGTTGCACCGTATTCCCCTCCGGTTTTTCGCAGGCGCTCGCCGGTTTCATCGTTCAGTTCCGTTGGGAACGGGCCGTTTCCCACACGCGTGGAATAGGCTTTGACCACCCCAATGACCGAGGTGATGGCCGTCGGAGGGATCCCGAGTCCGGTGCACGCCCCGCCGCTGGTCGGGCTGGATGAAGTTACGAACGGGTAGGTGCCGTGATCGACGTCGAGCAATGCCCCCTGTGCGCCCTCCGCGAGGATTCTTTTCTTCTTCTTGAGAGCAGCATTCAGGTAGACGGACGTGTCGGTGACATACTCATCAATCTTCTTGTCAAATTCCTGGTACTCGTGAATGATTTCGTCAACGTCGAGCACGTTGGAGTTGTAAACCTTGCTGAAGAGCTGGTTATTTTCTTCGATGTTGCGCTTCAATTTCGCGCAAAGGGTATCCCGGTCGAGCAAATCGACAACGCGAATCCCTGTCCGCATGTATTTGTCAATGTAGGCTGGACCGATGCCGCGTCCCGTCGTCCCAATCTTTTGATCTCCCTGTTCCCGGATTGAATCGAGCAGCTTGTGATACGGCATGATGAGGTGAGCGTTGTGGCTGATCAACAGCCGGCCTTTCATCGGGATGCCAAGCTCGCGGAGTTGTCCAATCTCCGTCATCAACGCGGCCGGATCGAGCACGACACCGTTACCAATAACACAGGTGACGTGTTTGTGGAAAATGCCGGATGGAATGAGATGAAGAACGTATTCCTTTGTGGTGATTCCACCGGGCCCTTTGATGGGAATGACCACGGTATGCCCGGCGTTGGCGCCCCCCTGATAACGGGCGACAATATCGACATGCTCACTCAGGTGGTCGACAATTTTTCCTTTTCCCTCGTCACCCCACTGAGCACCAACGATGATTTGAACAGGCATACGCAGTCCTTGCGGCAATTATCAAATGCGTGAAGGATCTCTTGCTTCGGGAAGGGTTCAGCGATGGACGAAAGGTCACGAGCGGTCAGCAAACAGCTGATTGCTGAACGCTGACTGCTGACCGCTACTCTCCCCAAAAGTGTAGGAAGAAAATGAACGAAATACAAGGCGACATCAGGCAAGACCTCTCTTTGCCTTTCACTCGTTTATCGGTTATATTTTCACTGCAAACCGAAACGACCGCCCAGGTTCCCAAACCCTTAAGGCCCAGCGTGGATAAATTCATTATTCGTGGCGGAAAAAAACTACGAGGCACTGTCGAAGTAAGCGGCGCAAAAAATGCTTCGCTCGCGTTGATGCCGGCAACTCTCCTCGCTTCAGGAGTCTACAACCTTCACCGCACTCCCATGCTACGGGATGTGACAACCATGTCCCGATTGCTGGAGACTATGGGGTTGAAGATCAGCCGCACCGACCACACCCTGCGTATCGATGCTTCAGAAGTGACGAGTTTCGAGGCGCCGTACGAACACGTGAAAAAAATGCGTGCCTCCATCTATGTGCTGGGACCGTTGGTAGGGCGGTTTGGACAGGCGGATGTCTCGCTCCCTGGCGGCTGTGCATGGGGACCACGACCGGTCAACCTTCATATTGAAGGATTGCGGAAGCTCGGTGCCCACATCGAGCTTGAAGGGGGCTATATCAAAGCGAAAGCGAAGAGATTACGCGGGGCGAGAATCGTTTTCGATGTCTCAAGCGTAGGGGCGACGGGGAATGTGATGATGGCCGCCGTTCTCGCGCAGGGAACGACCGTCATCGATAATGCCGCAATGGAACCGGAAATTGCGGCGCTTGGCGATTTCCTGGTTTGCATGGGGGCAAAGATCGATGGTGTTGGCACGAACCACCTTGAGATCGAAGGGGTGGACACGCTTCATCCGGCTGATTGTGTCACAATCCCGGATAGAATCGAGACAGGCACGCTTCTGATTGCTGCAGCTCTGGCTGGGGATAAGGGAAGCTCGGTCCGCGTGGAGAAATGTAATCCTTCGCATCTGAGTGCAGTGACGACGAAGCTGGAAGATGTCGGCGCTCAGCTCACACTTGGAAAAGACTTTGTGGAAATCGTTCCTCCCGAGACCATCCGGCCGGTCAACGTCACGACCTCGATCTATTCCGGATTCCCTACCGATATGCAAGCCCAATGGATTGCATTGATGAGCCTCGCGAAGGGAACCAGCATTGTTACTGAGACCATCTATTCCGATCGCTTTATGCATGTGCCGGAGCTGATTCGACTCGGTGCCGATGTCACTGTCAAAGAAAATATTGCTACGGTTGTCGGCGTCGAGCGCCTGACCGGCGCAAAGGTCATGTCGACGGACTTGAGAGCGAGTGCGTCATTAATCCTCGCAGGACTTGCTGCCGAGGGGACCACTGAAGTGTTGCGAGTGTACCACCTCGATCGCGGCTACGAGCAGATAGAAAAAAAACTCTCTCAGCTTGGCGCTGATATCGAACGTGCCAGCGGAGAAGAGTTCTAGAGGCGCGGCCGAAAACTCTTATCTCACGCAAAGACGCTAAGTCGTACTAAAGGAAATGAAGAAGTGTCACTTCTATTATCAACTTTGCGTGAGAATCTTTCCACTGCATTCTAATTTCTTCTTTCGAATTCTCCTTTCCTAACGTGGCGATGGTCAGAGCGGTGTTTTCCTACTGGTCGCACAAGGCAGCGGTCATTCTGCTGCTCTTAATTTCTCTGGGCCTTACACAGGTTCCCCTCTTCAATTATCTCGGATACGAGTTCTCGGTATTGATCGCGCTTGTTTGGAGCCTGGCAGCAGGACTGCTTACCATTTCGCTCTGGAACAAAAGCTCTGGTCCGGCACAACCAGAGGCAAGGCCATTCCTTGTTCAATCGATTGCTCTTGCACTCGTGCCCCTGTTTGTACCGTTTATTGTGATGACGTTGAATGCGTTCGTCGTCAAGAACTGCTCGTTCATCCAGGGAGCAATTCTGTTCCTTCTCATTGTCATTCCCGCTGTTCTCTTTGCCAACGCTTTCTCCTTCCTCATCGTCATGTCTCTCAAGCGATGGAAAAAAACGATCTTTGTGCTGAGCTGGTTACTGATCCTCTCGCAGATTGCGTACGTCACCCTCACTCGTCCTCAGATATTTGCATTCAACCCGGTCCTCGGCTTTTTTGCCGGCCTGACGTATGATGAGACCCTCGAAGTCGTCGATCACTTGATTTTGTACAGGATCGGCACTCTTGCGTTCAGCGCGTTCCTCATCCTGGAGGCAATCGCCATCCGGAAGCGGAGGATGGGTGATGTGGTGGATGCGCCGACTGGCAAATCGAACTCGACGCAATATATCTCACTCGCACTTCTTGTTGCTACGGGGTTGCTGTATGTGTTCAGCGACCGCCTCGGCCTTTCTTCCTCGGAGTCCTCTATTGAGAGTTCGCTCGGGGGAAAAACCGAGACCGAGCATTTTGTGATCTCCTATCCTGATTCCTCGTTGAAAGGTCTGCGTCTTCAGCAGGTTGCCCTGCTCCACGAATTCTATTACGACCAGCTTGTCCGGACACTCCGTGTTCGACCGGCCAAAAAAATCCATACGTTTCTCTATGCATCTTCCGATCAAAAGGGAAGACTCATTGGCGCCGCGGGGACAAACTTCGCGAAGCCGTGGCTTTCGCAGCTGCATATGAATCTCGGCGATCTCGATGGATCACTGAAGCACGAGCTCGTCCATGTCCTGGCAGCAGAGTTTGGATTCCCGCTGTTAAGGGTTGGCGTGAATTCGGGACTCATCGAAGGGCTTGCGGTAGCAGTGGAACGAATGGAATACGAAGAGCCCATCAACCGGCTCGCGGGTATGGCCTTCGCCGCTGGCAATGCGCCTGATGTCAGCAGCCTGTTCTCACTCTCGGGCTTTATGAAGGCGCCGGCAGGCGTCAGCTATACACTCGCCGGTTCGTTCTGTCGGTTCCTGATCGACCGCTACGGCATGCGGCGGTTCAAAGTGCTCTATAGCACGGGGGAATTCGAGACGCTGTATGGCAGGTCCCTCCAGGTGCTCCTGCAAGAGTGGCGAAGAACCATGACCGCTTTCCGGTTCGGGGACGCCGATCTCGCGAAGGCGGAGTACCTGTTCAAGCGCCGGTCAATCTTCGGCAAGGAATGTGCGCGTGTGATCGCAAACCTGAACAAGGAAACGCGCGGCTTGCTGGCGCAACGGAAATTTGTCGAAGCCCTGGCGTCGGCGGACAAATCACTCGGACACACGGTAAGCGCCGACGCCGTCTACCAGAAATCTGCGGCACTGCTTCGACTCGGAATGTTTCCGGAAGCAATCGCTTTTACTGAGGGACAGCTGCGAGACAGCATCGCCGGTCCTTCGTTCCTCACATTGAAGCTCTCGCTGGGAGACGCGCTGTGGGGTGTGGATTCCCTCGAGAGCGCGATGAAGGTGTATTCCGAACTTCTTCGTTCTCATCTCTCATCGGGTTGGGATGAGACACTGGCTCTTCGCCTTGAGATCCTTCTCAATCCCGATCTCGCGAGGGAATTGAAATCGTACTTCCTGGATTCTTCAGAGGATTCAGTCAGAGTTCAAGCACTCGAGAAACTGGCAGTTCAACATCCCAAAGAGCCTATCGTCAAGTACCTTCTCGCACGAGAGAAGATCCTCAAGGAACAGTACGAGGACGCAGTGCAGTTGCTTGATGGTATCCCGCCTTGGAGGACACCCGTTCTTGAACTTGCCAGACAGCGCCGGCTTGGACAGCTATCGTTCGCAATCGGCAAATATGAGAAAGCGAAGATTTACTACTGGCAGTCACTCAATCACCTCTATCGCGATGTTCATAGCGTTGAGATCGAAGAGAAGATCCGCCTCTGTGACTGGGTGGAATCTTTTAGGACCAGATTCAATTGATTTTCCCACAATTTTTGGCTTAATTGCCGTCCAATGTTGTACCCTTCATACCGAACTCGCTATTCTGACGAAAACTCCTGGAGAATAAAATGAAAACGACAATTACGGATGTCTGGGCGCGTGAAATCCTTGATTCGCGCGGTAACCCAACGCTTGAAGTAGAAGTATCACTGGAAGATGGCACCATCAGCAGGGCGGCTGTGCCCAGCGGCGCCTCCACCGGTGAAAACGAGGCGGTTGAACTGCGCGACGGCGACAAGGCCCGTTACGGCGGCAAGGGCGTATTGAAGGCTGTGGAAAACGTGAACGGTGTGCTCGCTGAAGAGGTTGTGGGCTTTGAAACGACCGACCAGGTCGGGATCGACAAGATGATGATCGCCCTCGACGGGACACCCAACAAGGGAAAGCTTGGTGCGAATGCTATCCTGGGTGTTTCGCTTGCGGTCGCGAAGGCGGCAGCACAGTCTCTCCACGTTCCCCTGTATCGTTATATCGGAGGCACGAACGCGAAGATTCTGCCCGTCCCGATGATGAACATTCTGAACGGCGGCAGCCACGCCGACAACAATGTCGATTTTCAGGAATTCATGATTATGCCCATCGACGCTCCTTCGTTCGCCGAAGCATTGCGGATGGGAGCAGAAGTGTTCCACTCCCTGAAGTCGGTTCTGAAGAAAAAGGGATACAACACGGCAGTGGGAGATGAGGGTGGATTCGCCCCAAACCTGAAATCAAACGAGGAAGCCCTGGAAGTCATCCTCGACGCGATCCAAAAAGCGAACTACAAGCCAGGGGAACAAATCTACATCGCTCTCGATCCTGCGGCGAGCGAATTTTTCGATAAGGACAAGAAGAAATACATATTCTCAAAGTCTGACAAGTCCGAAAAATCACCCGAACAGATGGCGAAGTACTGGGAAGGATGGACAAAGCAGTATCCTATTGCGTCGCTCGAAGACGGCATGGCTGAGAATGATTGGGAAGGTTGGAAAATCTTGACAGATGCGGTTGGCAAGAAGATACAACTTGTTGGTGATGACATTTTTGTGACGAATGTCGAGTACCTCTCGAAGGGAATCGATCTTGGAGTTGCGAACTCGATTCTGGTCAAGGTCAATCAAATCGGTACGCTCACTGAAACGCTCGATTGCATCGAGATGGCGAAGCGCGCACGCTACACCGCGGTCGTGAGTCATCGTTCCGGTGAAACAGAAGATACGACGATTGCGGACATCGTGGTTGCCACGAACGCCGGTATGATCAAAACCGGATCTGCGAGCCGCACCGATCGTATCGCGAAATACAATCAGTTAATGCGGATCGAGGAAGAACTCGATACGAACGGCTACTACGCAAGCTTCGGTGCGCTGAATCAAAAGCTGGCGTAATATATTCATACTCAAAGACTCGGGATGGATAGCGTATGACTCAAATCAAATTCGGGACAGATGGGTGGCGTGGTCTCATTGCCGGCGACTTCACGTTTGACAACGTCGCAAAGGTTGCCCTGGCGACGGCAAACTACTTTAAGCGGCACAAGAAGATCAAGAACGGGATTGTGATTGGGTACGATTCGAGGTTCCTGAGCAAGGAATTCGCGGAGACCACCGCGGAAGTCCTCGCGAACCGGGGTATCAAGGTCATCATCTCCGACAAGATTTCTTCGACCCCGATGGTTTCTCTGCTGACGGTGAAGTTGAGGGCCGCGGGAGGTATTGTCATCACCGCGAGCCACAACCCGGCGCGCTACAACGGATTCAAAATCAAAGGAGACTTCGGAGGCCCGGCTCACCCCGAGATGATCGAAAAGGTTGAGAAGGAGCTTAAGAAAGTACTCAAGTCAAAAATAGTAAGTAAAAAGTCGTTTGATGAGTTGGTCGTGAAGGGGACGATCAAGAAGATGGATTTCACCGCCTTCTACGTCGAGGATTTGAGAACGAAACTCGACTTGCCGTTGATCGAGTCATCGGGCATCAAGATCGCCCACGACGCGATGTACGGAGCTGGAATGGGCGTGATGTCGCAGCTTGTGCCTCTGCGTGCGGAGCTGCGAAGCTCATACAACCCGTCATTTGGCGGCGGCCATCCCGAGCCAATTGCCCAGAACCTCAAAGACCTTGCCTCGGCTGTCGTAATGAAAGGTTGTGATATTGGGATTGCGACCGACGGAGACGCCGATCGTATCGGGGCGCTTGATGAGCGCGGGACGTTTGTCGATTCACACCGCATCTTCGCCATCCTCTTGAAATACCTGGTCACAGAAAAACATCAGACTGGCGAGGTCGCAAAGTCGATCTCTGTAAGCCAGATGATCAACAAAATGTGTTTGAAATACGGCCTGAAACTACATGAAACTCCTGTCGGATTTAAATATCTTTGCAGGCTCATGACCGAGAGGAACATCCTTATCGCCGCGGAGGAAAGCGGTGGATTGGGATTGAAGGCACACCTGCCGGAGCGCGATGGAATCTATGTTGGTCTTCTGCTTGCAGAAGTCATGGCGACCCGAAAGCTCAAACTGAGCGAGCTCGTTGAGGAGCTTATGCTCGAATTCGGCTGGCATTACTATAACCGCATCGATGCGCACTTGACCGAAAAGCAAAAACAGAAGACGCTGGCCGCTTACAAGAAAGGGGTCAAGAGCCTCGCGGGGATGGTGGTGCGAAAAGTGGAGACGGGGGATGGCTACAAACTGTTCTTCGACGGCGGCTGGGTGTTGGTGCGGGCGTCGGGCACTGAACCGTTGATCAGGTTCTATGCAGAAGCTGACTCGGTTTACAGAGTCGATTCGCTCCTCAAGGCTGCAATGGAAGTCTGATACCTGATCGCGTTGAAAAGCATCGGGAGACCGGGTATCGTTCAAGTGGGATGTACGTCGTGAGTTCAAAACCTCCCTGATCATACAGCGGAGGTTTTTTATTGCCAGTTTCAAGTCATGAATCACCGAAAGACCATGCACAGAAGATCTCTCTTGGGGTTTCTTTTCATCGCCTTGTTTTTCGATTGCGCCTTGGCAGGGAACAATCCGAAATTCGCAACTGCCGTCCGAACACCGGTAGCTCCAAAAATTGATGGCACGCTCAATGAGCCCGAGTGGAAATTGGCAAAGCCAATCACGGATTTCACCCAGCAGGATCCGGATGAGGGAGCCCCTGCGAGTCAACGGACCGAGATTCGAATCCTTTATGATAACGATGCCATCTACTTCGGATGCACGATGTATGATACCGAAGCAACGAAAATTGTCGGCCGACTTGCACGACGGGACGATCAACCTGTATCGGATGTCCTCTCGATTTGTCTGGATACGTACCACGATCACCAGACATGTTTAGAGTTTATCGTGAATGCCGCCGGGCTCAAAGCCGATATTCTGCAATACAATGATGGTGTCGATCTTGACCACTCGTGGGACGCAGTCTGGGATGCCCGGACATCGATCACCGATCGCGGGTGGGTTGCGGAGATCAAGATTTCTTTCCACGCGCTCCGCTTTCCCCAAAAAGAAGCTCTTGAGTTCGGTCTCCAGGTCATCCGGCTCATCGCACGGAACAACGAGCGGCAACTCTGGGCGATGATCAAGAAGAGTGAGAGCGGGTTCATCTCCAAGTTCGGTCATCTCGTCGGCATCGAAAATCTTCCCCCCACGGCGAATCTTCAGGTCATACCGTACGTCGTCGCCAGCGGGCGTTTTGAGCCGATATCTCCTGGATACCCGAATGGCCATGAGTTCTCATCGAACGCCGGCTTCGACCTCAAATACCGACCCGGAAGTGGGCTCACCGTCGATGCGACGATCAACCCGGACTTCGGGCAGGTGGAAGCGGACCCTGCGGTTTTGAACCTCACGACCTATGAAACATTCTACCCTGAGAATCGGCCGTTCTTCATTGAGGGGACCCAGATCATTAAGTATACCACATTTGGCGGAACCGCGGGTCCGGGCTTGTTCTATTCCCGCCGCATTGGCCGGGCACTGAATGTTGATCCTCCCCCAGGTGGATATATCGAGAGCCAGCCCAGATTTGCCACCATCCTTGGTGCGGCAAAGATCTCCGAGAAAACTGCCAGCGGACTCTCGATTGGAGCGATCGAAGCCGTCACAAGAAAAGAGACCGCAACGGTGGTGGATTCGCTCGGCAAACGGACAACGGAGCTCGTTGAACCCCTGACAAATTACAGCCTCATCCGGCTTCGCCAGGACTTCATGGCGAATTCGAATGTAGGCATGATTGTGACGTCGGTGAACCGTGATGGCCGCTGGCCGGCGATGACAGCTGGCACGGATTGGAGCCTCAAGTTTCTGGAGAGTGTGTACCGTGTGGATGGTTTTCTGGCGGGATCACGGACGACAGATTCAACCAATGCACGTATCGATGGCACCGCGGGCAAGTTTAACTTCAGCAAGGACGGCGGTCCCCATTGGCGCGGCTCACTTTCCTTTGATTTCACAGGGAAGAAATTTAACGACGATGACATAGGATTCTTCCGGCGCCCCAATGATTATGGCTGGATTGGACAGATCCTCTACCGGGACGATGAGGTCACTTCGCTCGAACGCCTCTGGAGTCTCAGCTCGATGTATCATCTTCGGCGTAATTTTGATGGAGCGGAGATTATCAATTCCATCAATCTCGACGCCCAGATCACGCTGCCGAACTGGTGGTTTATCGATTGCACCGCAACGCTCGACCGCGGGAAGTACGATGACCGCGAGACACGTGGGAACGGTTTGTACAGAAGGCCCGGCACGCAAAATGTTGCTCTCGATGTGAAATCCGACAAACGCGAGCTCGCCGTCGGAGAAGTGATCATGACCTGGGGGACCGACCAACGAATGGGGCGGTTCCTGTCGCTGCAGGGTGATCTGGAACTCAAACCGGCCTCGAACGTCACGGTGCAGTTTGATTTGCAGCGAGCGCTTCGCGAGAATGAGTTTGCCTGGGCGGACAACATTGTCCCCGCCTGGTCATCGTCTATGGCATCCACTTCTTCTGTCTTCGCGAATCGCACAACGGATAACTGGAGCTTCACGACGCGGGGATCATACGTGTTCACGACAGACCTCACATTGCAGGTGTATTTCCAGCTCTTCTTCGCGAAAGGCAAGTATGAGGATTACCAAATCTTGCTTGCCCCCGATCGGTTTGTTTCATATCCCCTGTATTCGCGACCGGATTTCAATGAGCTTTCGTTCAATTCAAATGTTGTCCTGCGTTGGGAGTACTTACCTGGCAGCACCATCTACCTTGTCTGGTCGCAGGCGCGTGCAGGTGGACGGGGGACATACGAAAGCACGTTCGGCGATAGCTTCAATAACACTTTTACTCTCCCGGCGGA
>Ga0187866_1001741_pt1 | contig 19373 bp, 19 predicted proteins | sample June2016WEW_11_1_3_FD_133013 | JGI IMG/M metagenome (GOLD analysis project Ga0187866, IMG submission 133013) | Peatland microbial communities from SPRUCE experiment site at the Marcell Experimental Forest, Minnesota, USA - June2016WEW_11_150 | ecosystem: Environmental > Terrestrial > Soil >...
AAGCCCATAGTCGATTTTGTAGGCCGCTTTGGAACAAAGATCATGCTGGACGAAAGTCTCATCGTGAAAAGGCAAGGTCGATACTTCCTACTAAACAAGAATCTGAAGCGGTTAGCATCAAAAAACTTCTTCTACGCAGGAGTCTACATAGGAAAAGTCAAGGATGGGAGATTCTTTCCGAGCTTTAACTTGCTGAATTTTGTCGCGAGGGAAAAATCAAACAAAGTAATCATCGACAAGAAAACCGAATGGCTGTTCATCTGCGGTAGAGACATATTCAAACAAGGAATAGCGAACGTGATCGGCTCAAGGAAAAAAGACGAATATACTTTGGTCCTAAACTCCTATGGTGAGTGCCTAGGCTTTGGCAGAATACTGCGCAACTTGGACGGAAAAAAAGGAGGCCCAGCGGTGGAGAATATTCTGGATATAGGCGACTTCCTGCGGAGAGAGAAATAAGCAACCACTGTAAGGTCTGAATCCTACAAAAAGTGCATTTGCCACTAGCTAGATGAAAACATGAAATCCAAGTACATCAAACTCTGAACCCGTCAATATAACAGTCAAAGCGCACAGTGAGGTAAACAAGGCTTGAAATGCATGACCTGACTTGTCTAATCTTCGGCTTGTTGAGGTTCTTTGACAGCGACAAGTATCAACAGTGCGGCTACCACCTCAACTACGGCGAAAGCGTAGAATGGGGTTGCGGGACTGATTGTTTGGAAAAAGATGCCGCCCAAAGATGCGCCCAAAGCCCCTCCAACGGCGCCACTTATATCCCAAAAAGATGTGACTCGTCCTCTAATTTCTCTAGGCGTCAAGTCAGCCTGAAGAGCTTCATACGACGGTGCGTAGTACATTCCCGTGATTGTCAAGACGATTATGGTGATCGCGGCTTGAAGGAATGATCGAGAAAACGTGAACATTACCACGCACGGTGTACACGTCAATATTGAGACTATCATCATCTTCTTCTTACCAAACCTGTCACTTGCCCACCCTCCAGGAATCTTCAAGAGAATAGTTAGAAGGATTTGTAGGCTGACGATGATTCCATAGTGTGGTGCATCAAGACCTATGACTTGAGTTGCGTACAGAATGTAGTAACTACTGACCAGTGCGTTGGCAAAGGCGATGAGTCCGTAAGAAAAAAGCAGTGCCACTAGGCTGTGCAGGGACCTTGCTGACAATCTACCACGGATACTCACAGTCGAGTTGGCAGAGACTCTGGATTCTTGTCCGTTTCTTTGTCGCATTGTTTCTTTGAGGAATAGCAGCAAGATTATGGCCGAGACTAACGTCGTTCCTGCAACAAACGCGGAGGCCAATCTAAAACCGCTTTGCAGTCCGTAGATTTCTATGAGTAATCCTCCGATCAGAGGAGAAAATATCATAGGAAAGGTGGAGACAACTTGAAGTGTTGAGATTCCAGTGGTTCGTTTCTCAGCAGGAATCGAGTCAGCCACTGTCGCGTGAGATGCTGGACTTGATACGGCTCCGAACGCGCCTATTGCGGCTGTTGCAACGAAGATTCTCCAGTCAGGAATCAATGCATATAGCGTTGGGAACAGTATTGCGTAGAATGCTGCTATCACAATTACTTTTCTTCTTCCATAGTGGTCTGCTATGCGGCCGCCTAAGAACAGTACTAAACATTGGATTAGGATTGATATTGATGTCAAGATTCCTAACCTGATAGGGTCTCCGCCGATGCTGACGAAGTAAAGTGAAGCGTAGTAGCTGATCATTCCTGTTCCAAAACCATTGACGGCACTGCTGCTGGCGATTACTGCGATGTTACTCCCAAAGAACTTAGCTCGCCGCGAATTTGAGTTGCTTTCGTTTGAGTCTGTTTTCTTCATGGTTTTCTGTCATCCATATGGTTGCAAGATGCCTTTTTCGAACGGCCTGGTCCTCGAGGGTTATGTTCTTCGCTGTATTGTTGTCCACTCCTTCTGCCTGTAAGATAAGTCTTAGTCTGTCTTTCGACATACACCGAGCGTTGTTCAATACCAACTTGAACGTGCGCGCACTGCTTTTTCTGGCAAGGGAAAGTTCAAGACAAAGCCGTGAAACAAAATTCAGCAGTTGTATGCCAGGATTTTACGCGCACGCTTGCATTGGTTTTGATATATTGCGATTCAATCCTTATTCGTCCTATTCGTCCATAAATTGTTAAATAGGGTGAACAGGACAGTAAAATGGACGGTGAAGTAACATGTTTAAGAGATGTGTTCTTTTCTTGCTCTTGCCTCTTTTGTTTTTGTCCACTTCTTCATCTCTAGTCCGAGGCAATGGTAAGGCAGTTTCCGCCACGATAATCGTCCCAGACGACTATGCAACAATACAAGAAGCCATAAACAATGCAAGCGCTGGAGACACAATATTCGTGAGAAACGGAACGTACGCGGAGAACCTGGATGTCAACAAGAAGTTGTCGCTTGTAGGAGAAAACCCTGAAACAACAATTATCGATGGCAACCAGCCTGGAATTTGGACAGTGCAGATAAGCAGTGACAACGTCACTATGACTGGGTTCACTGTGGAAGGCGCTCTTCGCATACGTAATATTGGGATGTGGATTGTCGGCAGATACTGCAACGTTTCTGGGAACACAATCACCAACTGCCAATGGGGTGTTATGCTTCTTAGTTCAAACAACATCATTTCTGGGAACAACATCACACAAAACACTCAGCTTGGCATCATGATCCGCTCGACCTCAGGCAACATCATTTCTGGAAACAACATGACGGAAGGAACACAACTAGAAAATTGCTTAAACAACACAGTAACGGGAAACACTTTGACAAATGTGATCACGCTCTCTGGTGGCTCTTCAAACAACACTGTCGGAGGAAATGACTGCAATGACGTCGTGCTTGACTCTTCTTCAGGCAATGTAATATCTGGAAACAACATGACAGACGGCGTACAGCTGCGGAATTCTCTGAACAACGCCATAACGGGAAACGATTTAACAAATATGATTATGCTATCCGACGGTTCTTCAAACAACACTCTGACAGGAAATGACTGCGATGGCCTCACACTTGATTCTTCTTCAGGCAACAACATAACGGCGAACACCTTTGTCGCCCACGGTTTGTACGTGTATAATTCCTATGCAAACATCGTTAACAACAACACTCTGAGTGGCAGACCCGTTGTTTATTTGGAAGGGGTTACCGATCAAACAGTCCAAAACGCCGACGTAGCAGAAGTGGTCCTGGTCAGCTGCAGCGAAATGCACCTGAAAAACCTCGGTTCTACCAACACAACTGCAATCACAACGCTGGAGCTCCTCGGTACGAGCAACACCGAAGTAACTGGAAACCGCAACGCTAAGATAGAGCTGGTGACGCCATCGAGCAACAACAACGTCACGCGAAACGACATTCGCTTCCTTTACGTGAACTCCTCTTCACACAACAACATCGTTGGAAACAACATAACACCGCTCGGCATTCAACTGTTAAACTCTTCACACAACAACATCGTTGGAAACAACATAACAAACAACGGCATCATCGCCTCCTACTCTTCAAACAACAACATTTCTGAAAACAACATAGCCGACAATGGAGTCGGAATCGACATTGGCGATCCCCAATATTCCAGCGTCGGCGGCTCAGACAACGTCCTGGCTAGAAATAACATAACAAACAACGACGACGGCATCAGACTAGGTTCTTCAAACAGCACCATCATAATCGGAAACAACATAGCCTCAAATCTAAGAGGCATAACGGTCGGATACCCCGAACAAGGCGGCTGTTCAGACACAAGTATTCTTGAAAACAACATAACAAACAACACCGACTACGGCGTCGAACTCATCTACTCCGCCAACACCAGAATCTTCCACAACAACTTCGAAAACAACAGCCTCCAAGCCTACACTAACAAATCACCCAACAGTTCCTGGGACAACGGCTACGCTTCCGCCGGAAACTACTGGAGTGACTATGCTGGAGAGGACGTGCACAGCGGACCCTACCAGAACATGACGGGTCTTGACTGGATAGGAGACACTCCGTACGTCATTGACTCCAGCAACCATGACAACTATCCACTGATGCGTCCCTTCTCTCCTGAAACTGACGAAATAAGAACAGCCTATCGAAACCTAATACTCAAACTGTCCGAACTCACAACAGACCTCGAAGCGTTAAACTCGAGCTACAATCAACTCGCAGGCGCTAACGGCCAACTCCTCTCCCAAATCGCAGACCTAAACACCACCTACAACCAGCTGCTACAAAACTACGGCCAACTCCAAAAAAGTTTCAACAGTCTGAACGCGTCCTACCAACAACATCTACAAGACTATTCCAGCCTCCAAACCAGCTACAACCAGCTGCAAGCAACCCTAAACTCTCTAAACTCCTCCATCAACAGCCTAAACACAACCCTCAACGATTACAAAACGTCAACACAGAACGACCTAACATTCTACACAGACCTAGTGTACACCTTCATAGCCGTGACCGCCATCCTCGTGGCAACAACAGCTTACCTCGCAACAAGAAAACCAAAGACAAAACCCGAAACAGAAAAAGAGGCAGAAACCCCACCAAAAGCGGAAACAAAGACAGCACCAGAAACGAAACCTGAAACAAAATCAAAGACGGGACCAGAGACAAAACAAGAAGCATAAACACCCCATTTCAGCACACACTATAAACCAAAGGAAAACCAACAAGACTCGCAGGCCATCAACCGTTTGAGTCTCAAAAAAATCACGGATTGAGTACTCAAGAGCAGAAGGTCGGAACCCGACATGCAACCCGCATGAACAACCATCAGAATTCACCTTTTGACACTCAAAGAAATCACGGGTTGAGTACTCAAACACAAGGGCTCGAACCTCAACATATCCACAACCGTTACCATGCATGCAGTTGACACTGCTGGATCTCAGCCTTTCAGCTTCTCGGCGACCTCTTCGATTTTGACGGTTTTCTGCTCTCTCTTCGCCAAATCTCGCACCACAACCGCTCCCTCCTTCAGCTCTCTTTCTCCCACCATCACAGCGTAGCTCATCCTTCTTCTGTCCGCGTCCTCCAAGGCTCTAGCCATCTTCCGCCCCATGACCTCAACCTCAACACACACTCCCGCTTCCCTAAGCATCTGCGAAACCCTCAACGCGTCGCTCCTCAACTCCTCCCCGATGGGAATAACCAGCACCGTCCTCTCATCCCCAGCCTTCCGCACGGCTTTCTCCATAGCTTTCTGCTCCTGCAACGCCAGCATCATCCTGTCCACTCCGTGAGCAACACCCACGGCGGGCGTTGGATCGCCCCCGAACAGCTCGATAAGCCTGTCGTACCTTCCGCCTCCGCCCAGCGCTAAATCCATGCCGGGCACGTACACCTCAAGAATCATTCCCGTGTAATACTCAAGCCCCCTCGCGAAACCCGCGTCCACCATCATGTCAACCTTGCACCCGCTCTTCAGGACGAGAGTCAGGATTTCGCCGAGGTTTCTCGCAGCCTCAACAGACTTCTCATAACCCTTCACGAGCTCGGTTATCCTGTCAGCCACCTCGAGAACGTCGCTGCCCCTGAGCTCCACCAGCTTTCGAAGCGTCAACATACACTTTTGCGACACGCCGGCATTTTCCACCAGCTTGAAAGCGTCGTCATACTGCTTCTTGTCCATCAGCTGCATGACCGCGCTCTGCACCTTGTCCACAACCTTCTCCTGGTTCAGCATCCCCCTCAGAACACCGACGTGACCAACCTTCAACGCAAACTTGTTCAACCCCGCGGCCCGCATCAAGCTGTTCGTCAGCAAAAGCATTTCAGCGTCAGCCTCCGGCCTGCCGGAACCCATCAGCTCGTAGTTCGTCTGCCAAAACTCTCTGTAACGGCCCCGCTGCGGCTCATCATAACGGTATATGCTCCCAACCGAGAAAAGCCTGAACGGTCTGGGTTCGTTCCGCAACGTCGTAGCTACGAGCCTGGCCACGGAGGCCGTGAACTCTGGGCGCAGTGCGACGTCTCTTTCGCCCAGATCCTTGAACACGAACATGCGCGACTTGACCTCTTCCCCGGCTTTCGCTGACAGCAACTCGTACGACTCCACAACGGGCGTCACAATCTCCTTGTACCCGTAAAGACACGCCACTTCCTTGGCCTTGCCTTCAACAAGTCTCAGCAGCCTGGCTTCTTCGGGCAGGAAGTCCCTCATGCCGCGGACGGTCTTGAACTCGGCCATTCTCAGCTTTCTCCGTTGTCACTTCAGATTTAGTTCTGAAACGGAGTAGTAAACTATTTCTCCTCTGCGGTTCATGACCGCCAGGACGAGCTCCTTCTTGAGGCTGAGGCTCTGCGTCAGCGCGCGGCTCAGGCTTTCAACCGCAATGGGCTTTCCTTCCTGAACGCTGACTATCAGGTACTTGGCCGTGTCCTTGCTGTAGTCGCCCCTCTCGTAAACTCGAAAGTCGACGCCCTGGCCGAAGCCTTCCCGCACGACGTACCCCCTGCTTCTCAAATCGCGGAAAACCAGGTAACACGCCCAAGCGTTCTCGTTAACCGTCTCGTAACACTGGAGCAGCCGCTGGAAACCCACTCTGTCATCGTTCTCGTCCCCAACCTCCAGCATCGCCCTGTCCACGAGGTAGAGCGCCTCGTAAAACGTTAGCTGAAAAGTCTTCTTTCCCGGCACTCCGTAGCCTCTGGAGGCAAGCTCGTTGACGAACCGTTTTTCAGAAACCTTCACGCCCTCTTTGACGAGCAGGCCTTTGGCTCTGAGCTCCGGCGCGCTTGGCTCTTCACTCTTGCTCATCTGGACCCCCCGCTAGCTTAGGAGCGTCTTCACTTATAGCGGTTGGCCTGAAGCTGTTTCAAATCTTTCCTGCGTAATACGCCGGTTTCGCATACGATGGCTGAGACGTACTTGAACGGGGTTACGTCGAATGCCGGGTTCAGGACGTCGACTCCTTCGGGGGCGATGCGTTGCTGGCCTATATGCGTGACTTCTTCGGGCTTGCGTTCCTCGATGACAACCTGTGCGGACGTGTGGGCCATGTCGAACGTGGATTTGGGTGCTGCGACGTAGAAGGGAATCCTGTGTTGTTTGGCTAAGACAGCGACGGTGAAGGTGCCGATCTTGTTGATGACGGCGTCTCGGACTATGCGGTCTGCTCCGACGATGACCTTGTTCACCATGTGCTTGCTCATCACGTAGCCCACCGTGCCGTCCGTGATCAATGTTACCGGTATGCCTGCTCGCTTGAGCTCGTAAGCGGTCAGCCTTGTGCCCTGCAGGAGTGGGCGAGTCTCATCCGCGAAAACATTGAACCTTTTTCCCTGTTCCCAAGCGGTCTTCAGGACACCTAGGGCCGTGCCAAAGTCCACAGTGGCCAGTGCGCCGGCGTTGCAGTGCGTCAACACAGCATCTCCGTCAAGGATGAGCTTGGCGCCGTGCTTGCCAATCAGGCGGTTTGAAGCCGCGTCCTCCTCGGCAATCCTGTTTGCTTCCTCAACGACGGAGGCGGCCACATCGTCGGCACTGCCTAACGCGGTCTTGGCTTTGTCAAGGATTCTGTCCAGAGCCCAGAAGAGGTTGACGGCCGTGGGCCGTGTTGCCCTTATGGTCGCAGCGGCCCTTTCGAGTTCGCTGACCAGTTCTTTCTTGGTCTTCGCTTCTGAGTTGTGTGCTGTCAGGGCTAGGGCGTAGGCGGCGGCTGCTCCGAGGAGGGGTGCGCCTCTTATCTTCATCGTTTTTATGGCGCCAGCCACGTCTTCGCAGTTTTTCAGGCTGAGCATGACCTCTTCGTTTGGAAGTTTCGTCTGGTCAATCGTCAGCACCGTGCCGTTGCGCCACTGTATCGTTCGCATGGCTTTTGCCTCGTAAACCGCTTATGCTTCGGGTGTATAATGTTTGTTGGCCAGGTGAAAAAGGTTATGAAAACGGTGAGCCTCAGAACGTTTGTTGAAGCCTTTGGGCAGAGGTATTCTGAGGTTTTGGGCATAGAGGTTTCAGGCGGTGGTGATGGGGAGGTTTTCAAGTGGTTTTTGGCTTCGTTGTTGTTCGGCGCCCCCATCACGGAGTCAGCGGCCATCAGGACTTACCGCTGTTTCGAGAAGCGCGGTGTTCTGGCGCCGGAGCGGATTCTCAGGACCGGGTGGGACGGGCTGGTCGAAATCTTGGACGAGGGCGGCTACACGCGTTACGACTTCAAGACGGCGGACAAGCTTCTGGAGGTTGGGGGGAACCTTGTGGAAGCGTACTCTGGGAGTCTCAGCCGTGTTCACGGTTCGGCTTCTGACTCGCGTGATTTGGAGAGGAGGTTGAAAGGCTTGGGGAAGGGGGTTGGAGACGTGACGGTGAGCATTTTTCTGAGGGAGCTGCGGGGCGTGTGGGGGAAGGCTGATCCTTTTCCGACGGGCCTCGAGGTTCTTGCTGGTGAACGGCTCGGAATCCTGGAGAATGGGGCTGAAGCCGAAGAGGCTTTGAAACGGTTGAAGGGTTTCTGGGCCAGGAACAGGGTTGCTGGAAAATCGTTCGTGCAGTTTGAAACTGCTTTGCTCAGGCTGGGCAAGGAGTGCAGAAAGGGAGAATGCAGTGTTCGCTTGGCCAAGCGTGGGTAGCGCTGTATGTTGGAGTTCGAGTCATTGCTTTTGAGTACTCAATCCGTGATTTCTTTGAGACTCAAAAGGTTGATGGCGCGTGGTTCTGTGTTTGTTGGAGGCTCGTGTCATGAGCTTGGCGGGCTGAGTGAGAATTTGCGGTTTTGTCTATCAGAAGGTAACAGTTTCGTGTGGCAACACCGTAGCAACCATTTTTTTCGGAAAGCGCGCGAGTATGTCGGAAAAAAGATTTGAAGGCAAAACTGATGGATAGTTCTTGTATAGATTGAGATGTCGGTTGGGGGCATGTTATGGACAACAGCGATTTCTTTCTGGGGTTTGCTGCTCATGCGCACACTAAGAGTGAGCTTGGAATCGATCAGGTGAAGGAGGAGCTGAGGAGGGCAAATAGCGCAGAGGGAGCTCAGCGGCTGGCAGAAATGGTTCTCGATAGGCTTGCAACAGACGTCTCAAAAAGCGGCTGTAGGCTTGATGATGTGAAACTGTTGGTCCTGTATGTGAGTTACAGGGGAGAACCCGAAGAGAAGGATACTGTGATGTGCGAATCGATTCTGCGGTGCATCAAAGAGAGATTTGAGAAAGGTTCTGCTGCAAACCAGGTCCGACTGATCGGACATACGACGGGTGGCGAACTGGAGAACGAAGACCTTGTGCTGAAGGAGGTTTCAGGCATCGGGTACAATGGTTTGTCTCTTTTGGCTCTGGTTACAAACTTTCCAATAGGCGTGGGGCGAACTTGGAGTCTTCGAACGGCAAAGGAAGCAGGAGAGCAAGGGATGGAGATGGCTCGTGATGCGAGCGTTGACTTCAGCCAACAGACTACAAACAAAGAGCAGCTACAAACTGGAAAGACTCTGCTTGTATTGACGCAAGGATCGAAAGTTGACACTCCAGGTTATGAGCATTTCCTAGCAGAGGGAATTGCCAACTTCATGGGCAGCAACCGCGACGCAAGAATAGTGAACGTAATAGGCGAGAGCAGCGGTGATGGAATGACTGGCAAGGTTATTCATCAATTCTATGGCAGTTTGAAAGGGCAATCACAGTTTAGAGTTCTTGATGGTGAAGCAGTATGTGCTTTGATTCCCAACTTGCGTGAGACCTCTATAGGTGTCGACATAGGAACAGGAACGAGAATTGGAAGGCAGCACATATTTCATTTTGACCGTGAGAAGGAACTCCACTTCAAGTACGTTAAACGCATCGGCAACTAGGATTCTTGTACAAAGTATGCCAACATGATTTATGAAAATGAAGTTCGACTATCCAAGGAAAAGGGCTTGCCAATAGTTGACAAAAAAGTCATTATACAGGGAATTTCCGATGCCCGCGCACAAAAAAGAATTTTAGTGTTCAATCCTATTCTGTACAGATATGCTTTCGCTTTTCCTTTTGGCAACTATGTTGCTAATGTCCCTCTGCGAGTGGTAGACGAAGATCTTGAACTTATCTTTCCAGTTAGAAGCTACACTCCCGAGATGCCAGGTTACTTTCATATTAGTTGATCATGAGAAAATTCAGAAAGGAGCTCGCCGCGTGCATGATATGCTGAGAGTAGATCAGGGCTTCAACTCTTGCATGAACAGGAGACTGGTTGAGCTGATGGCTGGATGTATATCTGGGACTGAAGCTGAGATATTGAAAGAAGGGCTTTCATCAACTCAGGTTATAGGATTTCTGGCATATGGCGAGATGGCATTCACTCATCATATCCAAGAGCCATACTTTCACGCCGGCAGCTGCTGGGGAATCACACTTCATTCCAAAACTGCAACAACCGAATCGAAGGAAAAGAAAACTGAACTTGGCATTAAGGGCTGGATTAAAGGAAAAACATAGCCGGCAAACTAGTTTTGCAAGACTTGCAGAGCGCGCACGAAAATTCTCTCTTCAAACACTAGATGTGCAGCAATCTTATAGAGAGGCGATCGTTGGAGATGTTGCGAAGCTAATCAAATGCAAAGAACTGAAAAGTGCGCAGTGAACTTATGGAGCGCATCACTCCTTTTCTAGGCTTTCTGAGTATTTCAAGAAGAACAGGAAAATGACAGTTTTGTTACACTTTTCTGCTATAATTCCCCATGATTTTCCACGCTCTCAATAAGAACGCGAGCGTTTGTTTGGCTAGGTGTGAATGCTCGGTTCGTATGGTGCTTTGACGTATGTTATGACTTCTACTGGGCATTCGCCTGAGAGTTTGAGGGTTTTTTTCCATTCTTCTCCTACGGCTATGAGGAGGAAGACTCCTGACATTTCGGCTTTGGCTTTTTTGACGAGGCTGACGAGTGCGGCTTGGGTTTCTCCGGTTTTGATCATGTCGTCGACGACGAGTACGCTGTCGCGTTTTTTGATGGCTTCTTTTGGGATGTAGAGAGTTGAGGTGACGCCTGAGCCTTTGAGGAGGACGTAGGTTTCTTCGAGGAAGGCTTTGACGCCGATTTCTTTGGTTTTTTTTGCGACTACGAGGTTGACTCCGAGGGTGTTTGCGACCATGGTTGCGAGGGGTAAGCCGTCGACGGCGACTGAGAGGACTTTTGTGACGCGTTTTCCAGCGAAATTCGCGAGGGCGTGGTTGGCGGCTTGTTGGAGGATGTTGTAGTCGCCTATGATTTCGGTGTTGTCGAAGTAGCCGTCTTCGTCGAATTTTATTCTGCTGCGCAGTTCGGGTTCGAGGCCGACGAGTCTTGTGAGGACTTTCCAGAGCTGTTTTGCTCTGGCAGTGTTGGGCAGGACGTGGCCTTTCGCGTATCGGCTGAGGACGGTTACTGGCAAGCCGGTTTTCGAGGCTAGCTCGCGGTAGGTTATGTTTCGTTTGTACTTTGCGGTTCTGAGAAGTTCTATGGTCATCAACCTGAGTTTCAAATCTTCCGCATGCGTGCTCATAACAACAGCCTCTTATACACTGATAAGTCAAACCTTAACGTGTTCTCCTTCTATTATTGCACTAGCGATATATACTTTGCTGGGTGTGAGAAAACGCCTTGTCTGCGCGGGCTGTTAGGGTCTTCTGCGAACCTTTCGTTTGAGGCTGCGCATGTTGAGGTTCGAGCTCTTGCTTTTGAGTACTCAATCCGTGATTTGTTTTGAACCTCAAACGGTTGGTGGCTTGTGGTTCGTGTTTGCTGGAGACTCGTGCCATGCGCTTGGCGTACACTGAGCTTTTGGAGTTTGGCGCCTACTCGTGAAATGTGTGGTTTCTTCCGTTTTCTTGTTACAAAATCGTGTTTCAATCGCGCTTCAAACACTTTTTTCCTCTATCCCTCAAAAGCCCTTGGAAACACTGGTCTTTTTGGAATAGCGCCAGCGTTGCATCCGGCACTGCATGGAAAGCTTGATTTATATGTCTTCTCGATAACAACTGAAGTGTAGTGCTACTGAATTTGTTTGGGATAGGTGGTTGAGATAGAGGTGACAGAACGTGAGCAAGAGAAACAAACCCGCTGGAAAAACGATTGATAGGCAGAAGGGTCATCAGACGAGAAGAGCTCGTGGTGGAAAAAAACAGAAGAGAAGGTAAAAGAGCAGCTTTGGGACGTTCGTCTTTGTAAGGCGTGCTGAGTATATATGCTGTGGGAAAGACGTACCAACAGGCTTCTGCAATACTATTTGCATTAGTGGGCTTGCATTTTCTGAGAGGGAGTATAACAAACTGGGAACGAAAAGGGTCTCTGACACATACCGTAACAAACTTGAGGTCATAGCAGGGATTCTTATGCGCGCGCGTCGCTTATGCTAAATTTTGTCGAAGGCCTGCTCTAAGTCGGCGATGATGTCTTCTGGGTCTTCTATTCCCAGAGCCAACCTCACTAGCTGATCCGTTATCCCCGCCCTTCTTCGGTCTTCTGCGCTGACGAAGTAGTGAGAGGCAGTGACGGGCTGGGTAACCAAGGTTTCAGTTCCTCCAAGACTGGCGGCTAAAGAACAGAGCTCAAGATTTTCCACGAATTTGACAGTTGTCTCAAAGTCTCCGTCCATTTCAAAGCTGACGACTCCTCCGAACCCCCTCATCTGTCGTTTGGCAATTGAATGCTGAGGATGACTTTCGAGACCTGGATAGTGTACCGTCTTGACCTTAGGATGTTTCTCAAGATACCTTGCAACCTTGATACCGTTGGAGTTATGCCTCTCCATTCGTAAACCCAAAGTCTTCAACCCGCGTAGCAGCAGCCATGCGGCGAGGGGATCAAGAGTTCCACCCAAGCTTTTGCGCATTTTTCTTATTTCTTGAACAAGCTTTTCTGAACCACACATCACCCCGGCGGTCACGTCGTTATGCCCGCTCAAGTATTTTGTGGCGCTGTGAACGACGATATCGACGCCCAGCTCTGTAGGCTTCGTATTGTAGGGAGAAGCAAAGGTGCTATCAACAACAACCGTTGCTCCTTTTTCTTTTCCAATCTTAGCGACCTCGAGTAAATCTACAACTTTAAGCGTAGGGTTAGTCGGCGTTTCAACGTAAATGACCCTAGTGTTGCTTCGAATCGCGGACCTTATTTCATCCAAGTCCGAAGCCTCAACCAAAGTTGCTTCCACACCGAATTTCGGCAAAACCTTATTGAAGAATTCCAACGTTCCACCGTACAAATCCCTAACGGAGACAACATGGTCACCTGACGAAACCAGCGAGAAAAACGTTGTCGCAATGGCCGCCATACCCGACGAGAAAACCGCCGCATCTTCACTCTCTTCAAGCTCGGCCATCTTGTTCTCAACGCTCCTACTCGTCGGATTACCATATCTAGTGTAGACATACCCCTCTGCTTTTTCACTCATAACGTCTACCAATTCCCTCGTGCTGGAAAACGCGAAAACGGATGTCTCATAGATCGGCTCAACAATAGCTCCTGTAGAAGAACCTCGCTTATCCCCTGCGTGAACGGCTTTGGTTGAAAAACCCTTACCTCGTGAAGCCATCTTATCATCTGTTCAAGCAATACCAAAGATAACAATTTTACTTTTTCCCTTAGCGCGCTCTTCGATTTGTAATATCAATGGCCTTCGATGCTGTAGCGCGTGCTACTGTGGTTTGCAGTAACCTCGAGAAATTAGACCCAAGCGCGTGCGATGTTGAAGTGGTTTTGAGAAAACTAAGCTGACAGACTCGATACGATTGAGAAAAGAAGAGTTCTTCATGGCACGTGAAGATTTCGCGCGATTTTATTGAGAGAAAAAGCATATACGTTTCTAGTTGATGCAACTCTCACCATAGTGGAGAATGAGCGGTTTGTTCTCAGGGCGGAACAAGTTGAAAGTGGATTGGGGCGAGTTGGAGGATGAAAAGGAACCTCTGTCTGTTTTTCTGCGCAAGTCCCTCAATGAGGAGGTTGCTTCTCACGGCCATAATCTGTTGTTAGGTTCCGAGAAACTGTCCGTGCAGGAGCTGAAGGGATTGGTGAACAAATTCCTATACCATCGACATCTGAACAACGAGTATTGGGTTGCAGTCGAAGGTGATGCCGTCAAAATCCACAAGTTCAAAGAAAAGAAAAGTGAGAAACGGAAGAGGCCAGCGACAACACCTTCAACGATTAAGCATGGCTGGTTATAAAAGACTGCTTAGACTGGAAAAAGAAGAGACAGTTTCTCGAAAGTCCAGAGAACGTCAGAAGAAAAGTGGAGAATGGTAGACTTCATCAGCCTTAAGAGGGGAGAAAGGAGAAAAATCTCAGCTTCATCTGCCACTCTCGTTATGATCATGTTCACATGGCAAGATTTAGGCTTGTCGCTGCGCAAAAAGGAGAATAATCATGGAGCGGACAATGTAGAGCTCATTTCGCGCGCTCGAAATCGCTCTCGTCTCGATTACTGATGGTCTCCTTCATGGCAGCTATGCCACGCGCTCTTTTCTTCTGATCAAGAACACAACAAACGCCACCAGGCGCGCGCGAGCAAGATTAGATTAGAGATGAAATTGGAGCAAATGGCCATATGCAGGCTGGTTGAGAAGCCTGATTCACTGCTCACACTCTCATGTTTAGAATATGCGAACAATTCAACTGAGTATCGCACATTCACCCGATCGATGGCGGTATCTCATTGCAACAAAAATCAAATATTGCACCCCAGTTGCCCGAAAGAACTGAAAATGCACATCCAACCTTGTTCGAAGGTTTTCTAAACTAGGATACACAACAAAAAAAAGAGGAGAGTTTAGCTGGTGGGTTGTATGTTGAAGGGTAGCACCGCGTATGCTTGTGCGCCAGTTGCGTTGGTCACTTCGTAGCCTAGCATGACGTTGATGCTGAAGTTCGCGTTACTGAACACGTCGCTTTCCAACACTTTAACCGTCACGCTCTGACCTGGACTCGCAAACGTGCCGTTGAACAGGCTGATTCTACCCACGACTTGGTCGCCCACAGTCCAGTCTTTAGGCAGCAAAACCCGGACCTGGCTCGAGTCAATGTCCAAGATTAGCATGCCCTTAACCTCTGAGACTACTGTTCCATTAACCGTTGAAAGCGTAGCGTTCTCCAAGAGTCTGTACGGCAGTTGAAGATCGTTCGCCCGCATTTGCGGCATGCGCCTCATGTGGTCCGGAATCGTACAGTTGTTCCACTCGTAAAAGGTCTGGTTGTTCGGTCCGAGAAAGGTCTGTATGTTCTGTGTGCCTGTCTGTTGGTTGTCAGCATTTGCATTCAAAGCGTTCTGTGAACCTGCGTACGCGAAGGCGATTACGCCAGCGGCTAGGCACAACACCACAGCTACAGCAGCTATCTTCATGCTTTTCTTCACTTTTCACATCACCATGCAGACAGCAAGCCACGCGCTTATTAAATGGTTTTTCAGAATTAGACCCAATTTCATCCCTAAAGACAGTAGTACTTGTTGAAACCTGTAGGTGCTATGGCGTCACGACTTCACCGCTACACCTTTATCAATGTAATTCTGATGCTGGCGGCTTGTTAGAAGCATCCTTGCGCCGTTTATCTTCGCAACAACGTGATTTCCAACATTCAACGTCTGGCCGATGGGCTCCTGGGGAACGCTGAAATCAAGTTTCCAGTGAAGCTGCTGGCGCGCACTAACGGATTCACTACAGGATCCATGACGCCTCTACGGTATGTTGACGCGCGCGCTCAAAAGAAACAGAAGATTGCCTTTATAGGTGGAAAAAGATATTGTTACGTTGGGGTAGCTGAATTGCCTGTCGTTCAAGTCTCTGTTTGGGCCGGTATGAGCATAGAGAATAAGAAGAAGGTCGTTGAAGGAATGACAAGTGTGCTTGAAGAACTGGGTATTCCCCGGGAAGCAGTTACCGTCATCATTTACGAAGCCTCGAAGACCAACTGGGCAACGGGTGGACAGTTACATTCAGAGAAATACGCAGATCGTTAGCGTGCACGAAACGAAGAGGAAAGACCGTATTCTAACAAGGTGGACGAGTTGAACGTTGGAGGATGGGTTCTTGTTCCCCTTCCTTTGCCGGGGCAGTACTTGATTTGCCCGCGATGTGGGAATAATGTCTCCTCTGTCTCTATCTACTGCAATTTTTGCGGGGCCTTGTTACGTTCCCAACTTGTATTAAAAATCTGCCCCAACTGCAAAAGTAGAATACCTGTCTCAGCACGCTTCTGTCCTCAATGCGGACAAAAACAATGATTTGACCTTCACGGACGTGATATGTGTTTTATGGGGTGAGCATCTAAGCACAGCGCGCTACATATCGTTCGGCATCGCTGCCAAAACCATCAATGCGGCCTCACTCGTCTGTTCAAACTCGCGTAGCGTACATGCCTGAACTCGCGCGCTTCTAGCGCTCATTGTCCTTGTACCACTACGATAGCAACATTACCGCAGTGGAACACTACCCCTAACACGTGCAAAAGAGAAACGTCAAGTTCTGCGCAACTCTGACTTCAGTTTTTCTGCGATTTGTTCAAGTTCTCCGTGAACGCGTCCGACAATAGTGGAGTGCCAAGATTTTACCAGGTTCATTTTTTGGTTCCTAGTTCTGTGGCTACGGCGGCGATAAAGGCAGTCATGTATCTGAGATCGTTCAACCTCATGCTCTCGTTTGGCGCGTGAATGTTGTCTTCAGGATCGAAAGTGCCGCATGCAGCCCAAGGGGTGTAGGAGCCAAAAAGGTAAGCCGGCCCAGACCCTTGAGAGGAAGGAACCAGAAGGGCGTCCTTAGCACTAAAATCTCTGGCCAGATTTGCCAACAATCGGATGAATGGATGATCGATCGATGTCCTGCTAGGCTCGTAGCCCGTAAGAAACCTCGCTTCGATGTCAGAAAAACCATGTTTGTCCAAATGCTCACGCAATAGTCTCTTGACTCTGTCCACCTTCTGGTCTGGTACGATTCTGAAATCCACTTTTGACATGGCTTCTCTGCCCACGACCGTTTTGGAGCCGGGTCCCGTCCAGCCGGCCAGCAGACCACATATTGTACATGTTGGTCTGAGGGTTAGTTCCTTCCAGAATCCCACGCCTTCTCTTCCTAACAAAAACTTGTCAGTCTTGTATAGTTGCTTATACTGCTCAATCTGTTCAGGAGGATACTTCTCGAAAAGCTCCAGTTCCTCTCTCCTCGGAGGAACAACGTCATCGTAGAAGCCGTCAATCAGAATATTCTCCTTCTCATCCTTGATAGTGGACAAAGCCCAAACCAATCTCCAAGCAGGGTTGATTACAATTGGGGCGTCACCAGAATGCGCATCCTTGTGAAACCCCTTCACGTGGAGTTCAAAGTAGACATCGCCCTTGACTCCTGCGCATATCTCGCTTCGTTGGTTGGGAACAGCGTTCGCTCCCTCCCAGACGCAGCCATCAGCCTTCAACAACTCTGGATGTGCTTTGCAGAACTCTGCGAGATGAATGCTGCCCGCTTCTTCCTCACCTTCGACAATGAACCTTATGTTGCACCGTGGTTCATACCCAACCTCAAGCGCGGTCTGAACGCCGAAGAGGTTGGCAACAAGAGGACCCTTGTCATCACTGACACCCCTGCCATACAATCGGTCGTTTCTTGTCGACAGGTTGTATGGAGGAGATTTCCACTCTTCCAGTGGCTCCTCGGGCTGAACGTCGTAGTGATTATAGAACAGCAACGTTTTTTCCATGCCAAGGTTCTTTTCGGCGACCACTACAGGCGCACCGGACGTTGAAAAGGTTCGAGCTTGGTATCCTCTTTTTTCAAATTCCTCAGTCAGTTGTGCGATGATGGGTTTCATGTCGTGCTGTTTGTCGTAACAAGTTGGAATGTCAACCAGTTTCTTCAAGCATTCTATTTCTGATTGTTCATTTTTCTTCGCTGCTTCTAGAAGCTTGTACTTGTCATAAGTCAACATACGACACCTCAACAGCTAGACAAACAAAGGGTTGTTCACACCAAAAGAATTTTGTGGTTATAGACTTAACTGGCGCTCAAGCCCAGCGCGCGCTACAAAATGTTACCATTCTTTAGAAGTGGAAATTGACTTGCAAGAGCATGCTTTCATGCACGACAAAAGAAGCATACAAGCGCAAAATAGAAAAAAGAGGGATGCTGAAGAAGACCCAGAGGCGGGTCAAATTCACCCTGCGGGGTTCAATTCCCGGCGGATTCGCTATATAATGATGAACTCGGAATCTGGATTGACATAGAAAAAGGGGGGTTTGCGGGAGACATCGCCACTTGCCTTATGTTCAAGTCCACGCTGGGCTCTACTACTTTTCTAAGCTAATTAGTATTTCAACAGCCTTTTTCACGAAATAGGAGCATTTTTCTTCGCGCACGTTTGACTTTCGTAGTCTTTCGAGTTCTTCGGGATTAGTTAAATCATATCCGATGAGTTCTCTGCAGAAGGGGCTACCACATTCTTTTACAAATTGTTCGTAGAATCTTAGAGCTATCTGGTATGCCTTTTCTTTTTCTGTCAAGACTGTCTTGTTGGTTCCATGCTTCAACCCAATGGCCATTATGGCGCCTGTTAACGCTCCACACAGTGAGCCGCGTCTCCCGATTCCCCCTCCAAACGCTGTGGCGATTTTTGGGATTAACCTGTTCCTGCGAACGCCATAGTATTCTTGCATGGTCAACAGGACGCTTTGAGCGCAGTTGTAGTCTTGCTTGAAGAAGTTTGCTGCTTTTTCTGAGAACTGGCTTGTTTGCTGTTTCATAGCTGGTGTTTCCTCTTTTTGAGTCTTTGATTGCTATGTCATATATGTGTTGACTGCATTTTATTGGTGCTTCTGGTCTAGAAAGAGTGATGTATGTAGGGGTAAAGTCTTATCCCCATTTCTTAAGCGGTCCTTGTCAGTATTCTTGGTTCTTTCCATTCCACTCTCAGGATACTATACAGACAAGCATCTCTATATTCTCCTCTGTTGAAAATGGATTTGCGAACTGTTCCTTCCTTTTTGAATCCAACTTTTTCTAAAACCCTCTGAGAAACCATATTTCTCAGTTCAGTATGAGCTTGAATACGTATGATGTCTTTTGAGAGAAACAAGTAGTCGACCATAATGTTGACGGCTTCAGTACAGTAGCCTTTACCTCTCTCGCTTGGAACTAAGAAATAACCTATCTCCAACAGTTTTGCTATAGGATGGGCAGTAAAATGCCATATGTAACCGATTTTATTTCCATCTTTCTTTTCAATAATAAATTCCATTTGTTCAAGACTGCTTTTTTCATAACCCTTCTCTATCTCTGTTCTGGACATCTGTCGCAGAGGATTGTATTCACCAATGAACTCAGGCTTGTTAACCCATTCTGCAAATAGTGGCAAGTCCTCTTTCTCCATAACCCTCATGTTAATATTCTTTCCTTCAAGCAATTGTGAACAC